>Ga0114996_10003960_pt1 | contig 18047 bp, 15 predicted proteins | sample ArcticOcean_MG_C_4_FD_87039 | JGI IMG/M metagenome (GOLD analysis project Ga0114996, IMG submission 87039) | Marine microbial communities from western Arctic Ocean - ArcticOcean_MG_CB4_134 | ecosystem: Environmental > Aquatic > Marine > Oceanic | place: Arctic Ocean: Canada Basin | collected...
AGGACAGGATAATGCGAAAAGTTTCTGTTGGTTGCCTATCCCTCAACCTGATGAGACTACTGCCTTTCAATATGTATGTTCAGGAAAATATCATAATTATTATTTAGATATAGAGGATAGTGTGACACTTGATGAATATCTCCGACTTATGGTTCGTCAACTATTAGTGCCGGGGGCGAACTGGCATGTCGAGTCTAAGGGTGATGAGACTTATACTTACGAGAACTCCCATGATAGTTTCAAAGGCTATTATATTGCTATTGAGGTTGATGGGTTGCCTAAGATTTTTTTTGGGGACATAGGACCTAAAGCCAGATGGCATCAAAATAGCTTTACCTTAAAAAAGGAGTCATAAGCAGTACTGGTTCCTCGTCCTTTGCACCCTGCCGGATAGCTGGCTTTTTGAAATCATTCTGTAGTCACCTGATCTACTGCCATCAAGCTGACTGAAACGAGACCGGGAGAATACGAGGGCGTGTGCCTCAATCCCAAGGACATACCGCCTGATGATTTGGATGATGTGATACTGGGCAGGATGATTAAAGAGGCTTCTATTTGGTATCAGATGGAGCTGGAGAGAAGAGCAGCTAAATAATTCACCACAAAAATGTGAGGCGGTATATACGTACAGACTCGCTGCGAGTTCCCCCCGTTGGCCTACTGAAATACTTCCAGACAAACTCTAAAAAAACCAAATATCACCCCAAATGCTAGCCATGGACAGAAAGGTGCCATGCCCACCAATAAATCTATAAGTATCAGGGGTAGCAACTCTTTAAATAGTGGTTACACTATTAGGATTCTTCCAAGGGATCGTGTTTATTTCTTCTCCCCGCTCTGGTCAAAATAAGATAGAATTTGTAAGGAATACTTCAATGAATGGAGTTAGCGCCTATATAGCTGCCTATATATTTATAGTTTTTCTAGGAACTGTTATCATAACTATTTGTATTTATTAATATTATTTCCTTAAATTGTTAAAAATGCAAGTCATCACAACACATTTGAATGCAGACTTTGATTGCCTGGCTTCCATGATGGCAGCTAAAAAGCTGTATCCACAGGCTCACTTGGTCCTTCCTGGGTCTACAGAGCGTTTGGTGGATGATTTTCTGAAAGAGGAAAGCCCTCATCTGAAATTCACCCGAATTAAGGACATTCCTTTGGACCAGGTCAGGCTTTTGGTGGTTGTCGATACCCATGCGTCGGAGAGAATCGGAGTTTTTGGTCCCTTGCTGGATAACCCGCAGATGGAAGTTCATATTTTTGATCATCACCCGGACCCACAACCTGAACTTAAAGCCGGTCGAAAAATAATAAAAAAAAGAGGCGCCACGACCACCATCCTTCACGAAATTTTGCTCGAAAAAAATATGCCTCTAACACCGGAAGAATGCACCTTGATGGTTCTGGGGATTTACCAGGATACGCACTCACTGGTTTCCGTCTCTACAACTCCAGAGGATCTGACAGCCGCCGGAGATCTGATCAAGAGGGGAGCGGACTTGAGCCGGGTTTCCAGTTATATGCAGCAAAAACTGAATTCGGAACAATTGGAAATTTTCAATGGACTGGTCTCCAGCCTGGAAAATCACTTGATTAACGGTGTTGAGGTTTCACTCACTACAGCATCTTCCGATCATTTTGTCAGGGATCTGGCTTATGTGGTCCAAAACGTTATGGATATGGAAAATCTTTCTGCGGTGTTTGCCTTGATTCGGCTGGACAAGAGAATCTATTTAATCGCGCGCAGTAGCATCCCGGAAGTCAATGTCGCGGAGCTGGCCCAGGTTTTCGGGGGAGGCGGTCATGAAAGCGCGGCGTCCGCCACCATCAAGGAACTCACACTTGTACAGGCAAAGGAAAAATTGCTTGGTAATCTGGAAAGCCTTGTTCAACCGTTGAGCCGCATCAGGGATATCATGCATGCTCCCGCCATTGCGGTGGATGTGGACGAATCCATTCAATCGGTTGAAAAAAAACTGACGCTTTATAATTTAAACACGCTTCCGGTTTTGTCAGAAGAGCAACCGGTGGGCCTGATCACTCGTCAGATTGTGGAAAAGGCCATCCATCATGCCATGGGAAAGGATAGTGCGGAGGATTTGATGATAAGCCGCTTTGCGGTTACGACTCCCGATGCCTATTTCAAATCGGTGATTCCTCTGCTAATTGAAGAAAAACAGAAACTCATTCCCGTTGTCGATCCTGAGAACAGGTTGATCGGTGTAGTGAGCCGGGGCGACCTCCTCCGGGTACTGCACAGTGAGATGGCACCCTCCAAAATGCAGTTTCAGGGAAAAGCCAGAACTCAGAAGAACCTGAAGAGCCTGATCAAGGAAAGGCTGGATAAGGACATTTTCAGGCTTCTTGAACGTATTGCCCAAGTTGGAGAACGTTGTGGCGTATCCGTTTATGCGGTTGGAGGTTTCGTGAGGGATCTGCTTTTGAATATTCCTAATCAGGATATTGATATCGTTGTTGAAGGGGAAGGGATTCCCTTTGCCGTCCGTCTTGCTGAAGAATTTGGCGGCAGGGTGAAGTCGCATGAAAAATTCGGAACATCTGTAGTAATTTTCCCTGATGGCTATCGTATAGATGTGGCCACAGCACGTATGGAATATTACCAGCATCCCGGTGCTTTGCCCACAGTGGAAAAAAGTTCGGTCAGGTCTGATCTTTTCCGACGTGACTTCACCATAAACTGCATGGCAGTTAAGCTGACTGGTGCGAATGCATTTTGCCTGATCGATTTTATTAATGGGGAAAGGGATTTAAAAAATCGAGAAATCCACGTCCTGCATAGTTTGAGTTTTATTGAAGACCCCTGCAGGTTATTCAGGGCCATTCGGTTTGAGCAGAGATTTGGTTTCGAACTAGGCAAGCAGGCCGAAGCGTTTATGCGAACCACCATCAAAAAGCGTTTGGTCGATTCTTTAAGCGGAACGCGTTTGTTCAACGAGATCAAACTGCTCTTAAAAGAGAAACGCCCGATGGATTGCATTCGTAGAATGCAGGCATTTGATCTGTTTCAGTTCGTTTCTCCGGAAATGTTGAAAGGCCGCAAAGACCTTGAGGCTCTGGAAAAGCTGGAATCGGTGTTTTCCTGGGCGGGTATGATCACTCTTCCCCGAGAACCGGAAACCTGGCGCGTTTATCTTCTGGGACTGTTTTATTCCCTGGAGGAAGAAGCATTTTTAAAAGCAACCGATCGCCTCCAACTGCCAACTCGAATGAAATACTCACTGGGACAGGATAGAACCACCTGCCGTGAAAGTTTGAAACGACTGAATTCCAAAAAGGAATGGGGACCCAAAGAGATCTACCACACCTTTGCTAACCTTTCTATTGAAGCGGTTATTTTTTTGATGGCATTGTCTTCCTCGGACCGGCTCAATCAGTATGTGAATATTTATTTTGCCCAGTATCAGGGCAAGTCCGAACCCTCGTTGACAGGGGATGATCTGGTAGAAATGGGTATAGAGCCCGGCCCGGTTTTTCAGTCTGTATTCAACGCGCTTCGGGAGGCGCGAGTGATGGGCAGGGTGAACACCAGAGAAGAAGAAGTGGCTCTGGTTGAAGAACAATTCCTGAAGTTATAAGGGCCGTGCCAAAAGCAACTCCCTCAATCCCCCTCGACAGGGAGAAGCTCAATTCCCCCCTGATAAGGTAGGCGTATTCTCCCTTTACCTTCATACCCCGCAGGGGTACCAGGGGGTTAAATATTTCCTTCCAGGGAAACAGGCTGACTGATGGGTCAGCTATGCTATAATGCCGTATCCTTAGATTTTTTCTTTTAACTTGTGAAGAGGTGATGGGTCGTGGCAAGTGTTGAATACCTTATTAAGCAGTTTTTGACTCCGGACAAAAAAAATCTCGACTTGAGCAACCAGAATATTGGCGACAAGGGGGCCATCAAGTTGTCCAAGGCCAAGAACCTGAGCAAGTTGAAAAAGCTGATTCTGCCAAACAACAATATCAGCGATGAGGGAATTACTGCGATTGCCAACTCGGAAAACTTCAAACGGCTGACGGACCTTGATATTTACGGTAATGTCATCAGCGATGACGGGGTCAAGGCGATTGCGGAATCTCCCTATATGAGTAACCTGAAAAAACTCAGCCTTTATGGCAACCTGGTTGAAGATGAGGGAGCCATTGCCATTGCCGAATCCCAGACACTTTCAAAACTGAAGCATTTATTTATTTCCTCAAACCGAATCCGGCGAGAGGGGATTGAATCGCTTCAAAAAGCAAAATGCCGCACCCGGCTTTGCCACCTTCATGTGGATGACCTGAAGGATTTTTATTATGAGGAGGCCCCGGATGAGGATGATGCAGATTTGATTAATAGTTGGGAAGAACTTAAGGCCCGGGCCGCCAAGAACAGAGATTCAGAGGACTGACCTTCCAAATGCAGAAACGAAAGTGGGTTTTTCTGTTAATTTCCGCGTTCTTTTTTCTGTCGACAAATCGGATAGATGCCCAGTTTAATCTGACGGGGCCGGTGGATTACGAAAAACTCTTTGCCGAAAACCTGTCAAGAGGGGTTTTGAACCTGTCGGGAAAAAAGATAGGAGATGAAGGGCTTAAAATTCTCCTCAAACAGGGTTTTATAAAAAAGCTCAAAAAACTCGATTTAAGATATAACGACATCAGTCCGAAGGGGGCTAAAATCCTGGCCCAGTCCCAGCCCTTACCAAAACTCCAAACATTGATCTTGAAACACAATTTTTTTTCTGATGAAGGCACTGTGGCTTTTGCCAACTCCTCCAGTTTTCCTAATCTGGAAGTTTTGCAGTTAGGGTGGAATGAGGTCCGGGATGCGGGAGCTCTGGCCCTGGCAGATTCAAAAAATTTCCCCAAATTGAAAAAGCTCGATTTGAGGGGAAACTTCCTGGCAGGAAAAACTAAAGAAACCCTCCGGGCTACCCTGGCTCACCTGAAATCCCTGCGCATATTCCAAGACCACTAACCGGCCCCACGCCTAGTGGCTAGACTTTGATGATTCCACTGTCCTCGTCATAAAAGAAGGTGTCGCCGTTTGGTCCGCGGTAGGATATTTCTTTGACTTCCCATATTTGCTTCTTTTTGACATCCGCCTCTGCGGCATGAAACCGTCCGCTTTCTTCCCGTTGCAAAAGAAGAAATTTGTTGTCGTTATTCGAAACAATTTTCCAATGGAAAAAATCACTTTGAACAGTTCCTTTTTCGTAATCGATATTGATGATATTCATTTCTGACAACCTCTATGATCTTAATGTGGGACTAATAATCGATATTGGCAGCTATTTCACGGGCTTTTTCCATCGACCCTTCTTTGCTGGCCACGGTAGTATTTTTCAGGATACGAAGAGCAAGTTCCACAGTGGAATCATGTTCCCTGCTCAATGCAACACCCTGCTTTTCAAAAAATTTATTGAGGTGCGATACTTTTAAATTCAGCGAAGACAGTGCGGGACCTTTAGATGCCTTGTCCGGTTCCTGGACCTCTTCTCCTGCGACATCGTTGATGATACGAATCTCTGGAACAATACCATGCTCAGTGATGTCGATTCCTGAAGGCGTATAATATTTCGAAGTAGTGAGGCGTAGCCCCGAACCACCGCTTAATCTGAAAATGGTTTGGACAGAACCTTTGCCGTAGGAATTTTCACCAATGATCAGGGCCTTTCCCGAATCCCGTAATGCCCCAGCGACAATTTCTGATGCGCTGGCGCTGTACTGATTAACAAGAACCGCAACCGGGACCTGATGTAAGCTGTTTTTATACAGGCCTCGGTATTCATGGTAATTGCCTTGGGCTCTGCCCTGTGTATAAACTACCATCCGCCCCTTGAAAAGAAAATGACTGGCCACCTTTACCGATTGAGTGAGCAGTCCACCCGGATTTTCACGCAAGTCCAGAATGAATCCTTTCACTCCATCTTTTTCAGCCTTCTTCAAACCTGCTTTTAACTGTTTCTCCGTCTGTTTGGAAAAACTACTGATCTTTAAATAACCAATTTTATTGTCGAGTGTTTTGTATTCAACCGTATTGATTAAAATGATTTCCCGGGTGAGGGTGTAGGTTCGTTCTCTTTTTTCGCTGGGCCGCAACAGGGTGAGGGTGACTTTGGTTTCGGGATATCCCCTAAGCAGGTTAGCGAGTTCCTCTATATGTAGAGCAGTGATATTTTTTCCATTCACGCTCATGAAAGAATCCCCGGCAAAAATTCCTGCTCTTTCAGCCGGCGAATTATTCATGGTTTTGACCACATACAGCCGGTTATCTTTTATGGTGATGACCATCCCCAAACCACCATATTTCCCTTCTGTATCACGCATGGACTTTTCAAAGGAATCTTTATCCATGTATTGGGAATAGGCATCAAGCGAATTCATGATTCCTTCAATCGCCGAGGTTTCGAGGCTTTCCTTGGTGATTGCTTTACGGGAGTGGTCGTGAAGAAAATAATAGACTTTCTGAAGTTCGTCCCAGTCGTGGCTTCTGTCGTAAGTCAGTATATACTGAGTGGTCCTGTTCCTATACCTTAGGGTATTGATGCCCGGATTTTTGCTAAGTGTCAATTCCACCGAGTCAGCGTTTTTTATCATCCCTTCAATAGCGGCGGAAAACAGTTTTTTATGGTCCGGAGGGTAGACATATTTTTCAGAAACCAAATCAATGACTTCTTCAAATGTTTCCAGGTCGTTGTTGAAAAACCCCGCGTTAGCCGTTCCCTGGAAGTTAGCTGGACCCAGGGTATTGACCTGAGGCAGGCATAGGAGAGCCCAAAGCCCTACTACCAGGCACAGCGAATATTTTCGGAAGTTTCGTTTCATTTTAGATTTTTAGAATAGGATCAATATTGTGGATGCAGATAGACTGAAAAACTAGCCATTCTTCTTTAAAATGTCTTCAAAAATTATTGCCAAGTTGTCTGTCATCTCATCAACGCTTCCATTGGTCATGCTCGGTGCCACTTTCAGGATATCGTTAATGATTATCGTTGGTGTTTCATTGGCTTTGAACTGCTTGGCCAATTCCAGGGAACGGTCGGTCTTAGCTTTAATGGAAGCCGACTGCATGCCCTCTGTCATTTCCTTGCTTATCTTGAAATCGCTGGCCAGAAACTTGATGACTTTGGGTTGAAAAATATTGATGTTCAATTTGAAATTGGTGTCAAACAATTCATGGGTAAATTCTTCTTCCACTCCCAGTTCATCGGCGATATAAAAAGCCATTGCCGGGTAAGCCGTTTGGTTGCCCCAGTAAATGGGAAATTTTTTATGATGAAGCTTGTCTTTGAACCTGGTGTGCAGGCGTTTGGAAGCTTCCAGAAACCGATAGCAGTGCCCACAGGAATAGTTGAAAAACTCGACCATCTTGATCGTTTTAACATTTTTGAGCTTGCTTATGTCACCGATTATTTCATATTTGCCGCGGATCTTTTCATCAGCCTGCACCCAACCCGGCAACAGTAAAAAAACAACCAGTAAAACGGCGGAAACCTTTTTCATGAACCACTCCTTGTATTTTTAAAACAGGTACTTATTAGTGTTTGATCCTCGGCCAATATTCCGCGTAATTAAAACGCGGACTGTGGTTTTTTACATGACATTGTTTGCAAGCCTCTGTGGCTTGGCTCCCAAACCCCGCTTGCGGGGCGGATGCGTGGTCCCGACCGGGACCGTGACATATCTCGCATTGAACATTTTTCAGGCCCGGGGTATCCAATTCGCTGATAAAGCCGCCCGGAAGGTCAAAACCGACCACATGGCAAACCAGGCATTCCGGATCAAACGCCTTGTTGATTTTCCTTAAAGTGTTATAAGCCCGACCATGATGCGATCCCGACCAGACGGTGTGTTCTGCCGGATGGCAGGTCTTACACACGATCTCCCCGGCGTAAATGGATTGTTTGCTCCGGTTCCGTCTGCCAGCCAGGGTCTCGAAGAACATGGCTTCGACTTTTTCATTATATTGTTCATATAACTTTACCATTTCAGAGTCAAATTTTACACTTGAATCCAGTTTCACCAGGTTATGTTTAAAAGATTTGTTGCCATCCGGGTCAATCTGCACCCTCAATTCCCCCATTTTTTGTCCCCGGGGGGAGGACTGGACGAAAAGTCTCCCGTCTTTCCGCACCGGTGTCATATCAACGGCATCCGATTCGGTGTCAATATGTCCATTGATTACAATGTCCACCCCCTCCATATTCAGGTAATCCAGTGCTGATTCCCGTTTTGCATGGGTGAGAAGGACGATGAGGTCCGGTTTTTTCGTTTCTCGCATACGGGTTATCAGGTTCAAGGCGGTCTGTTTAGGGTCTTCGATGCTCAGGCCGATATGGCCATGAAACAAGCCAGGGTCTACCACCGCCAGAATGCCCACTTTTAATCCGTTTGCAAATATTTTCACCTGTGACCGGGCGGGTTCAAAATGATCAATCATCAGGTTTCCCGCAATCCATGGAATCTGCGTCCGAGTCTTTAAAAATTCAGAGCCATAAACCAGGTCCCGGTCTCCCAGAGCGACCGCATCATATTCCATTTGTTCCGTTGCGGTAAGAAGCGTTTCGGCTTTTAGTTTTCCTTGACGTGTGGGCTCTTTAAAATGGTCACCGGTATCTACAAGCAGAATGTGAGGGTGTTTCTTGCGAGTATCTTTGAGGTATTGCATTCGCCGCTCAATGCCGCCCTGATCTTCTTCCTTGGAGCATCCGCAAGGTTTCAGTTCTGCCAGTAGGTTGCCGGTGTATACAATGAGAATTTCCCGCGCCCGGGATTCTGCCCTTGAGGTTGCGCCTGGGTCCAACGAAAGAAATCCCGCTATAAATATCATAAAAATCAATAGCATTTGTTTCATAGGCATTAAGGTATCGCATTTCGTTATGAAATACTTGGAAAAGCCGTTAATATATAGAGAAAATGGAGTGGTTATTTTATGCCAATGCGTAAATCTGAAATTCATATGCATTCCACCTTTTCCGATGGCGAATTTTCGCCTTCGGAACTGATTGAGCTTGCGGAAAAAAATGAGGTTTCTGTTCTGTCCCTGACCGACCACGATACTTTCGAGGGCATTCCGGAATTTCTTCAGTCTGCGGGGGAAACGGGAATTACCGCTTTCCCCGGCATAGAAATCACCGTAAAATTCCATGATTTTAATATTCATCTGCTGGCCTATTTTAAGGATTATGAATCCCTCAATCCCGAGCTCAAAGATCGGGTGAAAATAATGACCGACACGCGGGAAAAACGTATGTGCCAGTTGATTGAGCGGATCGACGGAGTGATCCCGGACAGGTATCGGGGAACCCTGAAACTTGAGAATGTGAAAAGAGCGGCCGAAGGGGTTCTCGCCCGGCCGCATCTCGCGCGTGAGATGGTGAGGCTCGGCATTGTTTCGAGTACGGGCCAGGCGTTTGAGAGGTACTTGGTTAAATATAATGTCGAGCGGGAAAACCTGGACGCGCAAACTGCCATTACCTTGGTGCGGGAAAGCGGGGGTGTGCCGGTGATGGCTCATCCGGGTGAGCGGTCTTATTCCCTTATCTGTCCCGAAAAGGGAAGGCACCCCGAAAACGCCCCGGTTTTGCTGGAAGAGTTGAAGGAGATGGGGCTTCTGGGCCTCGAATGCCATTACCCTTATCACGAAAGAATGGGCACGGTTCCTTATTTTATTAACCTGGCTGAAAGCTTTGACCTGATCGTAACCGGTAGCCGTGACTTCCACGGGTTCAAATCGCACCAAGCCGTCAACATCTTCGGCACCACCAAAATGGAACCCGATTTTCTTGAACAGTTCCAGGCAATCTGGAACTGAGACACCCGGCCCTGTTTTATTCTTGCTGTTACCTTTTCAGTGGTGATGAGTTTTATTTGATACGAAAACTCACCAGAATCCCGCCCATCACGTCATCCAACTCAAAATTCTTTTTTGGGCTAGCGGGGTGGCCATTGTGGCAGTTGACGCACCCGCGCGTCACCGCAATATCCGGATAAATAGCCTGGAAATATTTTTTCCGACCCACCTTGGTAATCTGGGTGTAAGGCCGAATAGGGTGCACCTCTACGCTTTCCAGTCCGTTCTGCTCAAACTCGTTGGCGGGCCGGTTCAGCGGATTGATGGGATAAAGGCTGATCAAACGGAAGTCCAGCCCCAGTTTTTTAGTCTTAATCACCTCGGCGCTATTCAATAAAAACTGCGCCGGAAGCATGAGGGCCTTTTCATTGTTCCATTTTTCCTTGGACCGCAGAATCCCTTGTTCCTCCAGGCGGTTGACAATATGCTGGGCATACACCGTACGGTCCGAATCCAGAACCGAGTGTACATAGTCCGCCACTACCTCCGGAACGAGCAGGAATTTTTCATCGACATTTTTTTCAGTCCGCCTACCCAAAGGCAGGTCGATGATGATTCCCCCCATCACGCTCCCCTTTTCAAAATCGGTTTTGGGGCTGTTGGGGTGGTTGTTGTGGCAGTTGGGGCAGGTTTTCGAAACGGCAATATCCGGATAAATCGCCTCAAAATACCAGCGCCCTTCACGCGGAACGATCCAGGTGAAAGGCTTGTTCGGATTCTTTACGACTTCTTCCAGTCCCAGCTTTTCATTTTGCGATCGGGGCGAGTTGTGTTTGTTGATGGGCCAGAGGCTCATCAGCCGGTATTTCATGCCAACCCTACGCGAGTTGGAGATTTTGGAAGACATCGAAAGAAACTGGGCCGGCAAAAGCAGGGTGTTTTCCTGTTCCCAGTTTTCAGAAGCGGCGATAGCGTCTTGCCGGGTTAAATGTTCCACCACCTTCTTGGAGTAAGTAGTCCGCCCGGCTTCGATCACCGCGTGGATGAAGTCTGCCGCCAAGCTGGCGGGGATACCATGCTCCTGGCTTTGAGCCGGGGAGGGAATAAACAGGAAGAATATGAAGATGCGGAACGCGAAAGACTTCATGAGTCTACCTCCCTAAAAAATGCGCTACCGTCAATATAGGGTCCAAATGGGAAAATCTCAATACCGACCAGCGTGATACCCCATTCGGGGCATGAGGGCAAGTGATAAGCATAACTCGCTGGACCCAATGGGCCGTAGTTTTATCTGGCGAGCAAAGAAGGATAAGCTATCGCTATCTGCCTCCCACTAGGCGTGGGGTTGGTTATGCTGGTTTGCCTTTCCAGCGATGGACGTCTCGCATGAATTTGCGGCGATCCATGTCCGCGTCCCATGGGAAAAGGTCCATCAAGGGTTCCAGGGCATAGTTTGATTTGTCTTCGGGAGGGAGTTCTAATCCACCATTGGTGATGCGGTAGATATTATTGAAAGTCCGGTAATTGCCACAGAGGGTCACATAATCCCATGAAGTGTTGTCTTCTACCAGGGCGCATAATTCTGATGAAGAGATGCCTTCGTAGAGGTTGATCTTGCCGATTTCGCCTTTGTGGAGTTGAGGTTTTCCGGGTCGGCCAAAATCTACGGTCCATGCTTGGGGGCCTTCCTGCCCGAACACCTCCAGTTGATAAACGATCTGCCAATGTTGCCAGCCGCCCAGCAACTCGCTGTTTAAAATCCGCTCAAGCAAACAGTTTTCAAGAAAGTTTTCAACCACTTCCATTTCTCTTTTATATTGTGCCTGGTCGGTGGTTTGAGTTTTGATAACGGGAACGTATGCATGCGGTTTGAAGGTTATCTGGTGACTATCGTCTTCTTTGACACGCACAAAATCGGAAGACTGTTTGTCTATGTGAATTTCTTCCTTTGAGATATGCGCTACATCGCCGGAAAAAAACGGAGCACAGGGAACTTCCGGGCAAAACAAAGCCAAGTCACGCAGGAACTGATCCTGAGTGATTGGAAACGAAACTTGATTCATGAAAGCTAATTCATCCCTATATTTAAAAGCGGCGGAACCGGGCACCACCATTTTGGGCCCGAGTGCCTTCACCACATTCAGGAAAGTACAGTACTCGTCAACGGGCAGGGTGAGCGGTTTGTTGTAGGAAAGGTTTCCTTCTAACAACGGAACAAAGCGGGAATGAAAAAAATCAATCTGACCGTATAATTCTCCTATGCGTTGAATGATATCGGGATTCACCATGGAATCTACCTGATTCCAAATCGTTACTTCACCGTCATTCACTATGAGTCCATGTTCAGGAAAAGAATCTTCAGCAGTGCTCACTTGGTTGCGAGAAGGGGTTGGGATTATTGTCACATCTTTGACCTGAATTTTTTCGAAATCTGCAACGACTTGAATATTTTTAAATTCCAGTTCATTAAGAATGTCGAGAAGAAGATTGTCCTTGGGTGCGAGGATGATTGTGTTGGGTGTAATGATCCTCTTGTTTTGCACCAGATAAGCCAGGGTACGCACATCGAAATGGTCCTGATGCCGATGGGAAAGATTCAAGACATCAAGCGGGGGCACCTTGTCTTTTTCCAGAATGATGCTGGGACACAGCACGTTGATTTCTTCCCAAAGGTAATCAAACCAAACCGGGTCGGTCAGAATGGTTGTTTCCCTGGATTGTATGAGCAGGCAGGCATGCCCGATCAAGGTGGTCTTGAGCATTTTTTAATTCCTTAGTTTTTTCGGAGAGAGTTGAGATTAACCGAACAGGGCAATTAATTCAAGGGGATCTCTATTTACCACTAGGCGCCGGCGAGACGTCGGTGGCAAAAGTGCAGTATCTTTATACCCCTTCTACCCCATGTGGGGCATGAAAGTTAATGAAGAGGATATAACTGGGGCACGAGGGCTATGGTTAAATATTACGTCTGCTAACAGAGAATTATCTCGACTCAATCAAGCCCTTGCTATCTGGCCCATACTCACATTTCATCCGCAATATTGAGCAGGTTTGATGCGTGAGGGATCTTTAAATTTTCAAAATTGACCTGCTTTAAAATGGGGTCCGTAGTGTGGAACTGCTTGATATCCTCAATAATAGCATTACCTTCCTTGGCAACTTCTTCGACATCATTAGTCGATCTGATTTTTTTGTCCAGTGCTGTATAACGCTCAAAAAATGTTCCTGCCATTTCAATGGTCTTCTTCGTCAAGTTGAAATCCAATTTACGTTTATAATTCGCATTATAATAATCAACATAATCTGCCCAGATTGTAATTTCCTCAAGGGAATGAGCAAGAGTTAAATAATATTCAATAAAACCTTCCCGTCCCCTTTCTTTCATCGTGGGAACGACCTGATTAGCCAACGCGTTTAGGGGGATACCCTCCTGGCTTTCGCACACATAGTTAATGGTGTAAATGAGGGAGGTGATTTTGGAGTCGACATGAAGTCCAACTATGGCATATTTTCTATAAATTTCCCGTTTCTCAAATAATGCCCATACCCCTCCACGAGCTTTAATCCCGTGGGCTTTATTTTCAATGGGGCGAAACAGGTTGTTGCAGTTTTCTGTGTTGTCGGCCTTTGCAGGGTCCAACAGCAAAGGCGCAATCATAACCATCTGGCTGATCAGGAAAAACCTGAGGAGTTTCATGGGTAAAACCCCGAAATATTATTTTTAATAAAAGTAGTTTTTATTGGATAACAGTATACCATTTTTCAAGCGTAGGTCTGTTAAACTATTAGAGTCTGCATACTTCGATAAAATAGAGAGAACTAAAAATGGTGCCCACTCGCTTGCTCGGAAAGACGGGGGAACGTATCTCCATTCTGGGGTTCGGCACGGCCGCCGCAGGCACACGGCTGAACCTGAAAGAAGCCGTCCGCTTATACGAAGAGGCTCTTAACCTGGGGGTGACCTACTTCGATACTGCCCCGGAGTTCGCCGGCTACGGCAGAGCCCAGGAGCAGTTGGGTTATTTGCTCAGAGAACGGCGCAAGGAAGTATTTTTGGTCACCAAGTGCTATGAGCCACATGGAGATGACGCACTGAAACTCCTGCAACAAAATCTTCGCGAACTGCAGACAGATTATGCCGACCTGGTCTTTGTTCACAGTGTTGGAGCCGACAAAATGGACCCGAAAATCGTTTTCAGTCGGCGAGGCTGTTATGCCGCGCTGATGAAAGCCAAGGCCAACGGCTTAACGAAATATGTGGGGTTTTCCGGGCACAACCGCCAGGGCCGGTTCGTCGATGCACTCAAAAATTTTAAAGTGGATGTGCTTCTCAACGCCGTGAACTTTGTGGATCATTACACCTATAACTTCGAACAGGAGGTCTGGCCCCTGGCGAACAAAAAGCAGGTCGGACTGATCGCCATGAAAGTCTTTGGAGGAGAGAACAAGAAAGAGCGGAGCGGACTGAGCCACAGTATGATGCCGCGCCAATTTCATGATATGGCCTTCCGTTATGCTTTGAGCCAGCCCGGTATTGCGTCCGCCGCCATCGGTATGGCGACACGGGCGGAACTGCACCAGAATATAAAGCGGGCGAAAAACTTTAAAGCCATCACTTCAAGAGAAGCGGCTAAACTACGCGAAATCGGCAAACAGTTCGCCAAAAATTGGGGTCCCCACTTCGGCCCGGTTGTCTGAACTAGCGTGCAAAAAAGATCCCGTTCTCGTTAAGAGAAACTATGTGGAAGATTTTAATTAGAAGTTTCGGATGACATTGAATGTGATAGTGCTATCACAACCATCCACACATTGTTCTATACTTAGATCATTACTGGCATATTCCAGGCTGAGATCAAATTCTTTGGTGGGATAGATCAATCCAATGGTCCAATCCATATAATCCGGCTGGTCTATCGCGGTTTCGTCCATGATCCACTGGTAGGCAATATGTCCTATTGCGGGAAGGTCGCGAAGAAGGGGTATTTGTGCTTCATAATTCACATTGGTCATATTTCCGACACCCTCAGAATACTCGGGAGTGTAGTAAATGGTGCTGGACATTGAAATCAATGAAAACTCGTAGGATAAACCAAATTCATATTCAAATAGGTCATATTGGTAGTCGTCGCTGGCAATAGGGTCGGTGTAATAAAGCGTTCCCGCGCCGGGGTCGCTGTAATAAGTTCCGCCCACATCAAAAGTCACTCCAAAAACTTCTTTTTGGTATCCAAAATATAAATCGATTTCAGTATTGGACTGATCGTTATCATTGGAGTCGCCATAGTTTCCCCACACGCTTAGCAATACATTTGAGTTATGAGGTTGGCCAGAACTTTCCTGAATGGTTGGATGCTCATCACTTTGGTTATAACTTCTGGAAACGTATTGGGTAAACAATCTAAAGAAGTTAGAAGGACTCCCCGAGATATTGATTAATTCCTGTTCTTCAGCAAGGGCTTTGAGAGTAAAGATGGAGGAAAAAAATAAACCGGTGATGATCAGGGATCCTAAAATGATTTTAAAAATAGGCATACGATTCATTTTTACTAATCAAAGCCGGTTTTCAATTTATAAGTTCAATATCTAAAACTTCATCAAACCAAAAAAATTGTCATCAAACCCTATATGTATTTTATACTTTGAGTAGTTCAGCCAGTTTCCTACACAAGTACAGAAATATAATGGGGCAAATAGAATGCCAAAGAAATTGTTGGACGGAAATGTCTGGTTAAGCCCTATAAATTAATGCTTTTCTTGAAGAATATTTTTGAAGGAAATTAAGGGATGAATTATCCATGCGGCATTATTTTCCTGAGAACACGCTCGGCTGGTTGTTATTGATGGAGAGAATTGTTTAGGATGGAATTAAATGACGCAACCGCCAAACAGAGAAAAATATTCATAGGAAAAAGGAGCATGAATTGTTTAAACAGAGAAATGATCAATATTCGGTGAAGTGTCACACCAAAATTGCGCCGGACTGCCTGCTATGGGGGGAGTATTGCGACAGTAAAGAAGAAGCGCAGGAATGGGTAGAAGAGGAATGCTGGATCTTTTCCGGTGAAGGGTGGTTTTGTCCTCCTTGTAATGGGCACTTCATGAGAAACCTTGCTAAAAACCGGCTCGTTAAAGGGCAAGAGGAACCACCGGATGACGATTTGTACGTCGGCATCAATACAATATGATAACCGGCCAGCGACTCCTCGGCCAGCCGAACTGCTGGTGGTAACACCCTAAAAACCAGGAGTAGAATTTTTATTCATATTTTGGGCTGAACCGAATGGAGATCAGGTGTTTCAGAGCAAAATATAAAACTGCGAACAAGGGCACAATGGCCAGGGTCCAGCCCAGAGAGGCCAGCATAAAATACTGAGCCAGCTCCTCAACCGCAAGCAGAAAACCGAGGTCGAAGGTCTCCACCAGTTTTGTTTGCGAAATCTCATCCAGGGAATTCCCGGTCACCGCTTCCGCTAGTGTCAGGAAAGGGAAAAAAAGCACCAACTGCATCGGGAAGACAATATAATTCGCCAATTGAATAGCAGGATGATTCAGACGAAAAAACGCCGCAACACCACCGCACACAAAGGTCGCGATTCCTAATATCGGAAAGACACCGATCAGGGCACCAGAAGTTAGTGCCAAAGAAAGCCTGGAAGGATCCATCCCCTGTTTCAATAAATCAACGAGAGGGAGGACAAACTTTTTCTGTATATAACTCTCACTCACAGTAAATTTTTAACATATCTTTTCTGATAAGAACAGTTTTATTGCCGACCAGTGTCACGCTGGGGCCTAGTGGTGGAATCTTTTGACTTCGAAGCGGAAAAGTTCGTAGGGGTCAGATTCTTTTATGCCGCCTTTTTTGAGGCAGACTTTCAGTTGCTGGTCTATTGATTTAATATTTTCCAGATCGGGGAGGAGCAGGCCCTGCCTGCCTTTATGGCGCACTATCAGACCATAGTTTTTCACGTCTAAAGATGAAGTATCGTCGATTTTTTCCGGCGTGGTCAACACATCCACTGAGATGGTGAGTTGATCGAGTTCTTTTTTTTCTATAGGTGGGAACCGGGGGTCTTCACTGGCCGCCTTGATAGCGTTCTGGATCACTTCTTCAGCGAGGTTGGCGTATTTCGACTGAATAGTGCCAATACAACCTCTTAGTAGTCTATTTTTCTTGATGGAGACAAAGGTTCCAGCCTGGATTTTCATTGCCTCGGGTAAAGGATCGGGGCAGGGCAGGGGGTGGCCTTTTTCTATATAGTGTTTTATCGAATGGATGGCAAGGGACACCAGTGGATGGGAAGGCATGCGGTTCTCCCAGAAAAAACCATTACTTCCTTAATATATATAACAAAAGCTCAGGGCGATACGATGGACAGGGTAAGCAGTTGGGCAACAGCTTAATTGAGCCGAGAAACCTTTGTTTTTACCAACTAAAGTGATTGCACTTTGACACCAGCGTCACGCTGGCCTGCATGTCGGCTATAAATATATTCTGCGACGGCATCGAGGTGTTCGATATATCGCGGAGCCGGAAAGTCGGCTTTTCTGAGATGTGATTTGGCCCGGTCGATGTAGAAGCGGGCGAGGTTCAGGGTATAGTCGATAGATTTATATTTGTGCATCTGTCCAACGATATACTGCAAATCTTTTTCTGTTATGTTTTCGTTTTTGATGAAGGCTTCGATTTCTTTTTTCAGCAGCCGATCTGCGTTGTTATACAAATGGTGCAGGGGCAGTGTGACGTGGCCTTCTTTGAAATCGGTTCCTGGTGGTTTGCCCAGCACGGTTTCATCGGCATCGTAGTCGAGCGCGTCATCCATCAACTGGAAAGCCATGCCAAAATCATCGCCAAAAGAGATGATTGCGGTTTCCTGCTGTTCGGTAGCGTTGGCGAGCAGACCTCCGAGTCTTACGCTGACGGATATCAGGGACGAGGTTTTGCGGTAGATGACATCGAGTATATGTTTTTCAGTAACTTTTATGTTGCGGGCTTCGGTGTATTCGTAAATGCCGCCTTCGATGAGAACTTTAGTTGCTTCGGTGACGGCCTGGATGATTTTGCGTTCGCAGTCATCGGCCAGAATCAGGATGGATCGGGAGATGAGGAAGTCGCCGACCAGAATGCTGGCATCGCTCCCCCATTTGGCGTTGACGGTTTCGTTACCGCGCCGGACCGTTGTTTCATCCACCACATCATCATGGAGCAGGGAGGCGGCATGGACGTACTCAACAGCACACCCATGTTTAACAA
>Ga0114996_10003962_pt1 | contig 18043 bp, 16 predicted proteins | sample ArcticOcean_MG_C_4_FD_87039 | JGI IMG/M metagenome (GOLD analysis project Ga0114996, IMG submission 87039) | Marine microbial communities from western Arctic Ocean - ArcticOcean_MG_CB4_134 | ecosystem: Environmental > Aquatic > Marine > Oceanic | place: Arctic Ocean: Canada Basin | collected...
CCGTAGATACGCTGGAGCATCTGGCGTTTCTCGTCACCTCGCCAATACGCTCCCGCACCCGACAGGAGCTTGAAGTGCTTGAGGCTGCCCGTCGAAGGCACGTGCGGGCCACGACAGAGGTCGAGGAACGGTCCGTCCTGATAGACCGTGATGATCTCGTCCTCGGAGAACTCCCCGAGGCGCTCGAGCTTCAAGGGATCGTCGGCAAAGAGCTCACGCGCCTCCTCCACACTCACGACGCGCCGCTCGAACCCGTAATCCGCCTCTACCACCTCGGCCATCTTGGCCTCGAAGGTCTCGAGATCAGCGGGGGTAAACGGCTCCGGTACATCGAAATCGTAGTAGAACCCGTCGTCGATAGCGGGGCCGAATCCGATGCCGGCACCGGGACGGAGCTCCCGTACCGCCGTCGCGAGGACGTGCGCGGCGGAGTGCCGTAGTACAGCCAGAGCATCCTCATCACGATCGGTGAGGATGCGCACGGTGGCGTCTTCAGAGAGGGGGGTGCCGAGATCGACCGTCTCGCCGTTGATCTGCCCGGCAACCGCAGCCTTCGCCAGGCCGGGACCGATCGCGGCGGCCACGTCGCCGATGGAGGAATCAGGAGAGACTTCGAGGACCGTCCCGTCCGGGAGGGTCACGTTGATCATGGGGGCGGACATCGCAGACCTTCCTCGGCGTCCGGAACGAAGAGCGCCGGCCCCCTCCCCTACCGTAGGACGAGATCAGCTCGAACGGGGAAGCTACTGGTTCAGTCTCGTTGGATAAAGGGCCAGGGGAGGCCCCACCTTCATGGTAGAAGGCGTTTGACCGCGCGCTGGGTGTAAAAGAGCCCAACGCCGGTCCCGACCATGCTGACGATGAACGCGGTAAAGAAGGAAATCTGCGCGCCAAGGGCCCATCCGATCCATCCGCCTACGGACATCCCAAACATGTTGAGGAAACCCTTCATGGAGTGCCGTTCATGGAGTATCGCTCCCTTGAGATAATGCCCTCCTCAAGTCTCGCCCTCAAACCTTGGTTCATCCAGTGTTTTCAGTGCTCAGATGAGAGTTGAATAATTACGTACTGCTCATGGCGATGGACTACTTTACGTACTTGGACGACGCGGAGGCACGGGTGGAGGTGGTTCTGGGAGACGCTCGGCTCTCCATGGAACGAGAGGCTCCGCAGGGGTTCGACATCTTGGTTCTCGATGCGTTCTCGAGCGATGCGATACCGGTCCATCTCTTGACCATCGAGGCATTCGAGATCTACCTGCGTCATCTCAAGCCTAACGGCGTGATTGCGGTTCATTTCACGAGCCGGCATTTCGACCTCGAGCCGGTCCTGCGACAGATAGCCCAGTACTTCGACATGGAAGCTGCCAACATTTATAGTCCTGCCGGTCGACTATCAGCGTATCCCGCAGATTGGATGCTCCTCACCACGAACAAGGAGTTTCTCGACGAGGGGTTGATCACCGAAGCTGCTTTGCGCGAGGCCGTATCCGACAAGCAGATTCGTACTTGGACTGACGACTACAGCAACCTCTTCCAGGTATTGAAGTTCTAAGTACGCGTCCTCCCCGCACCCTGCCCATCGGACCTGTCCATCGGACCGGCCGATACCCCTAACACACAACGCCCCCGGCATCGCTACGCGACACCGGGGGCTCGTGTACCTCACCGCATCACGCCTCAAGAGGCGAGCGAGATGGCTTAGTACATCCCCTCCATGCCACCGCCGCCCGGCATGGGCGGTGCGACCGGGTTCTCCTCGGGCTGCTCGACGACGACTGCTTCGGTCGTGAGAAGCAGACCCGCGATCGACGCGGCGTTCTGTAGCGCCGACCGAACGACCTTGGTCGGGTCGATGACACCGGCCTTGACCAGATCCTCGTACTCGTCCGTCAGCGCGTTGAAACCGAAGGCCGCCTTACCGTCGCGGACCTTGGCGGCCACGATGGAGCCATCGGCGCCCGCGTTGGTTGCGATCTGACGAATCGGGGCTTCCAAGGCCCGCCGGAGGATGTCGATTCCGACTTGCTCGTCGTGCATGTCAGCGCTCAGGTCCCCCAGCGCCGACTGCGCCCGAATCAGGGCCACACCGCCACCCGGCACGATGCCCTCTTCCACTGCGGCGCGCGTGGCGTGCAGGGCGTCCTCGACCAGAGCCTTCTTTTCCTTCATCTCGGTCTCTGTCGCGGCTCCGACGTTGATCACGGCGACACCGCCAGACAGCTTGGCCAGCCGCTCCTGGAGCTTCTCGCTGTCATAGTCCGACGTGGACTTTTCGACGGCGGCTTTGATCTCCTCGATCCGGCCTTTGATCTTATCCTGCTCTCCGCCACCATCGACGATGGTCGTATCGTCCTTGTCGATGACGATACGCTTGGCCGAGCCAAGATCACTCACGACGGTGTTCTCGAGCTTGAAGCCGACGTCCTCCGAGATCACCTGCCCGCCCGTAAGAACGGCGATGTCCTGGAGCATGGCTTTGCGCCGGTCCCCGAAGCCGGGAGCCTTGACGGCGCAGACCTTCAGCGTGCCACGAAGCTTGTTCACGACGAGCGTAGCGAGCGCCTCACCCTCGACATCCTCTGACAGAATCACGAGCGGCTTACCCAGCTGGGCGACCTTCTCGAGGATCGGCAGAAGATCCTTCATCGACGAGATCTTCTTGTCGTGGATGAGGATCATGGGATCTTCGAGGATCGCCTCCATCCGCTCCGGGTCGGTCACGAAGTACGGTGACAGGTAGCCCCGGTCGAATTGCATACCCTCAACCGTTTCGAGCGTGGTCTCGAGACCACGCGCCTCTTCGACGGTGATCACGCCGTCCTTGCCGACCTTCTCCATGGCGTCGGCGATCAGGTCACCGATCTCGGAGTTGTTGTTGGCCGAAATGGAACCGACCTGGGCGATCTCGGCCTTGCCCTTGGTATCCGTGGAGAGTCCGTGGAGGAACTCCACGACCTTCTCGACCGCGGTATCGATACCGCGGCGGATGCCCATCGGGTTCGTCCCAGCGGTGACGTTCTTCAGCCCCTCGCCGAAGATCGCCTGCGCCAAGATCGTAGCGGTCGTCGTACCGTCACCGGCGACGTCCGACGTCTTCGTGGCGACTTCCTTCACCATCTGGGCGCCCATGTTCTCCACCGCGTCCTCCAGCTCTATCTCCTTGGCCACGGACACACCGTCCTTGGTGACCGTCGGGGAGCCGAACTTCCGGTCGATCACTACGTTCCGGCCCTTGGGCCCCAACGTGACTCTTACGGCCCTGGCCAGTTTGTCGACCCCCAACTTCAAACGGGCACGGGCATCGACATCAAAACCAATCTCTTTGGCAGCCATCGTCTATTAACTCCTATGTATGATGCTTAAGAATTCTGCTGATTTCATTCGAGCGCGGTTCGAGCACAGCGGGCTAGCCGAGAACCGCTAGAATGTCAGACTCGCGCAGGATGAGGTACTCCTCACCCTCCACGGTGACTTCCGTCCCACTGTACTTCCCGTAGAGAACCGTCTGGCCGACCTCGACGTCGGGCTCGATTCTCACACCCTCGTCGGAGAGCTTGCCTTCCCCGACGGCGACGATCTTGCCGGATTGGGGTTTCTCCTTGGCCGTGTCCGGGATGTACAGGCTTCCACGCATTTGCTCGTCATCATCGAGGGGCAATACCACCACGCGATCCGCCAGCGGCTTGACGTTGACCGCGGTCTCAGTCTTACTCTTGGTAGCCATCCGAAACGCCTCCTACTAACTAGTTGATATTATTGACTTTAGGGAGTTACTAGCACTCCACCGACGTGAGTGCTAACGCGGTAAAGGTAGTGGCAAAGACAAGCGTGTCAACGGGATCGCACTGGGGGGGGGCCTACCCCCGAATCGACCGCCCCGCGAGGGCGAGGCCGAAGAGCGTGAGGAAGGGTTCGATGTGGTCTACAGTCTGGGCGTGGGGGCCAATGACGGTTGCGTATCCTCCGGTCGCGACCACATAGACCTCCTCCCGCTGCCACTCCTCCAGAATCCGCCGCACGATGCCGTCCACGGCGTCGACCGCCGAGAAGAAAACGCCGCTTTGGATGCACGCCTCCGTTCGCCGCCCGATCACACGTTCGGGCGGAATCAGCTCGACCCGGGGAAGCTTGGCGGTCCTCCTTCCGAGCCATTCAAGCCCGGACTCCAGACCCTGCGCGATCACACCCCCGACGAAGACACCTTCAGCTGTGATGCAGTCGAATGTAGTGGCGGTCCCGAGATCGACGGCGATGGTATCCCGTCCGTACATCTCCTTGGCCGCGAGTGTGTTCACGATACGGTCGGCGCCGACCGTGAGCGGCTCATCGACGTCCAGCCGAATCGGCAGCGGGCTCCCCGCGTCCACCACGATGGGCGCCTCTCCCACAATCTGCTCGAGCGCATCCGTGAGAATTCGGGTCGCAGAGGGCACGACCGAACCCAGAACCGCCATGGTCAGGTCGTCTTGGGAAATTCCACTGTCGCTCAACAATGACCGAAGCAGCAGTCCGTATTCATCGGGCGTGCGGGGAATCGGTGTGCTCAACCGCCAGTGCTCCCGTAGATCGAGCGTTCCGGGATCCACGATGCCGAGGACGGTCTCGCTGTTTCCCACATCGATGACGAGCTCCATCTCACGCTCCTCCACGCCGATTCATGTTCCCGCGACTCGGTTCACCTCGACTCCACTCTCGACCGCTGTCACACCCCCGGCTCGAATCTCCTCGACTCGGCCGTCGACCTCCACCAGGAGCGCCCCGTCAGCTGCGATGCCCATGGCTATTCCTGTGACCCCCACGTCGGTACGCACCGTTCGACCGTTTAAGATATCGTGGTCCATGACCTCCTGCCTCATCGGCTCGTCGAGCAACGCGGGGGGTGGATTCACCAGGGAATGTGCGGCCGACAGGAGCTCACCGGCGACTCTCGATCGACTCACGTCCCGGCACCCGGCCATTTCCATCGACGCGGCTCGTTCCTTCAACCCGGGATCGAAGTCCTCGATCCCCTGGCGAAGGTTGAGACCGACCCCCACCACGACTGCTCCGGGCCCCGCACCTTCGCAGAGGATACCCCCGAGCTTTCGGCCCTCCACCTCGATGTCGTTCGGCCACTTGATCCCAGGCCTCAACGACGGACAGAGCCGCTCGAGGGCCCGGGTAGCCGCCAATCCCACGAGGATCGGGACAAGCGGTGGCGGGACCTCTGAGTCACTTCGCACGAGAAACGACATCCAGAGGCCCATTCCGCTGGGGGATTCCCAACATTTTCCGCCCCGTCCCTTCCCCGCTGTCTGGGAGTCGGCAGTCACCACAGTGAAGTGGGCGGCGCCTGATTCGGCCAGAACGCGGAGGTGATCGTTCGTGGAGGGAAGCTCGTCGTAGGCCTCCATGTGCGGCACACCCCAGCGCCGCGCCCACTCTTCGACCGGCCTGCCCTCCCAGCGATCGAGTGCCCCGGGCGCTCCACTCACCGTCCCACTACCCGAACGCGAAAAGGTAGAGGAGGAAGGCCGCCCCAAGCGCCCAACAGTAAATAGCAAAGAGGTGGAAGGTTTTCCGTGCCAGCAGAAGCACGAAGGCTCTGATCGCCAGGATTCCGGTGATGGCAGCCACCAATGAGCCGGCGGCCAAGGCGGTCCCCGAGAGGGTCAGCCCCTCCGAAGCGAGTTCAGGAATCTGGAGCAACGCGGCTCCTCCGATCGCCGGGATCGCCATGAGGAACGAAAACGCGGCGGCCTCTTCGGCGGCCACGCCGAGCCACAACGCCATCGCCACGGTCGTCCCCGAACGAGAGATGCCGGGTACCAGGGCGAACGCCTGCGCAAAGCCGATCAACAGGGCCACGCCCCACCCTGGTTTCTTCCATTCCTCCCGCCCGAGCGTCCGGCGTGTGCTCCACAGGATGGCCCCCGTCACCAGAAAGGCGGTGGCTGGTACGAACGGGCTCTCGAAGAGCCCTTCGATCGCGTCCCGGAAGAAAACCCCGACGATCCCAGCGGGGAGCGTCGCCAGGGCGAGCAGCCCCACGTACCTCCAGGCGTCTCCGTCTCGCCGCAACGTACCGTGCAGCAGTTCCATGAGACGGCCGCGATAAACCAGGAGCACGGAAATCAGCGTGGCCATGTGTACGGCAACCTCGAACTGCACGCCCGAAATTTCCAACCCGAGCAGTGTCTGGCCGACTACCAAGTGTCCGGAACTGGACACGGGAAAGAATTCGGTCGCCCCTTGGAGAACCCCGAGGGTGACCGCCTCCCAAACGTTCACCCGCTGTGCTCCCCACCGTTCTCCACGCTGATCTCGCCGCTGTTCTGCACGCGCGATTCCGCGTTGCGCCGATGTGTCTCGATGACGCGCAGGCAATATTCCTCATATACCGGAACCACGAGCTCCGCCGAAAAACGCTCGACGGCCACAGCACGGCCAGCCTCGCTGAACGCCTTCCATCGGTCCGGGTCACTCAGGATCTCAACGGCTCCCTCTCTCATGCCGTCGACGTCACCGGGGTCGAGGAGATATCCGGCTTCTCCGTTCGGCACGACTTCGGGCAACCCCCCCGCGTTCGACGCCACAACCGGCGCGCCGGAGGCCATCGCTTCGAGTGCGGCCAGGCCGAAGGATTCGGACTGGCTCGGCAACAGAAACAGGTCGGCACAGGGTAGGAGCTCCTCCACCGCACCGTGTTTTCCGAGGAAGACCACACGATCCTCCACGCCCAAGGCCTGAGCCGCCTCGACGGCACGAGGCCGCTCGGGTCCGTCGCCGATCATGATCAAGCGGGCGGGCATACGTTCGGCCACGCCGGCGAACACGTTTACCACGTCCGACACGCGCTTCACAGGCCGGAAGTTCGAAACGTGCATTATGATTTTCTCCCCTGGCTCGGCTAATGTGTCCCGACGGCAGGGCTCTTTGCCGGGCTCGTAAACGTCCGTGTCGAGAAAGTTCGGAATCACCTCGATGTCGTCGGCCGCGACACCGAAGTCGCGGACGGTCTGATCCTTGAGGAACTGGGACACTGTGGTGATCCCCTCCGATTGGAGGATCGAAAAACTGGTGATCGCCTGGAAAGACGGGTGGATCCCCACCAGGGTGATGTCCGTGCCGTGAAGCGTGGTCACTACGGGCGGACCCTCGTCGCCGAGCATCTGTTGCGCGATCCACGCCGACGTGGCGTGAGGAATAGCGTAGTGGACGTGGATCAGGTCCAGGTCATAGGTCCGGGCGGCGTCGTGCAGCGCGACCGCGAGAGCCAGGGTGTACGGGGGATGCTCGAAGAGGGGATACTGCTCCATCGCCACTTCGTGGAAGAACACTCGCTCATGAAAATGTCCCAGGCGGAAGGGCTGGGCGTACGACACGAAGTGGATCTCGTGACCCCGCTCGGCGAGCTCGATCCCCAACGCGGTGGCCACGGCTCCGGACCCACCGTACGTCGGATAACACGTCACCCCAATTTTCATACGATCATTCACCCTTCCCGTCGTGATCCGTCTATCGCTCAACCCTTGAGCACCAGGCCGCTATCACCTCCGCCACCTGTGTGTCCAGGGGCCGCGAAGTATCAATGTGCATCGCGTCCTCCGGCAGCTGGTGCCGGAACCATGTGAGTTGCCGGCGCGCGTACTGTCTCGTTTGAGACCGCATCCGGTCGAGAGCCTCCTCCAGCGTCATGTCCCCGATGAGGTAAGCGGCGACCTCCCTGTACCCCGTGCCGCTCATCCCCGGATCCTCTGGCCCATATCCCTTCTCTAGCAAACCCTTCACCTCCTCGACCAGCCCTTCGGCCGCCATCCGGGTTACCCGGGCATCGATGCGCCGGTCCAGTTCTTCGCGATCCATGTCGAGTACAACAATCAGCCCGCTGAGAGGCTCCTGGTCGGGGGGCCCCTGTGAGTGCCACCACGAAAGGGCGCGACCCGTGAGGAGCGCCACCTCGATGGTCCGGCCCAGGCGTTGGGGGCCTCCCTCCCGGGCCAACTCCGTGCGGCCCGAGTCCAGCGCCCCGACCCAGCGCTCCAGTTCGGCCGTGGACCGCTTCGCCATGAAGCCGCGAAGAGCCTCCAGGCGCGCCGCATCGATGTCTGGCTGCTTGAAAATAGGATGTGTCAAGGATCGCAGAAAAAGACCCGTACCCCCAACCAAAAGGGGAACGCGCCCTCGCCCGGAGATCTCTTCGATGCAGCGGCGGGCGTCCCGGCCGAACTGACCCGTGCTATAGAACTCATCGGGGTCTCGAAGGTCGAGGCCGTGATGGGGCACCCGGTTCCGATGTTCCGACGAGACTTTGTCCGTGCCGATGTCCATCCCCCGGTAGATCTGTCGGGAGTCCATGCAGATGATCTCGCCGTTCAGGCTCTCCGCGACCGCGATCGAGAGCTGAGTTTTCCCGGAAGTCGTCGGCCCCGTGATTGCCAGGAAATTCCTCACCGCCCGAATTTCCTCTCCAGCTCGCTTTTACTCAGACGGACGATGGTCGGGCGGCCGTGGACGTCGTGGTATGGCAGCTCGGTGGCAAATAGCTGGTCGAACAGTTCCTGCATTTCGCTCTCACTCAACCCCTGGCCAGCCTTGATCGCCCCCTTGCAGGCGAACGTCATGGCAATCCTCTCGTGCTGGTTCTTTGCCGAGCGCGTAAGATCCGATCCCGCAACCAGATCGTCGATCATCTCGCGGAGGCAGCGCTCGGGGTCGAAGTAAGGATGTGGATCCGGAACCGCGTGTACGATGATCGTGTTGCCGCCAAAACCCTCCACCGCGAAGCCAACACGGTTGAGGATTCCGGTCAGAGCCTCCACTTGCTCGTATTCGGCCTTGGAGAGGCGAATGGTGAGTGGGAAAAGAAGCCTTTGGGCGATCTGCCCGCTCTCCTCGAACGCACGGCTCAGTCGCTCGAAAAGGATTCGCTCGTGTGCCGAGTGCTGGTCGATGATGATCAGACCTTCGTGGGTCTCCGCGAGGACGTAAGTGTTCAGGACCTGCCAGAGCCGAGGCCGCTCCTCGACCACCGGGATAGGCTCGACGACGGCGTCGCCCTCAGAGCCCTGTCGTTGGGGGGAAAGGAACAGGGCGGTCTGGCTCTCCACCTCGGATTTCCCGTCGGCACCTGGAGGACGCGGCTCGCGGACCAGGAGCTGGGGGGCCGCGAGTTGTGTGTCCAAGGTTGCGGCACTCGAATCCGACGTAAGACCCGCCCGCACGGCTTCTTCGACGAAGGACTCCACCGCCGCGGCGTCCCGGAAACGCACCTCGGCTTTGGCCGGATGTACGTTCATGTCCACGGTTCCGGGCGGCATCCGCAGGTAGAGGAATGCCCAAGGCCGGACCCTCTCGGAAATCGTGGTGCGGTACCCGCGATCGACGGCCGCGAGCAATGGACGACTCCGAAACGGTCTCCCGTTCACAAAAAGGTGAGCACGCCGAAATCCGGTCTTGGCCGCATCTGGCCGTTGGATCAGACCACGGACCTCAATACCGTCGGACTTGCTGGAAAGAGCGATCAGTGTGGTGGCCGCTTCCCTCCCCCAGAGAGCAGCCACGCGGGCCGTCAGATCCGAGGCGGGGGGCAGGTCGAGAAGGACCCGTCCGCCGGAGGTGAGCCCGAAGCCGACCGAGGCATTGGCGAGGGCGAGCACACTCACGACGTCACTCACGGCCCGGGCTTCCGCCCCGACCGCCTTCAAGAACTTCGACCGGGCCGGTGCGTTGTAGAACAGGGTGGATACCTCGACAGTCGTGCCCCGCCTCCGAGGAGCGTCATCGAACCCCGTGATCGTTCCACCATTCACGCGAACGCGGGTGCCCAGTGGGTCGGAGTCTTCCTTCGTCGCGAGCGTCATGCGCGACACCGCAGCGATGGAGGGGAGCGCTTCTCCCCGAAAACCGAAGGTTTCCACCGCTTGGAGATCGACGGCAGCGCGGATCTTGCTAGTGGCGTGCCTGTCGAGCGAGGCAAGCGCGTCCTCCCGGCCCATGCCGACCCCATCGTCCGTCACTCGGATGTGTCGCTTCCCTCCGCGCTCGATGTCGATGTCAATACGTTTCGCCCGGGCGTCCAGGGCATTTTCGACCAGCTCCTTTACGACGGACGCGGGCCGTTCCACCACCTCGCCGGCGGCAATCTGGTTCGCCACCACATCTGGAAGAACCTCAATCGTTCGCGGCATATCCACTCAGTGCGTAAAACCGTTCGGCGTTCTCCGCCGTGGCCTCGGCGACCGATCGAACACTTTCGCCCCGGATGTCGGCGAGTGCCGCCACCACGTGTGCAACGAAGGCCGGCTCATTTCGTTTTCCCCGACAAGGAGCCGGAGCCAGGTAGGGCGCGTCCGTTTCGGCCAGCAAGCGACCTTCCGGGACCGCCCGTACGGCGTCTTGACCGTCGAATTTGGAGAACGTAATGATTCCCGCAAACGACACGTAACAACCCTCCTCCAACCCCACCTCCAACAACCTCATGCTCCCTGTAAAGCAGTGGAGCACCTTGCGGACCGTCCCGGGGGCATTCCGCAGAACCGCGATCGTATCCTCTTCCGCCTCGCGGGTGTGAATCACGATCGGAAGATCGAGGTCGGCTGCGACCCCCAGGTGTGCCTCGAACCAGCCCCGTTGGAGCTCCCGGGGCGAGTGATCGTAGAAGTAATCCAGTCCGGTCTCGCCGATGGCGACGACCTCGGGACGCGTAGCAGCGAGTTCACGGACCGCGGCGAGATCGGCGTCCCCGGCTTCAGCGACCTCGTGGGGATGAATGCCCGCTGTCGACCAGAGGGCCGGATTACCCGCCGCCAGCTCCGCAGCGGCCCGGGCATCCTCGAGATTGGAAGCAACCGTGACCATGCGGGTGACGCCTGCATGCAACGCCGCATCCAGGACGACCGCTCGATCCTCGTCGAAGCGGCCGTCCGTGAGATGGCAGTGACTGTCGAACACTAGAAGGCAACAGCCTTCACGCTACGCGGTCGCCTTGGCCCCGCGCTTCTTGCGCCTCTCGCGGTTAGCAGAACCATCGCCGAACCGTTTCTGGATCTCGAGCAGGGCCGGCGACGCCACGAAGATGGAAGAATACGTCCCGACCGCGACGCCGAGGATCAGCACCATCGTGAAGTCGCGGATCACTGCACCACCCACGACCAGGAGAGCGCCCAGGACCGCGAGCGTCGTCCCAGATGTGAGCACCGTCCGAGGAAGTGTCTCGTTGATCGAGCGGTTTATGAGTTCCTTCGGATCCTCCCGCCGACCGCCCTTGGCGTGGAGATTCTCCCGAACACGATCGAAGACGACGATCGTATCGTTCAGCGAATACCCGACAATCGTCAAGATGGCCGCCACCGTGGGCAGCGCAATCTCGACCCTGAATATCGCCAGGAAGCCGAGTGTGATCAAAATGTCGTGCGCCGTCGCGATCACCGCGGCCAGGCCAAAACGAAGCTCGAACCGAAAGGCGATATAGATCAAGGTCAAGACAAAGGAGTACAGAATGGCCAGCAACGCATTCCGCTCGAGCTCCTCTCCAACCTTTGGGCTCACGGTCTCGGTCCGTAAGATGGTGAAGGCGTCATTCCCGAACGCGGTCTGGAGTTGATCCTGGATGCCCACGCGTACGGTCTCCACATCGTCGCCTGCGAGCGGTGCACGGATCGTAAATTCGTTTTCCTCACCGAAACGCGTGATAGGCGGCGCCTGCGAACCACCGAGTGCCGCCCGGAGCTGGGCAGCCGTAGCGGTTTGCTGGAACCGGACCTGGATCAGCGAACCGCCCGTGAAGTCCACGCCGTACTCCTGCCAACTTCCGATGCTGACTATGTTGAAGATCATCCAACCGATCCCGGCGAGAATCAGCGCAGCCGAGAAGCCGTACGCCCGGTGTCGCATACGGATGAGAGGATACTTGGCTTGGTCGAACAGTCTCATGGAATCCGTCTCAGATGCTGATCGGGTCTGATGCCTTCTTCCCCGACAGGTAGATGAGGTAAAAGGTCCGTGTCACATAAAGGGCCGAGAAAAATGAGGCCGCGATCCCGATCGAAAGAGTCACTGCGAAGCCCTTCACGGGCCCGGTCCCAAACTGGAAAAGAATAAGCGCCGTGATGAGCGTTGTGATATTCGCATCGACGATCGCGGACAAAGCGTGCGCGAACCCCTCGTCCACCGCCGTTCGCGTAGCCCGCCCGAGAATCAATTCCTCTCGGATGCGTTCAAAAATGAGCACGTTGGCGTCCACAGCCATTCCGACAGACAGAATCAGGCCCGCGATCCCCGGAAGTGTCAACACGGCGTTGAACGCCGAAAGGCCACCCAGGACCAACACGGCGTACACCCCCAGAGCCATCACGGCCAAAACCCCCGCCCCGCGGTAGTAGAGGATCATGATCAGGACCACACCGACCATTCCAATGAGGCCGGCGATCTGGCCCCGATCCACGGAATCTTGCCCAAGAGAGGGTCCGACCGTCCGCTCCTCCACGATCGCCAGAGGGGCCGGCAACGCACCCGCTCGCAGTACCAACGCGAGGTCGGCGGCTTCGGTCATGTCGGCATTGCCCATGTTGATGACGCCTTGGGCTCCGATGCGGTCTTGTACCACCGGCGCACTTACGATCTCATCGTCGAGCACGATAGCGATAAAATCGCCAATGTGCCGGGTAGTGAAGTCCGAGAAGCGCCGACCACCCGCCCGATTGAACTGGAAGTTCACCTGGGCCTGGTTGAACTGCGGATCCCGCTGCGCCGTTGCATCTTCCAGCAGGTCCCCGGTTACAAACGCATCTTCTTCCGTGACCATGAGGCGGCGGTACGTCCTCTGCCCAAGACCGAGCAAGTCCGCCTCCCAGTGGACGGATACGTTCCTCGGCAAAGCCCGCTGCACCTCGGGCAACGCGAGGAAGAGCGTGGCGACCTCCACGTCCTCCGTCGCGACGAGATAAGCGCCCTCGATGTCGCCTGAAGACAACAACGAGGTGAAGGGCCGGAGGTTGTTGGACTGATCTTCCGCTTCGGCCCCCTCATCGACCCCGGTGCTGTCCGCCAGTGAGGAATCCGCTGTCTCGCCGCCAAAGATGAGGTCCTGAATGTCCTGATTGGGGCCCTCTGTATCTCGACCGAACGCCCGAAGCGAATCCACGCCCAACACTCCGACAATCTGGCGGTCGATCCTGGCAAGCGCTGACTCGAACTCCGTGACGGAAAGCACGAGCTTGAACTCGAGGAATGCAGCCTGCTGAATGAGATTCTTGGCCCGACTCTCGTCCCCGAGGCCGATTCCGGGCAGCTCCACGATGAGGCGGTAGAGACCTGCCTTCTGGACGAGTGGCTCCTCGACGCCGAACGCGTCGATGCGGGTGCGCAGAATACGCTCGATCCGGTCGATCGCGTCGGCTGTGGCCTCGGGAGTCATCAAACTCTCGGGGTCGTCCACCTCGAGGGCGAGGTGCATGCCGCCCTGGAGATCCAGACCCAGCTTGATCCCGCTGTTCCACAGGTACCCTATGCTGACGCCGACCAGCACGAGGATGACGATGATCCGGCCTCGTATGGAGTTGAACATATGGAGGGTCCGCCTCGGGTTATGGCCACTTCAAAGCGTAGTAACCTCGCAGGGCCAGGGCACGCCTGTCAATCTACGGTTTTGAGGCCTCGGAAGGTTCCAGACGCGGGCCGGTCAAGGGTCCCGGGGCAGCAGGTTTCGGAGCCCGTCCTCACGGATTGAGCGGTGCCAGTGGAAGCACCATAACCAGGGAGAGCGACCATGGACTCGCGTCATCGAGAAAGCGCTCGTCCCCGATCACGTCTCCCGCCTTCGGGAGACCCGTCGCGACGTAGTCGATAGAGAGTTCCACTTCTGCGTTCCGTAGCCAGCGACCCTCAGGGAGCCAATTGAACAGATGGAGGGCGGTGTCCAACTCGAAATTGAGCTTGTGTGTATAAACGCTCACAGCATCCGGTCGCTCGCCGGGACTTAGCTTGTCGATGATGTCGAAGTGGGACGAGAGCCAACCCCCCGTCTGATCGGAGTCGATCAGATCCAGGTTGAGCTCACTTTCGATCTCCACCACATTGTCGCGGATGTCGTCACGGCCCAGCTCCGCCGCCGTGGCGCCCGTGAAAGGGTGTTCGGAGGTACTCCCGAACGGGGCGAAGCCGACCTCGAACGTCAACCCTACCCGCGGGATCTCGGTGGGCACCCCCAACGCGAATATCAACTCGAAGACACTCTCTCGGGCCGTCTTCTCGACGACCCCACCGATCTCGACTCGCGCCCGGTCTACGAGGTTTTCGAAGGTGATCGTAGGCTCGATCTTCAGCTCCGGCATACACAGGAGCGCGCAGCGTCTGCCCTCCTGGGCCTCTCCGAGCGCCGGCATCAGCAGAACAGCGGCGGAGCTGGCGAGTACCGCGAGCTTGCAGACGTGCTTGATCAAGCCTCTGACCCGTTGTGTCGAGGGTTAGCGGATGCCCGCTGGTGGAAGAGGTAGCCCATTATCTGAAGGGCAACTCGTTCACAACATGGCACGTCCCGCAGGCGGCGGTATACGGCACGGGCATCGCCCTACCCGGTGACACCCCGCTGACCGCAACATTTGTTTTCAAAGGCACATCAAATACATGGGACTTTATTGCGCCTTCCCAGTAGGCGTTACTCTCTTCTTCGGCCGCATTGGCATATGGGGGAGTCTCTATCATCCTGCCGAAATTACCCGCAATGCCGCCGGTGTTGGCTGTTCCCGGCATATGACAGTCGATACAGCGTGTCAGATCGCCCTTCATCTTCGCGTTCAGTTCGGTTTCCATGTGAGACAGAAGGTCTACGGTGTGACATCTCTGGCACAGAGGGGAGCTAGAGTCATCGGGGTCGTGAATGAGCGAGCGCGAGTAGGGTGTGCCACCATGCATGTCATGGCAGTCCGAGCAGGTAACCAGCAATCGATCGTTTCTGTACATCTTCGACTTCAGGAAATCCGAATACTGCTGGTGGGGTTGCCTCGAGTGGATATCGTCAGGCCAGATATTGTTCCCCCTTCCAGGACCTTGCATGGTAGGCCCCTTCTTGATTGGGTCGGTATACTCCGTAATCAGTTCGTGGCGGCTTATTCCCGGCCGCGCGAGTTCTCCTTCCACGCTGAGAGCTTGTGTATAACCGACGGTTTCTCCGCCATACCCTTGTCGTCTGTCGTGGCACCTGCCACAGACCACGCTGGACCGCTCTGCCGAAAGAAACATGGGGTTGACGATAAAGCGGGATCTTCCTTCGTTGGCCACGTGTTCCGAACCGGGACCATGGCAGTTCTCGCAGCCGATGTTGATCTCGTCCATCTCAGGGTCGTCGTCTATGTTCATTGCGCCGTTGGGATCATTGACAGCTCGTACCAGAAACTGGCCGGTGGCCTCGTCTTCATACCGTTCCCAGCCCGTTAGATGACAGCTGGCGCACATGGTCTGAATGGTATTGGTGTTGACCGGCGGAGCCTTGATCAAATCGTCGGAGGTCCCGTATTGGGCGTCCCCGCCAGGGGCCCACCAGAGGTAGAACTTGTAGTCGTGCCAAACTCGCCGAACTCTGTTCAACCTGTTGTCGCGCCCGGTCATGTTATACCGAAGCAGCGTATACCATCCAAGCCGAGATCCCAGGCCCGGTGGAACGGAGACGATGTACCGTTGGTCGTGCACCGCCCCGCCGTATAAGAGCTTTATCTCCAGGTGGGCTGGGCTATTGGGGTCCGCCGGGTTAAGGCTGTTGACCATCGTGATGTAGTACTTGTCGTCGTCACTGTTCTTCCACAAATAAACGTCGGCATAGGTCGTCTCGATCGGCAGCCGAGAATCGCCGACCCCTCTTAACCTGAATTTGTCATTGTTCCGCTGTGAATCGTAATCCCCCAGCTCGAGGTGCGTTCCGGTCTCGTAATCGTCTGTCTCGGGGAACGATTCGAGCGCATCGAAATAGTCCGGGTGTTTCGAAAAATCCTGCATCGGCCCCGGAACTCCTGGTACCGTCCATCCGATCTTATGGGCGGTTTCTTGCCAATGTCTTTCATCCTGATGGCATGTCAGGCAGCTCGAGCTGCCAACCGCTACGGCAGCCGGAGAAGGACTGCTTGAAATCTTGATGGTCCTCGAGTCACCTCGTAACAGCTCGGCTGGATAACTTCTTCTGCTCTGGTCCCCACCAGGCAGGTGTTCGGTATCTTCTGCATCGGGTGTTACATGAATAAAGAACTTGCCATCGGGCACATTCGTTATGACGAACTCACCTTGCGAGTCCGTCGTGGACTGCGGAAAGTCTGTTCCTCCTAGTCGAATAGCGTCCTCCAGCGGTTCGTCATAAACCTCTGCAGGGTATGGTGAAGCGTAGATGGCACTGGCAGTCATTTGCGTGGTGACGTCGATCGCCGTTGTCGGAACCAGATAGACCGTTGCGCCAACAACGGGATGGCCGGGATTGGTGGCCTCGCCGCCTACAACCAAAGCGCCAGAAGCGCTCAAAACCTGGCCCGTAAACTCAGTAGCTTGATCGGTGGCTGCGAGCGTCAGCCCTGTTATCACCATCACAGCGAGCAGTGATCCCGCTAGACCGAATAGTTTTACAGCGCGGTGTTCGTGCATCTTATTCTCTTTTTCTTGGGTGAATCTCCCAGGACGATAGTCTCTAAGCGTGAACGCCGACTCCGTCGTCATCTCCACACGACGCTGAGATCGGCTTCACCAGCTCACACGCAGACCGGTAGTCGAAGCCATGCCGGAGTATGCCCCACCATCCGCGGCGCCGTCGTTCATATCTGCGAACTGTATACCGCTCTGCAATTTCAGCTTGTGGCCGTAGAAGTAGTAATTGACCCCTGCATAGAACTCATTGTAGCGATGCCCACGACCAGCCGTCACCTGATTCTCGTACCGCGCGAGGCGGACACCGTTGGCACCTTGGCTGCGGAGGTAGGTGTGGCGGCCAACAATCTGGAAACGAGACGTAAGGTTAAAGAACGGCATTGTCATCACACCCCACAAGTCGCTCTGGCCCAGGTAACCAGACGCCAACGAAAAATCGAAGCGGAAACCCCCGCGATCGACCTCAAACCTGAAGTTCACGGAAGCCATGTGCTGAAGCTGCCGGGTGAAAGTGTTGTTCGAATCAGAGTCTTGGTATACGTAGTTTCCTGTCAACAGCGCGTCTTCAGCTCCGAGAGCCTCCGAGAAGTCGTAGCCAACGGACAGAAGCCCGAAGACACTCCCGTCGAACTCACCAAACTCCCGATTCTTACTGCCTCCAGAGTAAACGCCCAACTGGTAGACCCAGTTCGAGCGCCCGCCCGACGCGCCTACGCCGGGCATGTACTCCTCGGGAAACCACATATTGTTGGCGAGACTGCTGCGATCTATAGCCAGAAGCTCTTTCGACGAGGTCGACCCATCCATGGTGAACGGAACTCCTTGCTTACCGACCGTCAGCGTGAAGATATCACTCGCCTCCCATTCAACATAAACATCTGTGAGCCTCTTGTAGAACGGGTCTCGTTCCTGAGGATTGAAGCCGGCCTCGACGTGCACGGTGAACCGAGAGAACAACTCCGACTCCACACCAAGCCGCATACGTCGGACATTCCATTCATCGTGCGTTCCCTGGTCCGCATCGACGGCCGCAAACTCGTATTGAAACCTTCCGCTGAAGAGCACGCTCTGAACCGCCTCGTTCTCGTCGTTTCGGTACCACTCGGCAAGCTTCCAGATATCATCGTAGGTCGACTGTGCGGTGGCCGGTTCTGGTGCAGTCAGCACCAACAAGCCGTTCACAATGACGGCAAAAATACTACAATCCCGTTTGAATCTCACACGCTGCTCCCTTTGACATCTGAATTCAGGCAACAAGATGCCCGTGCAACATGAAAAGTCTAGCCAGATGATGGATAGAGCGACTGGAATCGCTGAGTGCTTCCGATCATGATAGTGACGTGCCCCCAGATGTGGTACCACTTCCTATGTTAGGCTTTGAGGCATCTGCGGTCCAAGAAGTTGGGGCATTCTAAGGAACCAAGGTGATGGTTTTATCG
>Ga0114996_10003965_pt1 | contig 18033 bp, 19 predicted proteins | sample ArcticOcean_MG_C_4_FD_87039 | JGI IMG/M metagenome (GOLD analysis project Ga0114996, IMG submission 87039) | Marine microbial communities from western Arctic Ocean - ArcticOcean_MG_CB4_134 | ecosystem: Environmental > Aquatic > Marine > Oceanic | place: Arctic Ocean: Canada Basin | collected...
CAACATGCCTTCTTCAAATAAAGTTTGATCATAAGATACTTTTGCCCCAACTGACAAACCAGTTAATTCCTTGCATTTTTTTAGAATATCTTCGTTAAAAGTCAAAGGTACAAGAGCAGGCAAAGTTTCTATGATATTTATTCCAAATTGTCTTGCTACTTCATAACCAAACTTACTAGCTCCTATTTTAGGTATCGATAATCCGCCCGTTGCTATTACCAATGACTCACTTTGATAACTACAATTTTTTGTCTTAGTTAAAAAACCCGTCGACTTATTAATAGACTCAACCAATGTATCATTTTTTAATATAACATTTGCAAGTTCACATTCTAATTTTAACATATCAATAATTTGTTGAGCACTCTTATCACAAAATAATTGCCCTAATTTCCTTTCATGAAATTTAATTTTATGTTTTTTAATAAGATCAATAAAATTTTTATAAGTATATTGATTTAAAGCAGAAATCATAAAACTTGGATTAGATGATATAAAATTTTTATTGTTAGTATAAATATTAGTAAAATTGCACCTACCCCCTCCTGAAATTCTAATTTTCTCTCCAATTTTTTTAGCATGATCTAAAAGAATTATTTTTCTGCCTCTTTTTCCAGCCTCTATGGCACACATCATTCCTGCGGCACCTGCTCCAATAATCACAACATCAAACTTATGTACCATAAATATTTTTAACTTTATCAAATACTTTAACTGCTATCTTATGAATTTGGTATAAAAAAAATTAGACTAAAAAAACATAGTTAAGTTTTCATTGATTTATTTAATACTATTTAAAATTATACTGCAATATTTATAATCTTTTTCATTACAGTAGGTAATCCAATCTTGTTAATATTATTTATTTTTACCCATTTGTGATCTTTAAAAATATTTTTTTTAACTATTATAAAAAACACCTCTGTTTCTAAATTAAAATGAGTAAATGAATATTCAATAGATCCTTTGGATTTCATTTTGTTTTTTATTTTATCAATCATTTTATCAGGATCTAATTCACTTTTATTTGCTACCCAATTATCATTAGGAACTTCAAACATAGATGCTAACATACCTTTTGATGCACGTTTTCTGATAAGTATTTCATTTTTTTCGTTATAAAAAATGTATGCGCGTGAGTATTTTTTTCTTTTTTGTGATTTAGGTTTTAATTTTATGGGAATTATATTCTGAAGGTTTTTTTTGAATGATACACATTTTGATTTGATTAAACAATTTATACAACTAGGATTTCTTGGTGTACAAATAATTGATCCATAATCCATAAATGCTTGAATTAAATTTGTAGAATCTTTGTGGGAAATAAAAAAATTTGATTTATTTTTTAACTCATTTTTAATTTTAATTAATGGTGATTTGAAACCATATATACGAGCTAAAATTCTCTCTATATTGGCGTCAAGAGGCATTACCGCTTTATTATATGCAATACCTAAAATAGCTTTAGCCGTATAATCTCCTACACCTGGTAATTTTAAAAGTTCACTATAAGTAGTCGGGATTTTGCTATTAAAATCTTTCTTTATAATTTTTATAGCCTTCAACAAATTTGTAGCCCTTGAATAATATCCAAGTCCAGACCAAAAACTAAGAATAGATGTATTTGAAATAGATGCTAATGCATCTATTGTTGGCCACTTTAATATAAATTCCTCAAAACGTTTTTTTACTGTTCCAACTGTTGTCTGCTGTAACATATATTCACTTACAAAAATATAATAAGGATTAGGCAATTGATTACTTTTAATTATTCTCCATGGTAAATTCCTTTTGTTATTCTTATACCAATCAAGAAAGATTAGTTGGATTTGTGCTTCTTTGCTTTTTTTTGATAAATTCATAACTTAACTTATTGCTATCATAATTTAAAAATATAGTGTTATTCAATTAAAATGATTACGAAACCTGAAAAAATAAACCGTAAATTTATCCCTATTTCTATTGCTGAATCTCTTAAAACAGTGAATAGAAAATTTTTATATAAATTTGGTAAACTTGATTACACAATCCATGCAAAATGGGGTGATATTGTGGGTAGTTTCTTTGTTAATCATTCTGAACCTTTAAAAATCAGCTCTATTCTCACCTCAGTTGATGATGACGGTTCTAATGTTTATGACCGATATCTTCATGTCAATGTATCTCCAGCCGCAGCTATAGAATTTCAGCATTTCCAAGATAAAATTATTGAAAAGATTAATTCTTATTTTGGTTATAAGGCTATTAAGGGAATTAAAATACACCAACATTTTGTTAAAAATGATAATTCAAAAAAGAGAGATAAAAATGTTAATTTAATTGAAAGAGAAATTGATAAAAAAGAAATTTTAAAATTAACCCCAAAATTATCTAATAAAAAACTAGAAGAATCTATTGTTAATTTAGGATTATCTATTAAAAAAGAAGAGGAATAATGAAAAAATCAATTATATACATATTTTTTTTTATCTTTAGTTTTTCAAACTTACCTAGTTATGGAGAAACACTTCTTGATCTATTAGAAGATGATTTTGTTATCGGCGATGAAAGTGCCCCGATAACTATCATAGAGTATGCTTCTTTATCTTGTAGCCACTGCGCTGATTTTCATACAAATACTCTTGAAACATTAAAAGAGGAATATATTGATAGTGGTAAAGTTAGGTTTGTATTCCGCGATTTTCCCTTTAATTATCCAGCTTTATTAGGAAGTATGGTTTTGCGCTGTATTGATGGGGATGTAAGATATGATTATATGAATGCACTTTTTCAGCTTCAAACTAATTGGGTAGATAAAGAAAATACAAAAACTACTCAGGAATTATTTAAGATTATGCAAAGTGGTGGAATGACCAAAGAAGAATTTGACACATGTATTACTAATGTTGATCTAGAAAATAAGATACTTCAAGGTGTTATAGGTGCGCAGAGTGAGTTTAATATTCAATCAACACCCTCTTTCCTCGTAAATGGAATACTTGTAGAAGGAAATAAATCTATAAAAGAATTTAGACAAATCATTAATAAAATATTATCACAGTAATGAATGATAAAATTTAAGAAGCTTAAAGTTAAAGGCTTTAAGTCGTTTGTAGAACCTACAGAAATAATTATCGAAAATGGCCTGACAGGAATTGTGGGTCCAAACGGATGTGGAAAATCAAACCTAGTTGAAGCTTTTAGATTTGTAATGGGAGAATTATCGCCAAAACAAATGCGTGGCAGTGAATTAGATGATGTTATTTTTAATGGTACAACTGATCGACCAGCTTGGGATATTGCTGAGGTAACAATAGATTTAGATAATTCTGCTCGAAATGCACCTAGTTTATTTAATCAAAGTGATGAAATTGAAGTAACACGTAGAATTTGGAGAGGAGAAGGATCAGAGTATAGAGTTAATGGCAAGGAAGTGCGCTTAAAAGATGTACAATTATTATTTGCGGATGCCTCTACTGGAGCAAGATCCACCTCCATGGTGAGTCAAGGAAGGGTTGGAGCTATTATCGCAGCTAAGCCAGAACAAAGACGAAGTCTTCTAGAAGAGGCAGCTGGTATTACAGGATTGCACTCAAGACGACATGAAGCAGAACTTCGATTAAATTCAACTGAAAATAATTTAGAGAGAGTCAAAGATGTTTTAAAAACACAGGATGAGCAATTAGAAGTTCTCAAAAAACAATCAAAACAAGCTGAGAGATATAAAAATATTCAAAAAGATATTACACGCGCTAGAGCAACAGTTTTTTATCAAAAATGGCAAGTTGAGAAAAATAAGTTAGATGAAACAAACCAACGATATGATTCACATAATACTTTAGTTGCTAATCAAACTCAAACTGTAGTTTCAATAAACGTTGAATATGAAAAAGTTCAACAATCTCTTCCTAATATGCGTCTTGAAGAAGGGAAAATCGCATCTGAGCTCCAGCGAAACACTATTAATCTTGATAATCAAGAAAAAGAAATTGATCGGGCAAATACAGCTGTTGAAGAAATACAAATTAGAATAGAGCAAATTAAAAATGATAACAGTAGAGAACAATTCCTATTTGATGATGCACAAGAAAACTTATCTAGAGTAAAAGATGAAAAATCATTATTGGAAAAACAACAAGGAGACTTATTCTTAGAAGAAGAATCAGAAAACACCAGTTCTTTAATCTCTAAAAATAATAACCCTATTATCGATTATCTAGACTTTGAAGATGGATATGAAAAAGCTTTGGCTGCCGTTTTTTCAGATGAACTAATGGCTTCTATAAATGAAGAGCAATCTTCATATTGGCGAACACTTGATACTATCAATGTTCCCTCTTTTCCTGAAAATATAAAGACTTTCTCAAATCTCATAAAAGCTCCTGATAACATAAAAAAACGTCTTGGTTATATTGGTTTAATTGATAATAAAGAAAATATTCTAGAGCTTCAAAATAACCTTTCAGATGGCCAAATTCTTGTAAGTAATTTAGGGGAAATATGGAGATGGGATGGTTACATTTCTAAAGGAAAACAAAGCTCATCGACAAAAGCAGTATTAGAACAATTAAAAAATAGAAGATTAAAACAGCTATCCGCTGAAGAACAAAAATGGCAAGAAATAATGAATACAGCACAAAAAAGAATTGATGAGCTAAAAGAACGAGAATCATCTTTACTAGTAGAATTAAAAACCATGGAATCTATGCCTGATAATATTTCCTCAGAAAAATCTCGTCTACAAGATTTGATTATTAAAAATAAAGAGTCTTATGATACGATAGCAACAAAACTTCGTACTACTGAGCAAGAAGCTAATGAAGTAAATAAAAAATTAAAATTAGAAGAAGTGAAACTTAACGAATTACGAGAAGAAAAAATTCGCATTGAGGGCGTATTAGAAACAATAAAAGAAACGATACATCAATTAACGGATCAGGTACGTGAAAGGTTAAGTATCGGAATGAATCAACTATATGACATAGCAAAAATTAATCCAAATAAAACACTTTCTTCAGTAGAAGATTTAGAAAAAAAATTAGAAAGACTTATAGGTGAACAAGAACGTCTTGGGGGGGTGAATCTTTTGGCAGAAAAAGAAGCAACAGAACTTGAAGAAAAAGTTAATTCGATTAAAAAAGATCAATCTGATCTTCTAGCTGCAATATCAAAACTTAGAGAAGCAATAAACACGTTAAATACAGAAGGGCGTCAGCGATTATTAGCATCATATGGCGTGGTAAATGAAAACTTTCAAAAATTATTTGTTCAACTCTTTGGTGGTGGAAAAGCTTATTTAAAATTTACTGATGAAAGTGATCCTCTTCAAGCAGGACTCGAAATATTTGCAAGTCCACCTGGGAAAAAATTACAAAACCTAAATTTGATGTCTGGTGGAGAGCAAGCCTTAACAGCTTTATCTTTGCTATTTGCCGTGTTTATGTCTAATCCAGCCCCTATCTGTGTTCTTGATGAGGTTGATGCGCCATTAGATGATACAAATGTTGATCGATTCTGTTCCCTTGTTGAAGAAATTGCTCAAACATCCATGACTAAATTTTTAGTTATTACCCACCATCGTATGACAATGTCCAGAGTGAATAGATTATTTGGGGTTACAATGCCAGAAAAAGGAGTATCACAATTAGTATCTGTAGATCTAGAGAAGGCTGTACAAATAAAAGAAGATGAATAACACAGAAGATAAAATTACTAAACTCAAAGAAAAAATTGAGGATATAGAAAATAAGAAATTAAACGAATCCAAACCTAAAAAAGAAAGTGGAGCAGGATTTGCCTTTAAAATAAGCACTGAATTAATTGCTGCTTTAGTTGTAGGGGTTGGAATAGGCTTAATTGTGGATAATTACCTAGGAACAAAACCGTTTGGGTTAATTATTTTCTTTATTCTTGGCGCATTTGCTGGATTTTTAAATGTTTATCGTGTAATGCGTCGCATTGAAAAACAATAAAAAACTAATTAACACGCAAACATAAATGGCATCTTCAAGTAATAATCACGGTCACGAAAAACACAGTCCACTTGAACAATTTGAAATTTCACCTTACGCTCATTTTGAAACTGGAATTGGTGATTTAGCTTTTACAAACTCGTCCCTTTCAATGGTTATAACAGTTTTAGCTATAACTTTATTTTTAACACTTACAGTGAATACCCGTTCGCTGATACCAACTCGGATGCAACTCATTTCAGAGATGAGTTATAATTTTATTGCTCAACTTATAAAGGATACAATTGGTGATCAAGGGAAAAAATATTTTCCATTTATTTTTGCAATTTTTATGTTTGTATTAATTGGAAATATGGTTGGTATGGTTCCCTACAGTTTCACATTTACTAGCCATATCATTGTAACCTTTGCACTTGCTGCTTTAGTTTTTATAGGAGTTACTATTTTAGGATTTATGAAGCATGGCCTACGTTATTTTGCTTTATTAGCACCAGCTGGTTTGCCATTCTATATGCTTCCTATTTTAATACCAATTGAGTTAATCTCTTATTTGTCACGACCTATCAGTTTGTCTGTACGACTTTTTGCTAACATGTTAGCTGGTCATACATTACTAAAAGTCTTTGCTGGTTTTGTACTGCCATTGGGTTTTGCAGGTGTTTTACCTCTAGCCTTTATTGTAGCACTTACTGGTTTAGAAATATTAATCGCTTTTTTGCAAGCATATGTATTTGCAATTTTAACTTGCTTATATATTAACGATGCAATTCACTTACATTAGAATCTAGGAGGATTTATGGAATTAGAAGCAGCTAAAGTTATCGGAGCAGGTTTAGCCGTTATTGGTGTAATCGGTTCAGGTATTGGTATTGGGAATATTTTCTCATCATTTATTGAAGCCGTAGGTCGTAACCCAGCAGCACGTAGTGAAGTTTTCACTATGACAATGTTAGGTTTCGCTCTTGTAGAAGCAATTGCATTATTTGCTCTTGTTATTGCACTTGTTATTTTATTTGGTTAATCAATAATAGTTAGAAGTATTTATAATGCCTCAGTTAAATCCTGAATTTTTTATTTCACAACTTTTTTGGTTGACGATTAGTTTTGCATTTTTGTTTATTTTCTTATGGCGTATTTCTTTACCAAAAATTAGCTCTGTATTAGAAAAAAGAGCAAATAAAATTAACGAAGACATAAAAATAGCAAAGCAGTATCAGGCTAAGACTGAGGAAATACAAACTAATATTAATAACCTGTTAAAAAAAGCGAGGCTAGAAACGACAGATTTAATCAAATCAGCTAATCAAAATCTTCAAGCACACACAGCCAAGGAATTAGAAAAACTTGATAATTCCTTGAATGCTAAATTAGATGAATCTTCATCAATAATTGAAAAGAATAAAGCTGATTCTTTAAATCAAATTAACGATCAAATTTTTGATATCACAAAACTAACACTTTCAAAAATCTCTAGTATTGTTGTAAGCGATAATGATATTAAAGACATCGTTACAAGTGAACAACAAAAGTTAGTAAACTAAATGTTTTCAGATCCACAATTTTGGGTAGCAATTGCCTTTATTATATTTATTCTTGCTATTTTTAATCCTGTTCGAAAAATATTAAATTCATCTCTTGATACTAAAATAAACGAAATTAAAGAAAGTATTGAAGAAGCTGAAAATCTTAAAAATGATACACAGGTAACTTTAAGTGAAATAAAAAAACGTCAAAATGAAGTTGAATTAGAAATAAAAGAAATTCATTTAAATTCTAAAAATAAAATTAAAATATTAGAATCTCAAGCCCAAATAAAACTGAGTGAACAAAATTCAAAAAGAGAATCATTAGCTAAGGCAAAAATTGAACAAATGGTAAGAGATGCAAATTTAATGGTAAAGCAACATATCACACAAACTGCCATTAATGCTGCTGTAATTGTATTAGAAAAAAAATTAAATGCAGAAGAAAAACAAAACCTCATTAATCAGTCAATTAAAGATTTGGAATCTGTTTTTAAAAACTAATTTAAGATCTCTTTTCTCTTTTTATCTAAAACAAACCCTATAACAATAATTGAATCCTGATTTATACTCTCATGTTGCAGAATTAATGTTTTAGTAGCTTCAGTTTCAATTATTTTTTTCGTTTCAAGATCTTTTTTAAATTTACCTGATACTGAAAAATACAACATATCCTGTAATTTTTTATTTTGATTAAGGATTGCTATATAAAATGGCATATCAACAGAATTCACTTTATCAACTAAAGGTTGTAGAATAAATAAAATTGAAAGTTCAGAAGAAAATATATTATCCTCACGTGTGCATTTTTTATTAAATATAGCGTTATTTAATTCCCCTTGATATTCAATGTTATCTAGTGAAATATCTTTACTAGATGAATCAATATAAACTTTATGATCAGAACCAAACAAAATAGAAGGACATGAAATATCACTAATTTTAGTATTTGATGTTAAATTATAACCACAACCTGTTAAAAATAAAAATATAATAAATAAATAAATGTTTTTCACTATATGAGCTAATTAATATAAATATAAAATAAGTAAATCTTAATGATGCAATAATGACCTCACATCAAATAAATATACATTTAGCCGGACCAAGGGGATTTTGCGCAGGAGTTGATAGAGCCATTTTAATGGTTGAAGAAGCTATAAAAAAATTTGGCGAGCCTATTTATGTCCGTCATGAAATAGTACATAATAAATATGTAGTTGAGGATCTTAAAAACAAAGGGGCAGTTTTTATTGATGAACTTAGTGAAATTACCGATTCATCACGCCCTGTAATTTTTTCTGCACATGGAGTTCCAAAATCTGTTCCTCAAAATGCTTCTAAACTTAATATACAATTTTTTGACGCTACATGTCCTTTAGTCAGTAAGATACATAGAGAAGTTGAAAACTTTGAACGACTAAATTTACCTATTATTTTAATTGGTCATAAAAATCATCCAGAGGTCATTGGAACAATGGGACAAATTAAATCAAAAATTTACCTAGTAGAAAAGGAAAACGATGTAAGTTTGCTACCCTTGGATTCTAATCAAGAAATTGCCTATGTCACACAAACAACTCTTTCTTTAGATGATACAAGTTCAATAATAAAAGCGATAAAAACAAAATTTGCTAATGTTATTGAGCCTCGAAAAAATGATATTTGTTATGCAACAACTAATAGACAAAATGCAGTAAAAAAAATTGCCTCTTTGTGTGATATTTTTTTTGTAATAGGTGCAAAAAACTCATCAAATTCTATAAGATTAGTTGAAGTAGCAAAACAATATGGTGCAAAACAATCTATATTGCTTGAAAGTATTGAAAATTTTGATAAGAAAATTATTAAACAAAATAGTAATATAGGAATTACAGCTAGTGCTTCAGCACCAGAAATCCTGTTACAAAATTTTATTAAATTATTAAAAAAAAATTATAACATTAATATATTTGAAGAAGAATATACTCCCGAAGATGTGGCATTTAAAATACCTCAAAATATAAGAGCAATTTCATAATCTATGGCTGTCTATTCATCAATTTCAAAAGAAGAATTAGAAACTTTTTTAAATCAATATAACATAGGATCTATAATCAGATATGAAGGAATATTAGAGGGTATAGAAAATACAAATTATAAATTAGTAACTTCTGAAAATAATTATATCCTTACTATTTTTGAAAAAAGAGTCAATCCTGCTGATATACCTTTTTTTATCAATTTAAAAAATCACCTGGCAAAGAAAAATTTTGCATGTCCTAAACCTATAAAAAATAATGATGGAAAATATATTAATTTATTAAATAATAAACATTGCGTAATTATTTCTTTTTTAAAAGGGAAAAAAACTTCTAAAGTTGAAAACAATCACTGCAAACAAGTAGGTAAGATGCTTGGCATACTTCATCAAGATTCAAAAGATTTTTTGCAAAAAAGAAATAATACAATGAACTATAATCAATGGAAAAATATATTTTTAAAAAGCCAAAATACAAATGATAGTCAATTTAATGACATAATGTCTAATATTAACAAAGAACTTTCCTACTTAGAAACAAAATGGCCTAGGGATCTTCCTGAAGGAATTATACATGCTGATGTTTTTCAAGATAATGTTTTTTTCAAAAATAATAAATTTTCAGGTTTAATTGATTTTTATTTTGCTTGTAATGATTTTTTTGCTTACGACATAGCTCTTACAATAAATGCTTGGTGTTTTGATGGTAAAGCTAAATTTAAAAAGGATAAATTTTTAAATTTAATCCAAGGTTATGAAAGTTTGCGTCCTTTAATAGAAAGAGAAAAAATACATTTATCTACTTTGCTACGAGGGGCTGCACTTCGAATATTGCTGACAAGAGTCCACGATTATATATTTCACCCAGATGGTGCCTATGTAGAACCTAAAGATCCAAAAGAATATCATTCTATTCTTCAATTTCACCAAGAAAATAATTTGGGCAAACTATTATAATGAAAATTTTAATTTATACAGATGGTGCATGTTCGGGTAATCCTGGCATAGGGGGATGGGGTGTAGTTATACTTGTACCTAGAGAAAAACCTGTACACCTTAACGGTGGATCAAATAATACAACAAATAATCAAATGGAATTGACAGCTACAATTGAAGGATTGCAATATTTTAAAGAATCTAAACAGATTTTAATTATCACTGACAGTAAATATGTGATAAATGGTATAGAATTTTGGATAAAAAATTGGAAAAAAAATGGATGGAAAACTGCATCCAAAAAACCAGTTAAAAACAAGGATTTGTGGGAAAAATTAGATAAAGAAATCACCAAACATGCAATTGAATGGCAATGGGTAAAAGGCCATGCGGGTAATGATAATAATGAAAAAGCAGATTATTTAGCTAGGCGATTTATAGAAGAAAATTAATGAAATTATTTTCTCTCTTAAGTTTCTTTTTTTTATTTATAGCATTTCACACTCTAGCAAAGGAAACATGGATTCTTGATAAAGATCTTTCAACTATTGAATTTGAATTACCTGTATTATTAGCTAATAACGTCAAAGGTAAATTTAAAGAAATACAAGGATTAGTAGAAATTGATTTAGAAACAAAAAAAAACAATAAGGCTATTTTTTCTGTTGATATCAATAGTATAGAAATGAATTATAAAAAATATAAAAACTTACTTCTGAGTAACATTTTTTTTGATGCAGAATATTTTCCAAAAGCATTAGTTGATACAAAAAAGTTTTCTTATCAAAATGAAAATATACTAAATTTAAATGTAGAACTTACAGTTAAAGGAATAACAAATTCTGTTCCCTTTGATTTAGAAGTAATACATTTGGCAGAAGAATTAGTACAAATAAAAGGAAGGGTAAGATTTTCAAGAACCGCTTTTAAAATTGGCATAGGGAAATGGAAGAATACATCTATTTTAAAAGATAAAGCCAGTATTGATGTAAATTTATTTCTTTTTAAAGAATAAATGCTACATGGTAGCGCCAATTATCCAGGGATTAAACTCATCATCTCCGTATCCATTAATTTCACTTTTAGTTAACTTGCCAGATGCAGTCTCAAGAATATGATTGAAAATTTTTTCTCCAATTTCTTTAATATCTGACTCCCCATCCATAATAACACCTGCATTAATATCCATATCCTCTTCTAATTTATTATACATATTTGTATTCGTTGCAATTTTCAAACTTGGTGCAGGTTTAAAACCAAAACATGAACCTCTTCCTGTTGTAAAACAGATAACATTACTTCCTGAAGCTACTTGTCCTGTCACAGAAACAGGATCGTATCCTGGTGAATCCATATAATTAAAACCTTTTTTCTTTAAAGGTTCTGCATAACTTAACACATCTTCCATTACAGATGTTCCACTTTTAGCAACAGCGCCAAGTGATTTTTCTAATATAGTAGTTAGACCGCCTTTTTTATTTCCAGGAGAGGGATTATTATCCATGCTACTTTCATTTATAGAAGTGTAATGCTTCCACCATTCAATTTGTTGTTGCAACTTCTTTACAATATTAGCATCACTAGCTCTTTCTATTAATAAATGCTCAGCACCATATATCTCCGGCGTTTCAGCAAGAATTGTGCTCCCCCCTTGTTGAACTAATAAATCAGAAGCATAACCAAGAGCTGGATTAGCCGTAATACCTGAATAAGCATCAGAACCTCCACATTGAAGAGCAACCGTTAGTTCTGATATAGGAATTTTAGCACGTTCTTCTCTATTTAAATCCGGTAACATATCTAAAATTTGATTGGAAACATTTTCAATTATTTTTTTAGTACCTCCCTCATCTTGTATATTCATATAGACCACGCTATCATCATCTTCTTTGTACAAAGAAATTTGAGCACATTCACAACCTAAACCTATAACAAAAACTTTAGAAAAATTTGGATGATGTTTAAACCCCTCAATTGTTTGATTAAAAACCGTCATACCATATCCTTTGTTATTCATTCCGCATCCAGAGGAATGTTTTAAGCAAACAGCCCCATCAATATTTTCATATTTTTGTAATTCAGGATTATTATTAATTGTATCTGCTATTTTTTTTACAACTGTGGCAGAACAATTAACTGTACTTAATAAACCGATATAATTTCTAGTTCCAAATTTTCCATTTTTTCTTTTAAAACCTTCGAAAAAAAAATTATCATCACTTTTTGATTCATTATTAAGTCGATTATTAATTTTAAATTCTCTTTCAAACTCACTAAATTCTAAATTATGTAAATGAACATGCTCACCTTCAGCAATATCTTTAGAGGCAACACCAATAATTTGACCATACTTATATACAAAATCATTTTTATTAATTTTAGATAAAGAAATTTTATGACCAAAAGGAATAAGATCTTTTGAAATTAAATTTGATGTAATTTTTTTATTTGCAGGAATACTCATTGGAGCTACAGCAACATTATCCTTTTTATGTAAAGTAATTAAATTATACATATAAATTTATTCTATTGGAGAACGCGCATCAATTAAATCTTTTTCTCTTAAATATTGCCAAAAATTAGAAGATATTTTTTCATTATAATCTTTAAAATTTTCTTCTACTTGTTGCATTGAATTCATCCCTAAAATAGCACTTGAGACAACTTCGTTAAAATAGGGAAATTGAATTGCCGCTTTTTTAAGACTTATATTATGATCATTACAAGCATCTTGTAATTTATACGCTTTATTTAACCAAAACTCAGCTGTTTCAAAATCTTTAGGTATTCTTACAAGGCCTTTTTTTGCATTTTCAAACCAATTGTCATCAAGTTTAGCATAATCAAAAAAAGTCTCTGGACTAGGTTCAATTAAAATCCCACTATTAAAAACTCCGCCTAATACCAACGAAATATTATTATTTTTACAGTAAGGAATTAGTTCCTCTAAACTCGTTTGGTCTAATAAAGTATAACGACCAGCTAAAAGAAAACAATCAAAGCAACCTAACTGAGCTAAATCTAATAACATTTCATTTTGATTAAGTCCGCACCCTATAGCTTTCACCACTTTCTCTTCTTTTAATTTGATCATAGCTTTTATTGCGCCTTCTTTGGCATAACCAAGATGATCGGGATGATTATCTGGATCATGCAAATGTAAAATATCAACACTATCTAATTGTAATCGTTTTAAGCTTTCTTCAAATGAGCGCATGGCACCATCATAACTAAAATCAAATATTGTATCTTTTTTAGGATCTTGACCTTTAAATTTATCGCTTCCAATTTCTGAATCCACAACTAAACGACCAACTTTTGTTGCCACTGCAAATTCTTCTCTTTTATGATTTTTCAAAAAATTTCCAAGACGCTCTTCAGCCATACCTGAGCCATATAAAGGGGCAGTATCATAGTATCTAATTCCCTTATGCCAAGCAGTTCTTAAAGTTTCAAAAGCCTGTTGTTCATTAACTGCAATAGGCCACCCACCAATTGGTGCAGTGCCCATACTCAATTCACTAACTTCTAAATTTGTATTTCCTATTTTTCTTTTATTAATCATCTTCTTTTCCAAATTTAATTAGTATTCATATATAATTAATAAAACTATATGTCTTTTTATCAAGTAAAGATGGTAAACGCTATTAATAGCACTATTTGATAAATATCTTATGATTAAAAAATCCCTTTATTTGCTTCTTTTTTTAATAATCTCAGCTTCTTTTTATTATTATTTTTTTTATAAAAAAGATAAAATCACAAATATTTCTTATGAATTTACTACAATAGAAAAAGGAAATATAAAAAAAATAGTATCGGCTACAGGAACTATAGTTCCAACCTCTGAAATAGTTCTATCTTCAGAAATATCTGGGAAAATAGTAAATATTTTTAAGGACTATAATGATGCAGTACTAGAGGGTGAGAAACTCGCTATATTTGATCAAAATCCTTTCATATTAAAAGTTAAAGAATCTCAAACTACCGTTGATATTTCTAATTCTGTACTAATACAAAAAAAAGCCAGTCTCGAGAAGGCAAAGGCAGAATTAAGTAATGCCAAATCAAATAGGATAGGCTCTGTTGCTAAAATTGATGACTATGAATTATATATTACAAATCTAAAAAAGAACTTATCAAATCAAGAACAACTTCTTAAAAATAAATATATATCTCAAAAAGAATTTGAAAGTTCAGAGTTAGATTTTAATAGAAGTCTTTTTCAATTACAAAATTTACAAGCTAATTTACTCTCTCTAAATGCCACAATTGACTCAAGAATTTACACAATAAAAATCATTGAAGCTGAAATTGAAGAAATCAAAACATTAATATCCCAAAGAAAATTAACATTAGAATCAGAAAAGTTAGATCTCAGTAAAACAATCATTACCTCTCCAATCAAAGGTTTTATTCTTGATAAACATATTAGTATAGGGGATGTTTTGGGGTCTTATCAAAAAGATTCTATTATGTTTACTATTGCAGAGTCTTTAGAAAACATGAATCTAGAAATATTTATTGATGAATCAGATATTGGAAATATAAAACTCAATCAAAATGTAATTTTTAGCACAGATGCATTTCCAGATAAAAAAATTGAAGCTAATATTTCTCAAATCAGATACACACCAATAGAAGAACAGAATGTCATTACTTATCAAGTCATAGCATCTTTTAAGAATCCTAATCAAATTCTTTTTCCAGGTATGACAGCAAATATTGATATTATTATTGATGAAAGAAAAGACATACTAAAAATTAAAAATGCCGCATTAAGTGTTAAAATTCAAGGAGAGCCTACTGAACCTAAAAAAAATAAATGGGGAGGTAATAGTGGTGGTCAGTCTCAAATGCAGGAAATTATGGGTAAGCTTAACTTAACAAAACAACAAAAAGGGAAGATGAGGAGTATTTATCCTCAACTAGGGAAAAAGAAAGAAGTACTAACCAACAAAGGAATGTCAGAAGAAAAAGTGACGAAACAAGTAGGTCAGTTCTTTGAAAATCTTTTCGTTGAAATATTATCTGATGAACAAAAATCTCAATTCTATACTTTAAAAAATTCTTCAGAAATAAAAAATGCATACCAATTAGTTGATGGAAAACCTCTAGAACTTAAATTATCTATTGGACTAAAGGCTGGTGGATACACTGAAATCTTAAATAGCGAAGTTAGTGAAGGAGACGAATTCATCTCTAAAGTTATAAGTAATAAATCTACAAAAAAAGCTTTGAGATTATTTTAAATAATTGATGATTAATATTATTAATGTTTCAAAAGAATATAATCTAGGTGCAAATAGTTTTTTAGCTTTAGATAAGATTAACCTTAATATTAACACTGGTGATTTTGTTTCAATCATGGGATCTTCTGGTTCAGGAAAATCAACCTTGATGAATATTATTGGTTGCTTAGATGTACCTTCATCTGGTGATTATGAACTAAATAAAAACAACATTTCTAAATTAAGCTCAAATGAACTAGCTACTATAAGAAATAAAAAAATTGGTTTTATTTTCCAAAGTTTTAATCTTCTACCAAGATTAAATGCTTTAGAAAATGTAATGCTACCTTTACTTTATTCAGGAAAATCTTCAGATGATAGAAAAAATTTGGCGTTAAATGCATTAAAAAGTGTCGGGCTTAGAGACAGAACAAACCATAGACCCAATCAACTCTCGGGTGGACAACAACAACGTGTATCTATTGCCAGGGCTATAGTAGGTTCTCCTAAATTAATTTTAGCAGATGAGCCAACAGGAGCCTTGGATAGTAAAACAAGTTTAGAGATTATGAAAATAATGCAATCATTGAATCAAAAAGGAATTACAATTGTTTTAGTCACACATGAAAATGATATTGCCGAATATGGTAATAGGATTATTCATATGAAGGATGGACATATTATTAAGAATGGAAAATGAAATTATCTGATCTATTAAATCTTGCTCAAAAAAGTTTACGCTCAAATTTATTGAGAAGTATTTTAACTTCTCTTGGAATAATTATTGGTGTTAGTTCAGTGATAACAATGATTTCTATTGGATCAGGAGCAAAAGAAGAGGTAACTAAATTAATCGATAAGTTTGGATCAAATAATTTAATTTTAAGAGCCCAAACATCTTCTAGAGGCGTATCTATGGGAAGTAATTCTGGAAATACTCTGGACTTAAATGATATGAAAGCTCTTATAGAAGAGCTTCCAGCAATAATTGCAATAGCTCCTCAAGTGAGTTTGAGTACACAAATTCTAGCTAATAATAATAACTGGTTATCTTCTGTAACTGGTTCAAATAACAATTATTTTTTAATGGGTAATTGGTCTTTTGATGCAGGCAGAGGCTTTGAAGATGAAGAGCTTAACTCTGGCTCAAGAGTAGCGGTTATTGGCAAAACAGTTCAAAAGAAGCTATTTGAAACTATGGATCCTGTGGGAGAAATGATACGAATTAATAAAGTGCCTTTTACCATCATAGGAACATTGGAAGAAAAAGGGGGAAGCGCTTGGAGGGATCTTGATGATACAATTGTTGTTCCTCTAAAAGCTGCTAAACAACGATTAGTAGGCAATAAATTCCCTGGAAATAAAATTCGAAGTATGACAATTAAAGTTAAAAGTTCAGATTTAGTATCTCAAACAGAAATAGATATTGATCGAGTTATGCGCAAACAACATAAATTATCTGCCAATGCCAATCCTGACTTTGTCGTTAGAAATTTTGCTCAATTTCTGAATGCACGACAAGAGTCAGCGAATGTCATGTCTATTCTTTTGGCAACAGTTGCGGCTATATCTTTAATCGTTGGTGGAATTGGGATCATGAATATAATGCTAGTAACTGTAACTGAGCGTACTAAAGAAATAGGTATCTGTATGTCTATTGGTGCAAAGAAATCAGATATACTATATCAATTTTTAATTGAATCTCTTTTAATTTCTTTGATTGGGGGGGTAATTGGAGTACTTATAGGTTTGGGTTTAATTTATGGTATTAGTGAATACTTTAACTGGAAAATGAATATCGATTTAGGTTCAATTATTTTGGCCTTTAGTTTCTCTTCTATTATTGGAATTGTTTTTGGTTTCTATCCAGCAAGGAAAGCATCTAATCTTAACCCTATTGATGCTTTGCGATACGAATAATTAATATAAAATATGGAAAATAATAAAGAAATCACAGTAGGTTATTGGAGTACAAAAGCTCTTGGCTCTACATTAAGGATGATCACAATATATGCAGGTCGACCTCTAAAGGCAAAGATTTACAAGTTAAGAGTTCTAATTAAAAATAATGAAATTCAATTTGACGGAAGTGATTGGCACAACAAAGATAAAATACTTTTAAAAAAAAGAAATAGTTTAATAAACTTGCCCTACATTGAGATGTATGATGAAAATAATACGAAAGTACTTATATCACAATCTCTTACTTGTCTGAGCTTTCTTGGCAGACAACTAAATATGTTTGGAAAAGATACCTTAGAAGAAACATACTGTGATCAACTTATAAATGAAGTAGGTGATTTAAGGGGGCTATTAGGTAAGTTTTGTTACACCACATTTACTGAATCAAAAGATGAATTTATTGGAGCAAA
>Ga0114996_10003966_pt1 | contig 18033 bp, 12 predicted proteins | sample ArcticOcean_MG_C_4_FD_87039 | JGI IMG/M metagenome (GOLD analysis project Ga0114996, IMG submission 87039) | Marine microbial communities from western Arctic Ocean - ArcticOcean_MG_CB4_134 | ecosystem: Environmental > Aquatic > Marine > Oceanic | place: Arctic Ocean: Canada Basin | collected...
ATCGGCCTGCCGGCGATCATCCGCCCCTCGTTCACCCTGGCCGGTACCGGCGGCGGCATCGCCTATAACGTCGAGGAATTCGAGGAGATCGTGCGCACCGGAATCCGAATGTCGCCGGTGGGCACGGTGCTGGTCGAAGAATCGGTCCTCGGTTGGAAAGAATACGAGATGGAGGTGGTCCGTGACCGAGCGGACAATTGCATCATTATCTGCGCGATCGAGAATATCGATCCGATGGGCATCCATACCGGCGACTCGATCACCATCGCCCCGGCGCTGACCTTAACCGACAAGGAATACCAACGGATGCGCAACGCCTCGATCGCGGTGCTGCGCGAGATCGGGGTCGATACCGGTGGCTCGAACGTGCAATTCGCCGTCGATCCCGAGACCGGACGTCTGTTGATTATCGAGATGAATCCACGGGTTTCGCGCTCCTCGGCGCTAGCCTCGAAGGCGACCGGTTTTCCGATCGCCAAGATCGCTGCCAAGCTGGCGATTGGCTATCGGCTGCACGAGTTGCCCAACGATATCACGCGCGAGACGATGGCCTGTTTCGAACCGACGATCGACTATGTGGTGACCAAGATCCCGCGGTTTGCATTCGAGAAGTTTCCCGAGGCCGACGCCACGCTAACGACCCAGATGAAGAGCGTCGGCGAGACGATGGCCATCGGCCGGACGTTCAAGGAATCTTTCCAGAAGGCACTTCGGGGCCTGGAGGTCGGACGGTTCGGGTTGGGTTGCGACAGCAAAGATCTTTGGGGGACTGACCAGCAACCGTCGACCGACGACATTCGGGCGAAGATCGCGGTTCCTTGCGATGATCGGGTTTGGTATCTCCGCTATGCGATGAAGGCGGGCATCACGATCAAAGAGATCTATGAGCTGACGGGGATCGACCCCTGGTTTCTGGATCACTTGCTCGAGATTGTCGAGCTAGAGCAACCGCTGAAAGAGGCCGGTGGATCCGAGGGGGTTTCCGACGAGCTGTTGCGCCAAGCGAAGCGATTCGGCTATTCTGATCGGCAGTTGGCGACGATCTTTAACACGACCGAGATGCAGGTCCGTGCCGAGCGGATTGGCCGTGGTATTCGCGCAGTATACAAGTCGGTTGATACTTGCGCCGCAGAGTTTGAAGCCTATACGCCCTACTTCTATTCGACCTATGAGGATGAGGACGAGACGCCCTGCAAACCTGACGGCCAGAAGCGGGTTATGATTCTCGGCGGCGGTCCGAATCGCATCGGTCAGGGAATCGAGTTCGACTACTGTTGCTGTCACGCCAGCTTTGCCCTTCGCGAGATGGGCATCGAGTCGATCATGGTCAACTCGAATCCCGAGACCGTCAGCACCGACTACGACACCAGCGACCTGTTGTTCTTCGAGCCGCTTACGGTCGAGGATGTTTTGAACATCGTTGACCGCACCCAGCCAGACGGCGTAATCGTGCAGTTTGGTGGCCAGACGCCGTTGAATCTTGCCAGGGCTCTCTCGACGGCGGGCGTGCCGATTATTGGCACCAGCGTCGACACGATCGAAGACGCGGAAGATCGCGAAAAGTTTCAACGCCTGTTGCAGCGGCTCGATCTGAAACAGCCGGCCAACGGCATCGCTCGCACCACGGCACAAGCCCGAACCGAAGCCGACAAGATCGGCTATCCGGTATTGGTTCGCCCGAGCTTTGTGTTGGGTGGTCGTGCGATGGAGATCTGTTACGACCGCTCGCAACTTGATCAGTTTATCTCGGCCGCGTTTGCCGCCGCCGACGGCCAGCCGGTATTGATTGATCGCTTTTTAGAAGACGCCACCGAGGTCGACGTCGATGCGATTAGCGACGGTGACCGTGTGATCGTCGTCGGTGTGATGGAGCACATCGAGGAGGCCGGCGTCCACTCGGGCGACTCGGCCTGTGTGATTCCCGCGTACAGCCTTCCTGGCCCGGTCGTCGAAGAGATTCGTCAGGCAACGTACGCATTGGCCCGAGAATTGAAAGTCGTCGGCCTGATGAACATTCAGTTCGCCGTGAAGAAAGAGGACGGGCGTAACAACGTCTACGTGATCGAGGTCAATCCCCGGGCCAGTCGTACGGTGCCGTTCGTGTCGAAGGCGACCGGTTGGCCCGTGGCAAAGATTGCGGCCAAAGTGATGGCGGGTGCGACGCTCGACGAGTTGGGATACGTCGACGAGCCAATCCCTTCGCATGTCTCGATCAAAGAGAGCGTCTTTCCGTTCCGCAAGTTCGCTGGTGTTGATATTGTGCTCGGCCCCGAGATGCGTTCGACCGGCGAAGTGATGGGGATCAGCGAGCGTTTTTCGATCGCCTTTGCCAAGAGCCAATTGGCCGCTGGCGTAGTGTTGCCTGAAAGTGGCAAAAAGATCTTTATCAGCGTCGCTCCACGAGCCAAGGAACCGATGTTCGAGTTGGCCGGGCGGCTTCATGCGCTCGGTTATCCACTGATGGCAACCGAAGGCACGGCCAAGCGACTCGAAGAGGGTGGTGTCCCCGTGCAATTAGTCAAGAAGCTCAGCGAGGGCCACCCCAACCTGATCGACTACCTGATCGATGGCGAGGTCGCTTTGGTGCTCAACACGCCCAGCGGCAAGGGAGCACGGACCGACGAGGGCCGAATTCGCGCCGCGGCCGTAATGCACGGGGTGCCATGCATCACCACGATCCAAGCTGCCGACGCGGCGGTCGTCGCCATGGAGGCACTTCGCGAAGAAGGCATGGGCGTCCAGGCCCTGCAGGATCGCTTTCCCAACCTAGCCAATAAGTGCGCAACAAGTAGTTCCCAGGTGTAAAGCCGCGACCAGTGGTCGCGCCGATCTAACCCCCAACTCCCACATCCCGATATGGCAAGCGACATGTGGATTCTGCGAGTCGGCTGCGTTGCTCTCGCGGGCGCAGTCGGTGCCGTCAGCCGTTGGGGAGTGACCCACGTCGTGCACTATTCGCTGGGCGAAAGCGCCGGCCGTTGGTGGTTTTTGGGCACGCTCACCGTCAACGCTCTGGGCTGTTTTCTGTTCGGCTTCGCGATCGATTATTTCCAGCGGTACTTGCCGCAAGACGAGACGTTGCGTCTGGCTGTGACCGCCGGTTTCTTAGGCGCGTTCACGACGTTTAGCACTTTTGCCTATGAAACGGTCAAGCTTCACACAAGCGACGGACTGTTCTGGGCGGCAGCAAACGTGGGCCTGAGCGTGGTGGTCGGGCTGATCGCTGTCGTGCTCGGAGCGGCCACCGTACGAAGCATGTCGTAGCGAATGAAGTGTCGTTCGATGCCGGTTCACACACGGCGCAGCGCCCGATGCTAGCAAGGTCGGCACGTCGTTTTATCGTGCCAGAGTGCCCGGCTCGTGCCAGATTGGCGATCGATTTCCTCTGGCGGTGGGATGATGCCTTTGCTAGAGTCCCGACCTCTTTTCATTATCACAGTGGGAATTCTCCCGCGATGCCGCTGGGCGATTGGACTCTAGCATGCGACACCTGTACGCCGATTCCTGGTGCTCTATTTTTCTGTTGGTTGCCGTTTGCTGTTCGACGACTGGTTGTGTCATCGCACCGACGGCTCCCTGGGAATGGTTCTCTCGTGACGAACCTGACACCGCGGTCGGAGTGATTTCGCCATCGCAGCGCATGCAGGAACTGCGAGCGCTTGCGGAGTCTGCCACCAGTCGATCGGCAGAGGAACAGCAACGTATCTCGGCCGACCTGACCGAAACGATCAAAAAGGAAAAGGATCCGCTCGTCCGGGCACAAATCATTCGCACTTTGGCTCATTATCCAACACAGCTTGCCGGTGCCGTACTCACCGCAGGGATTGAGGACAACGAGCCGACAGTACGAACGGCGGCCTGTCAGGCATGGGCAGACAGAAAAGACGATGAATCGGTACGGATTCTCAGCGAAACACTCGCCAGCGATACGAACATTGACGTACGACTTGCCTCGGCAAGGGCCCTGGGAAAGATCGGTCGACCGGCCGCTGTGCCAACGCTCGTTATGGCGCTGGATGATTCCAATCCTGCACTGCAATTGCGGGCCGTCCGATCACTCGAATCAATCACTGGCAAAGATTACGGCAACGATTTTGACGCATGGCGGGCCCTCGCTCAGGGACGCCAAACGACACCGCGTGCCCAACCGGCTCCCTCGGTTGCGGAGAAAGTTCGCAGCCTGTATCCGTTCTAGCTAACGCCTGGGACTTGGACCTTCTTCGGCCTTAATCGGGTTGCCATTTCCGTCCCGGTCATCTGCCAACCGTTAGCAAAGAATCTCCTTCGCATTGCGCAATTCTACCGGTCAAACGGTTGCGGATCGCACTGGCTGGGCAGGCTCTACGGCATAAGCCGATTGCCGTGGGCTATCCTCGATTCATGCAACCATTACGGTTTGCCTGGACTATCTCCCGATGACGTGGCTTCTCCAATTCGGTCATTTCTGGCCGTTAATATGTCAGTCGGATCTCGCCGATATGAGTGCTACCAAGGACGGTGCGCCGCGACGATGGACGTCGGCTATAGCAGGGCCATGCGGCAGTGATCTCTGAAAGGTGATCCCTAACATTTATCTAATCGGTCTGACCCTCCCGGGCGACCGGTGTATCTGCTACAAGTGAGACGCAACTGATATGCTTCGACGCCCTGCGACCTTCTTGTTCGTCCTTGTCCTGTTGCTGGCTGGGGTTCGGCTGCTCCAGAGTTGGCGCAGTAACGCCGCACACGCCCAAACGCCGACCATCGGCGCGACGCCACCCGGGACCATCGCCTCGCTCCCCCCGCGTTTGGCTCTAACCCCCAGCGTCGCTGTTGGTCGGGTCTCGCCGAAGTTGGCCCAGCGGGTCGAGCAAGTAAAGCGAGAGGAGCTTGCCGAACAGCAGACTCCCAAAGACACCTCCAAAGATGCGGCGGAGGATGCCGCGAAGGATGAACCGTCGACTTCTGACGAAACACCTGACAATAAGTCCGATGGCAAAACTGAGCTGGACGAGAAAGCCGAGTCGGATGAGAAAACGGGCGAGAAAAAAGAAGACGCTCCCAAGGTCAAGCTCACGCCTGAGATGCTCCGTCTTAAGAACAAAATTGGTCGTACGCTCGCGATCTACGAACGACGGCACCTAAATACCCGCGATCACACGCCGTGGGACATCATGCACTCGCTGATCGGCTTTGGTTGCGATACCAACGTCCGTCGCGGCGGCCCCAATGGCGCGAAGGTCAACGCCATCGGTTGGCTCTGTTGGAACGGCAGTTGTAACGGCAAACGGCTGTTGTATCTCGACGGTAAGGGCATCGGAGCGCACCAGGGCTATCAGGTCCAAGGACACTATGGTCAGTTCATCGCTATGCTGGCCCAAAGCCGAGTGCCCGTTGACTATATGCTCAAGACCAATGGCAAAGAGTTTACCATCAAGGATCTGGTCGAGCACGAAAAACGGGGATGCCAGCCACGGTCCGAACTGACTTTCAAACTGATTGGGTTGATGCACTATTCGAAGTCGGACGCCCAGTGGACCAACGCCTATGGCAAGTGGAACATCGAGCGGCTAATCAAAGAAGAAATTGAGCAGCCGATCCAAGGCGAAACCTGTGGCGGAACGCATCGCCTGTTCAGCCTGGCCTATGCTGTGAACAAGCGACGCAAACGGGGCGAACCGATCACCGGTCAATATAAACGGGCCGCCAAATACCTAGATCAGTATCACCGTTACACGTTCAGTCTGCAGAATCCCGACGGCAGCTTCAGCACCGCCTTTTTTCGCTATCGAGAAAATCGCAGTGATATCAACCAGAAGGTCCGCACCACCGGCCACATTCTCGAATGGCTCGCGTTCTCTGTTCCTGACGAAGAGTTGACTGCCCAGCATATGGTCAAAGCGGTCGATTATCTCAGCGGCATCATGCTTCGTGAGCCGAATCGCAAGTGGGAAATCGGACCGTTGGGACACGCCACCCACGCGCTGGTGATGTATTACGATCGGGTATTCCAAGATCGCACGACCGGTCCGGTCGCCGATCCTAAGAAAGATCTCGTCACTCCAAAGTCGAAAGACAAGCAGCCCGGGAAGGACGGAACCAAAGAGGATGATTCCTCCTCGGACGAGTTGGCGGTCGAAGACGAAATTCGCACGGCGCGCCTGCCTGAGCCGCCCGAACCTGACGCCGAACCCGAGATGTACGGACCGGCGCTCAATCAGCCGTAAACGGCCACGACGAGGCGACAACATCGCACGGGGGATGCAGCCCTATTTCTTGTGACTTCTCCGTCTGGCCCTTCAAGCTTCTCCCGTCCGACATGCTTGTCGAAGCGGCGCATTGTTTCTAGGATAGCGTCGGCGGAGCTGCGTCGCGGGGCGTATCCTCTGTCTCGGAGGCTGCCGATCATCGGAATGACTGCATGAAACCAGAGCTGACTCCCCAATCGAAGAACATGGCACAGTACGCCGTTCGCCTCGCTAAGGCGATCGAAGCGGACGCGATGTTGATGTTGGTCGAGGAGCCGGCCGATTGGAAGACGCTCAAACGATTGGCCCGAGGCCAACGGCTGGTGGTCGCGGCCAACACGGCGGAAGACGCCGTGGGGGCTGAGGAAGCGGATCTGCCGGTAGTATTGCTTGATATGGCTGGAAATCCGGTCCACGAACGCCTTACCCAGGCACTGCTGGAAAGCGTGGCCGACGATATTCTTCCTGCCGGGGCCGAGGTGATCGCGATCTATAGCGGCTTCGATCCTGGAACACTCGATTCGCTCAGTGTGATTCGCCTCGATGAGCATCTTGGCCGGCTGACGGCTCGTGACCTCAGGCAGCTCGAAACCGGGGTGCCCCTCGATACGCTCAAGACGGTTGTTGATCTGGCGGTCGAGATTGGCCGCGAGGGCCGCGAAGGCAAACCGCTTGGCACGCTGTTTGTCGTAGGCGATTCTCGCAAGGTACTCGCCAGTAGCCGCCCGACGGGATTTGATCCTGTCAAGGGCTACAGTCGCAAGGAGCGAGATATCCGCGACCGTCGTGTTCGCGAGGGGGTCAAAGAGATCGCCCAGATCGACGGCGCCGTCGTCGTTTCGTCCGAAGGCATCGTCGAAGCGGCCGGACGCTATCTCGACGCCTCGGCGGTCAATATCACGCTGAGCAAGGGCTTGGGAGCCCGACATTGGGCCGCCGCGGCCATCTCGCGTGCCACCAAGGCCGTCGCGATCGCCGTGAGCGAGACGAACGGCACCGTGCGAATCTTTCAAGATGGCGAAGTCATGCTCCGCGTCGAGCCACTTCGTCGGGCAATGAAGTGGAAAGAGTTCGAGTTCGAGCCGCCGATCGCTGGCGATTAGAGTCGCTGGGGATTAGATCCGGCCGCTTCTAATGAAATCGGATCGAGATCCCCGTGCCGACAAAATAGTCGACCGCGGCATCGTTCATCCCCACGCCTCCACGAACGTCCAACTGCACGTCGTTCGACAGCAGATACGTAAACCCGCCGTTGAAGTAGTGTTCGACCTGGGCGGTGTCCGCTGCGGAAGGGAAGAAGGCATACCACTCGGTATAGCCGCCAACGCAATCTGACAACGTATAAGCGATCGTCCATGACTGGGCGAACTCGTAGTATGTCGTGCTCGAGACCGGATCCAAGGCCCGATTGAACTGGCTGCTGCCGCCAGTCGAGATGAAATCGTTGATCTCCCAGCTATAAACCCAATTCAGTCCCGGCTGGACCTCGCCCGCCGTAAACGCCGCTGCTCCCGTCGGCACGTTCATTTGCGGAATAATCGCCATCTCGGGCAACCAGCCTTCTTGTGGCGTTAGGGCGATCTTCAACCCAAGATACAGGTCCTCTGAGCCGTTTGCCTGCGAAGGTGCACCGCCGACGACCGTCTCGTCACCGTAGTTCCAAGCAAATCGCAGCTCGAGCCATTCGGCAAGAAACCCGTAGCGGAGCAACGTCTCAGGATACGAGTGCGCCGTGGTCCGATCGGTTCCGTCGTCGTCGTACGAATACGTATAGCCCATTTCAAGCTGAGCGACACCGAGACCGACCGTGCTGGATGCCTCGGTGAAGTCGGGACGGTCGGTAACCAGTGGTTCGTTCAGGTCGGGGCCGCCGCTAAAGCTCGCACAGTGGCTCCATTGAAAAAGCGTTCCACGCGGCTGACAATCGCATGGCCCGTAACAGATGCGCTCCTCTTCATCCTCGCAAGCGTCGCCCGTCCAGGAGGTGGGCTCGAGCGTCGGCGTGAGAAACTCCTGTGCGCTGGCCGTCATTACCAATGCGTTAAACACTGTGACGTATAGACTGAGTCGTAGTTTCGGCATCGTTACATCCATGATTGATCGCCCTTCGATTCGAAAATCGAGTATGTGGACCTGCCCTTTACATATTCGTCGGCCAGCGGCCACTGTTTCGGTAGTCAAACTTAATTTTTTGATTAACAAAAATCTATATTTGATGCATCGGTTAGCGCTGCATCAGCAGCGCCACTTCGAACCGCCGATGTGGGGCGGTCGAGCGCTGCTGGTGCGACTCGCGGACTTCCAGTCGACTGGGCGAGCGACCGAAATTCGACGCGGTGTACAAATGCACGGACGGGTCCGCGGTGTTCTGCCGACGGAATCCATATCGCGTGCCAAGCAGTTTCAAAATTCGCGTCAGATCGCCGGTCGTGCCGTCGAAGCGGATTTGCTGCAACTTCTGGCTGCTGTTGAAGTAATACGTCAACGACCCGGCCACATCTTGTTGCGATGTGCCGGTGACCAGCGGCACCCGATACCCCTGCAACATGCGTCCTTCTCGCTTGGGATCTGGTTCGGTCAGTCCGGTGAATACGCGCGGCCAGCGGTTAAGAACCCAAGCCTTTGAGACCTCGAAGTTGAACACTTCATCGAGTTGCTTGACGTGACCGCCATCGATCGGTTGATCGCTCACCGCGACGTCGGCTTCTTGGGGATCAAGTACGGTGATTTTGATCGTTCCCGACGTGTTTTTTTCCACGTTCGTGTCTGTCGAGGCGAGCGACGAGGAGATGTTATTCCAAGCATCCGTGTGCATCAGATAGGGAATGCCCAGCGCACCGCCCACGGTGGCAGCAATGATCGTTGGTCGCCGAAGCAAGCCGAACATGAAAATCCCTCTCTGGATAAATCTCGCTGGATAAATCGCTGGATAAATTACTGTGGAGAGCAGCCACGTGATGACTGCCGCCGATGACGAGCGAAATGACGCCGCCCCCTCATCAATCAAATCGACCACTGCAACGGCTCGACTTGCCGCTCAAGGTGTGCACTGCCGCAGCCGGCATAACAGAGAGCCTTTCAGCAACTCGGAAGTGCCGCAGAATCGTTCTCAGCGGAACCGCCACCACCAGATGATTACGACTGCGGTGAGAATCACGACCGCTGCTGCCGCGAACCACCTCCACAGAGCCGGGCGTTCGGCGCATACCGACGGAGAGGAGGACCCAGTCGGCACGACCGCGTCGACTGTCGCCAACGGGTCTGGGTCGCACAGAATGAAATCCTGATCAAAGAGCGTCTCCAATTCCTCGGGCGAGGTGCTCAGCAGCCCGGCGGCGTAGTCGAACTCGCTGAAGTACGTTTCCCGTTCTCGCGAGCGATCGATCCCCAGCGAAGCGAGCATATGCTCACATTTCTCTAGCGGGAACTTGCGAAAAAGCTGTTTGAGATAGGCCGAAAAGTCCTCGTCTAGCAAGGCGTGATCAAGCGTCGGCCACCGCCGCACAAGATGTTGCGGATTGTGCTGCAACACGCGCAGCCGACAAAACGCCGCGATCTGACCCAACCCCATCTCCGCCGCATTCACCCCAGCCAGCACCAACAGCTTATCAACCTCCAGGGGCTGGTTCCGCATCTGACCGGCCCGCGCCAAGTGCAAATACAACGACAATGGCGCCTCAGAGGATCTCATGTATTCATCATTCTCACAGCACAAGTCGCTGGCAAGGGGTGCGAAAGCCCACCCAATTTCGTCGCCGCGATTGTGCGGCGTTGCACGACCCCTCCGTCACCCGATACGATTCATACCATGTCAACTCCCGCCCCCCTCACTGACCTGCACTGGCTCGTCAGCGCTGCGGCCGAGCCGTGGCTCGCTCGCGCCGCCGAACTGGCCGTCGATCCGTTGGCCGCCGTGTCCACCTTGCGTCGCGACCTGTCAGCCGAACGAACGCATCTGGTCCTCCAGCAAGTCGACCTTCGACATCGGGCCAAAAACAAATTCACCGCGGCGAATCGGATGTTCTTCACGCCGGTCGGCCTGCAGCAAGCCACCGACGAAATCGTTGCGCAGTACAAAGCTCTACGTTTCGTCGAGGTCGACCGTGTGGCTGATCTCTGCTGTGGCATCGGCGGAGATTTATTGGCCCTAGCCGTCGATCATCCGGCAGTTGGCGTCGATCGTGACCCGGCTGTCTGCGTGATCGCTGAGGCGAATGCTGCGGCCTACGATTGCCCTGGTGCCACAGTGGTCTCTGCCGACGTGACCGAGTTTCCGCTTGACGAGTACGTCGCCTGGCATCTCGATCCCGACCGACGTCCCGCTGGCCGGCGCACCACCCGTGTCGAACTGCACGAGCCGAGCGTCGACGCAATGAACACGATGCTCGACCACGGCGGCGATGCTGCGATCAAGCTCGCCCCCGCCGCCGTCTTGCCTGACACGTGGGAACAAACCGCTGAGCTTCAATGGATCAGTCGGCGCCGCGAATGCCGGCAGTTGGTCGGGTGGTTCGGACGCCTGGCTCAACACCCGGGAAAGCGAACCGCATCGGTTCTCACCACCTCCATCGGTGAGGCGCCGGCGACCGAAGTGCGAACGGTCATCGGCGAAGCGGATGTGGAGATTCCCGTCGCCCCGATCGGTCGCTATCTGTTCGAGCCTGATGCCGCGGTGCTGGCGGCGCACTTGTCAGGGGCGTTGGCGGCGGAGCATGATCTGGCCGCAGTCTCCACCTCGTTCGGCTATCTCACCGGAGACCACCCGATCACCGACGACGCGCTCGTCGGCTTCGAGGTGTGGGAAGTTCTTCCTTATCACGTCGGGCGAGTCAAAGAGTTACTTCGCCAGCGCAATATCGGCCGACTCGAAGTCAAGAAGCGCGATGTCCCACTCGACCCTGACCAAGTCCGCCGCCAAGTGCGCGTTCCCGGCGACCAGTCCGCGACCCTATTGCTAACCCAGGTTCAGGGCAAAACGACTGCCATTCTTGCTGAGCGAATCATGGCGTCGAATCGTCAGCCCGACCCGTCGAGAAAAAAATGAAGACTGACCGGCGGGTTGCCGAGCCGCTATGCAAGCAGATCCTGGACCACTTTCCCGTGGACGTCAGTCAGGCGGAAATCGCGGCCTTTGAACCGATAGGTCAGCCGCTTGTGATCGATGCCGAGGCAGTGCATGATCGTTGCCTGAAGATCGTGAACGTGGACGCCATTTTCTACCACGTTGTAGCCGTAGTCGTCGGTGCGACCGTAATTAAGACCCGGCTTGATGCCGCCCCCGGCCATCCAGATGCTAAAACATCGCGGATGGTGATCGCGGCCATATTGCTTTCCGCGATTGTGTTGACTGTAGGAAGTGCGGCCAAACTCGCCGCCCCAGATCACTAAGGTATCGTCGAGCAAGCCGCGCTGCTTGAGATCCGCGATCAGCGCCGCGCACGGCCCGTCAACCTCGCGGATCTTTCGGGTCATGTTGGTCGCGATCGCTCCGTGGTGATCCCAGCCACGATCGTAGAGTTGGATAAACTGCACGCCGCGCTCGACCAATCGCCGGGCAAGCAGACAGTTGTTCGCGAACGACGATGCTCCCGGCTTGGCGCCGTAGCGGTCGAGCGTGGCCTTAGATTCCTTGGAAAGATCCATGAGTTCCGGCACACTTGTCTGCATTCGGTAAGCCAACTGAAATGCATCGATGCGGGCTTCGATCTCGGGGTCGCCGATCTTTTCGAATCGTAGCTTGTTGAGCGCGGCGATGTCGGTGACCAACTGGCCACGGTTCTTCTGGTCGATGCCTTTGGGGTTCGACAGAAACAACACCGGATCGCCCTTCGATTGAAACTGCACGCCCTGGTGTTTGCTGGGCAGGAAACCGTTGTGCCAGTAGCGCGACAAGACCGGCTGTCCTCCTGAGGAAAGCAGGACCACGAACTCGGGCAGATCCCTGTTCTGTGAACCGAGGCCATACGAGAGCCAGCTACCGATGCATGGTCGCCCGGCAACACCGCTGCCGGTTTGCAGGAACGTCACGGCCGGGTCGTGGTTGATTGGTTCGGTGTACATGCTGCGCACGACACAGAGTTCGTCGGAGACTTTCGATAGATTCTTGAACAGCACATTCATCTCGTGGCCACACTTGCCGTAGCGGCCGAACTTATGATCGCTTTTGGCCGCCCTGATCTTGTGGGTGCTGGTCATCGTGGTGAGCCGTTGGCCCATGCGAATCGAATCGGGCAGCGGTCGGCCGTGTTGCTTGGTGAGAACCGGTTTGGGATCGAAGGTCTCGATCTGTGAGGGTCCGCCGCTCATGTGCAGATAGATCACCCGTTTGGCGCGAGCGGGAAAATGCGGTCTCGGCAGAACGCCGCCCGTGGCGGACGGTGCGGCGGTCGTACTTTGCTCGCCCAGCAGATTCAGCAGGGCGGCTGTCCCCAGTCCGCCGCTTGTGCGGCTGAGAAAGTTGCGGCGCGTAGTCTGCTCGGCATTGCGATGGTCGTGCATGGAATTACTCACGTGTGATAGCCTCGTCGAGATTGAGCAGGACACTGGCAACATTGGTCCAAGCCGCAAGCTCGATCGGATCGAGCCCCTTGGCGGCCGGTTGCTGTCCGTTGGAGATAAGTTGTGTCGCGGCGTTGCGATTCTTTGTGTAGATTTCTTTCTGTCGCTGGTAGACACCTTGGATCGTCTTAAGTTCGCGTGGCGAAGGCGACCGGCTGAGCACCCGGCGAAATGCGTAACGCAATCGGTCGTCGTCGCTCGTGCCACCGTTGCGAAGAACCGTCTCGCCCAACACACGAGCCGCCTCGACAAAGACGGGATCGTTGAGCGTGACCAAAGCCTGTAGCGGCGTGTTGGTCCGAGGGCGACGGACGGTGCAGATCTCTCGACTGGGGGCGTCGAAGATGATGAACGACGGATAGGGCGCGGTGCGCTGCCAATAGGTGTAGAGACCTCGACGATAAAGATCGGCCCCTTTGCTTTGGTTCCATCTCTTGCCGATTTTGTCCGAATAGAAAGTGGCGGGCTGATAAGGCCTTACGCTGGGGCCGCCCAGGTTGCGTTTCAACAGTCCGCTTGCGGCCAGCGCCATATCACGGATCTCTTCGGCCGAGAGTCTATATCGTGGTGCGCGCGAGAGCAGCCGGTTGTACGGGTCACTCGCCACCACGCGATTCTTCACCACGGATGACTGGCGATAGGTGCTGGAGAGGACCATTTTGCGGATCAAGGACTTGGTGTCCCAGCCGCTGGCGACATATTCGACCGCCAACCAGTCAAGCAACTGAGGATGGCTTGGCAGTTCGCCCTGCACGCCCAAGTCGCCCGCTGTGCGAACCAAACCGCTGCCAAAGATCAACTTCCAGAGATGGTTCACGCGCACGCGACCGACCAGCGGATGGTCCTTGCGAACGAGCCAATGCGCCAGACCAAGGCGATTGTTAGGTTGGTCTGCCAGTAGCGGCGGGAAAATCGACGGGACGCCAGGCTCGACCTTGCCCTCGGGCTGTTGAAAATCTCCACGAACTAAAAAGAACGCCGGCTTGCGCTTCGCCATCGCCTTCATCACCATCGTCGAAGCCTTGGCGCTCTTTGCGTCGGTCGCCAGTGGGGAGCGAGCCTTTAGAAGCGGTGGCAAAGGCTTGTTGTGATAGCCATTTTCTCCGCCGGCGCCGACTTCGCCCGCGATGCTGTTGAAGTAGGCATAGAACCGATAGTATTCTCGCTGCGTGATGGGGTCGTATTTGTGATCATGACATTGGGCACATCCGAACGTAAGACCCATGAACACCTGCCCCGTCGTGTTGGCCCGATCGACGGCATAGGCGACATAGAACTCGTCGGGATCGGCGCCGCCTTCTTCGTTGAAGGTGTTATTGCGATTGAATCCCGAGGCGATTTTCTGCGCCGAGGTTGCGTTGGGTAAAAGGTCGCCCGCGATCTGGTCGATGATAAAACGGTCGAAGGGCATATTTGAATTGAATGCATGGATGAGCCAGTCGCGATATAACCACATGTCGCGGTGGCTGTCGTTATGGAAACCGTTTGTGTCACCATAGCGAGACAGATCGAGCCAGTCCTGCGCGAGCTTCTCGCCGAAGTGCGGTGATTTGAGCATGCGATCGACCAAGCGCGCGTAGGCGTCGGGTGACTTGTCCGAAGTGAACTGGTCGACTTCGCTGAGCGTGGGCGGAAGACCGCGCAGATCAAACGACAGCCGACGAATCAACGTTGTCTGATCGGCCTGCTTCGACGGGCTCAGTTTTTTCGCTTCGAGCTTCGTCAATACGAAACGATCGATTTCTCCTTTTGGCCAAGAGGTATCCTTGGTTTTCGGTGCGGTTGGACGGCTCGGTGTCTTGAATGCCCAGTGGATCTGGTAGTCGGCACCGGTAGCAATCCATTGCGCGAGCAATTTTTTTTCGGCGGCAGTGAGCGTTTTCTTCGTTTTCTTCGGTGGCATCTGTTCGTCGGCGTCACTCGTGTTAATTCGCCGCACGAGTTCGCTCTTTTCCGGCTTGCCAGGCACGATCGCGATTTCGTCTGATTCCAGCTTCGCGATTGCCTTCTGGCGAACATCGAGCCGAAGGTCTGCCTCGCGAGCCTTCGCATCCGGTCCGTGGCACGTAAAGCATTTTGACGCAAGGATCGGCCGAATATCGCGAGCGAAGTCAATCGCGGTCGGCTCGTCGGCGCTGGCGCGCCCGCTCATACAGAAACCCACGATGAGCAGAGCCGTGATCTTGAGTGATCGATTGCCCGTGGCCGGAACGAATCGCAAAGAAAAAGTGGTAGCGGTCATATTGATTACCCTAGAGGCGTGAAGATGACCACCATATTATATCGGCGCAGAGTTCCGGTCCACCATTGGCGTCTTTGCGGCGAATGGACACCGGCGACCAGCGAAAGGGCAGGGGAGGCGTTGTTTTTCGTAACCGTCGGTGTCAAGATGTAATGTCGTGAGCAGCGAATCGATGCAGCGACACGCGATGCGCGGCACGTTGCCTCCGGATTCTCGCGAGAACGATGATCCCGGCCTGTGTTCGAGTGGCCCAGGACGCGATTCGACATTATAACGCCGACGCCCTGATCAATGGCCTCAAGTTCGATCGACACAGCGAAGAGCACGCCATCGAGGGCTTCGCCAACCAGATTCAAGTGGCCGGCAAGGTTTTCGAGCAAGACTCCGCTGGCGGCGATGCGATCCCGAATTGGGCCCGTGTGCTCACGGCGCTGCCGGACTTTCCACAACGATTGCGAGAGATCGTCGCCGCAGACAAGGCAGAGTTCACTGATTGACCGATTACCGGTTCGATCTGAGCAGGAGGTGTTCCGCGGCCCTTTGGCCCGCTAGAATACATGCTTTCGGTGATCCAGCGCTCATCATCCTTGGGTCGTTCACCCCACGTATACAGGACGCTATCTCCTTGCAAACACAACAATCCAAGAATCGATCTGAGTGCTGCGATAGCGATAGACCAGTTCCCGGCATGACCTTGCCGGCCCGCTACTTTACCTGCGAGAACCTTTTCGCGACCGAACGCGAGCGGCTGTTTCACGGCTCGTGGTTCTGCGTCGGGCGCGAGGCGGAATTGTCGACACCCGGCGACTATCTCCTCGCAGATGTCGTCGGTGAGTCCGTGATCGTGACCCGCGACGAACAGGGCGACGTGCATGCGATGCGCAACTCGTGTCGACATCGCGGGACGCAGGTGGTCCAGAACGCCAGTGGGAAATTCCCTAACTGTCGAATTCAATGCCCCTATCACCGCTGGACCTACAATTGCACGGGCCAACTCATTGCGGCGCCACACATGAATGAAACTCCCGGGTTCCAGCGGGAGGACTGGCCGCTGCACGCCGTTCCGCTCGCGACGTGGGAAGGATTCATGTTCGTCAACTTGTCAGGGACAGCCGAACCGCTCGAGACCGTGTTTGGCCCGTTCTTCGAACGATTCCGGCCATGGCGAGTCTCCGAATTGCGCTCCGTTCATCGCGAAGAGTACGAAGTCGCGACCAACTGGAAGATGGCCCTCGAAAATTTCAGCGAGTGCTACCATTGCATTTCGGTGCATCCCGGCCTAAACGAACTCTCGCCGGTCAGTGACACCTCGAATGATTTTCTCGAGGGGCCGTTTCTAGGTGGCCCGATGAAGTTGTCCCGGGAGAGCATGACCTCCTCCGGAGACCGCTCTGCCCCAGCGATTCGCACCCTTGGTGAAATCGACCGAGGGCGTGTTTACTATTACACGCTGATGCCGAATATGTTGTTCGCGTTGCATCCAGACGTGGTCATCGCCTGGCGGATGACCCCTCATGGGCCCGGCAAGATAAGCATTGTCACCGAATGGTTCTTTGAGCCCGAATCGATCGAAATGCCGGACTTCGATCCCAGTCCGTCGACGCAGTTCTGGGATATGACGAACCGGCAGGACTGGACGATCTGTCAGCAGACGTATCTGGGAGTCAGCTCGGGTGCCTATTCGCCCGGTCCATGGTCGTCTCAGGAGACGATGCCGCAGGCTTTTGAACGAGAATATCTTCGCCAATTGGGAGACGCTTAGGCGTAACAACGATGAATGAATTTTCTGAGCGATCCGTTTCGCCGATTACGGCGATGCTCCTGGCGATTTTCTTGGCCGGTTCCGCCGCTGGCGCCGACGCCTTCAAGCCCCCGAAGATTCGCATACCAGACGGATTCGAACTCACGGTGGCCGCTCCTCCGCCGCTGGTGAAGCATCCGATGATGGCCTGTTTCGACGATCGCGGTCGATTGTTCGTCGCCGAGACCGACGGGCGAAATCTCGAGAAAGGTCCGCTGCTGAAGGAGAAGCCTCGCTTTATCCGTATGCTTGAGGACACCGACGGCGACGGACAATTCGACAAGAGCACGATCTTTGCCGACAAAATGGTGATGCCCGAGGGTGCGCTCTGGCATCAAGGGGCGTTATATGTTCTTTCAGCGCCGTATCTCTGGCGACTCGAGGACACCGACAACGACGGAGTCGCCGACCGCCGCGAGAAACTGGTCGGCAAATTTAAGGTCGACGGGCGACCGAATCAGCACGGGCCGTATCTGGGGCCTTGTGGGCGAATTTATTTCTCGGGCGGAATTTTTGGTTATGACTTGGTGGGGACCGATGGCAGCCGCACAGGAAAGAGTTCGGCGGGAAGCGTCTTTTCCTGCCGCGCCGATGGTAGTGATGTGAAGATCGAAGGGCAGGGGCCGCTCAATCCGGTCGAGGTCGCGTTTTCCGCCGAAGGCGAGATGTTTAGCACAGCTGCGATCTTTGATAACTTTGGCGGGCGACACGATGCACTCATTCATTGGATTCCCGGTGCGGTGACGCGCAAACAATATGGCGGACCGTTGTTGGTCAAGGACACGGGCCATCGCCTGCCAGCCCTGAGTCGCTGGGGTCAGGTCGCGCCGGCTGGACTGGCTCGCTATCGTGGCGAAGCATTTGGCAAGGACTATCACAACAACCTGTTCGCCTGTCATTTCAATACACACAAGATGGTTCGTGTGAAGATCGCCGAAGGCGGCTCGACGTTTCGCTCGCAGGATTCAGACTTTCTCACTTCCGAAAGTGCCGACTTTCATCCGACCGACGTGATCGAAGACGCCGATGGAAGTCTGCTCGTCGTCGATACCGGCGGCTGGCTCTATTTCGGTTGCCCGACATCAAAAATCGCCAAGCCCAACGTACGCGGAGCGATCTATCGCATCTCGCGAAAAGGCGTCAAGCGACCCGCCGATGCCAGAGGCTCGAAACTCCAGTGGAAGAACGCCACCCCAGCGCAGCTC
>Ga0114996_10003969_pt1 | contig 18022 bp, 14 predicted proteins | sample ArcticOcean_MG_C_4_FD_87039 | JGI IMG/M metagenome (GOLD analysis project Ga0114996, IMG submission 87039) | Marine microbial communities from western Arctic Ocean - ArcticOcean_MG_CB4_134 | ecosystem: Environmental > Aquatic > Marine > Oceanic | place: Arctic Ocean: Canada Basin | collected...
GCAGCACATGATGATCTAAGAGACTCGTCATTTGTAAGTACGTGTGCGGAGAAAATGGAAAGCCATGCTGATGCTGCGCTTTGCCAAACACATACTGCCAGCTATATTGAAGGGAACAGCGAAGCATTGTATGTAGCTAAGTTGGATAGTTTTAATAACAAGTTGGATTTAGTTGAAAGGTATAAAGAAACATTAAAGCATTTTCCAGCGACAGCTATATATGGTCTATATCGTTCATCAGTTGTACGCAAGACACACATGTATCAAACAAGCATTGCAACTGACTTGGCGTTTATTCAGGAATTATCAATATACGGGAGGTTTGTGCAAGTTCCAAAAATATTGTTTAAATACTATGGAGGAAAAAAATGGAAAACAGTAAATCAGGATTATAATTTGTTTTTTGGAGGCAAAACTAAACCATGGTGGTATTTGCCTTTCATTGCATTGTTCTGTAGTCATTGTAAGCGAATTGATAGTTCAAGCATTCCTTTTAATACTAAGTTACATTTATGGTTTGTGTTAGTTATTCATGAAGCGGAGCAGATAGTGTTCAAACTAGTTATGAAGTTCGTGAGGGCGATATGTCCTGAACAACTAAAGGAAAATATGGCAAGGTCAATTTACTTGCGCTGGATACATAATCCTAATGTACATATTGTCAATGATTCATTGTATATGGAGAGAATCATAAAACCAATACTGAGAATGTAGGTCTTTGTAATAATATAATGTGATATATATTTATGTGTATTCTTTTTTATCAAAACTAACCATAAAATTATAATAATGAAAAAAACAGTAATTTCTTATTTATCTTGTCCTGAATGCAAAGGGTCATTATCTTCGAATATAGCAAACTTGGTAGAAAAAGAAGGTGAAATATTTTCTGGAGATATGGCTTGTAATAACTGCCTTTCAAAATATCCAATAATTAACTATATTCCACGATTTGTTGAGCCAGAAAATTATTCGAGTTCGTTTGGTTATCAATGGAATAGGTTTTCGGGTACTCAGTTGGATGAAAATCTAGGTGTGACACTGTCTGAGGAACGTTTTAAAATTGAAACTCGATGGCCAAATGAGTTGCATGGAGAACTTATATTAGAGGTAGGTTCGGGCATGGGAAGATTTACTCAATGCGCAGCTAAAACTGGCGCTGAAATATTTTCATTTGATTACTCTAATGCAATTGATGCTAACTTTAAAAATAATAGGCATTGTAAAAATGTTCATTTCATTCAAGCTGACATACGTAAGCCTCCATTCAAACACAAGTTATTTGATAAAATATTTTGTTTTGGAGTGTTACAACACACGCCTGATCCAAAAGCATCATTTGAAAGTATTTTTGAACTACTTAAATCAGAAGGTTATTTAGTTTCTGATGTATACAGGAAAACGTGGAAAACTTTATTTTGGGGGCAATATTATCTACGTGTATTAACCAAACGTATTCCCGCAAAAAAATTATTTCCTATTGTAAAAGTGTATTTTGAAATTGTGCATTGGTTTACAGGATTGTTTCTACCTATAAGCAGTCATTACTCAAAAGTATTAAGTATTATTCTCGGTACAGCAGATTATAGGGGAATGTATAAAATTGAACCAAAAATAATGAAAGAATGGTGCTTTCTTGATACATTTGATAAGTTTTCACCGATGTTTGACCTACCTCAAAAGTTAGAAGATGTTCGTAATTGGATTGATACCAATCAAGTTCAAAGTCATGAAGTAATTCCTGGTTATAATGGCATTGAAATACATCTTCGTAAAAAATAATTAATACATATTATTTAAAGAATTTAGTGATTTTAAAATCTTATGGTACATAACGACAATGATTGAGCAAAAAGGACAAGATGTAATTTGGAAGCATATACAAAATCATGCAAGAGATTATTTTGATATGAGTTATACGCGGCTTCGTTATCTTGCTGAAAAATGCAGACCAGGTGAACGTGTATTAAATATTGGAGTTGGTTCTGGTAAATTAGAAGAAATTTTAGTCAATCTTGGTGTTGAGATATGGTCACTAGATCCATGCGGTGAAAGTATTGATAGATTACGGGATGAACTGACTATGGGTAATAGGGCGGTACAGGGATATAGTAACGAATTACCATTTCAAAAAGACTACTTTGATAAAGTAATAATGACTGAAGTACTTGAGCATTTACCCTATGATATTTTAAACAAAACATTAGACGAAGTTTATCGTGTTTTGAAGGTTGATGGTGTCCTCACCGGCACAGTGCCATATCGTGAAAATCTAATTGATAATAATATAATTTGCCCACATTGCGAGACTGAATTTCATCGTTGGGGGCACCAACAAAGTTTTGACAGATCATCTCTAGGAGAAATTCTAATAAAGCATAAATTTTTAATTGTTCAACTATATTCACGTAGTTTTCCCGATTTTAGAAGACCTGGAATTATACTTTTTGTTAAATCTCTTTTCAGATATGTTCTTGGTCGTTTAGGTGAGCCTATTATTGGTCCTAATCTTTATTTTGTTGTACATAAGTAATTATTATTCACAGATAGAATTAAATATTGGAGTGAAAGAAAAGTAATCCGAAGTCACTGCTTGTTTTTGATATGTTTTTTTACGCTTAGAATGCATAAAGAAAGACAACTTGAACATATATATATTAAATGAACATGAGATCCTTGTTAATTCTCGATATGTCTTTCACTTTGAAGATGTTTAAGGAAAGACAGCTTGAACAAGCACTTGAAAGTAGGAAGTTAAATGGCTATTTCAGTCATGTTATTTCAGTTCATCCTTTGGCTGGATTGTTTGAAACAGGTGATGGACGTTATGGAAAACCACTGATTACAGAGATTGACGCTTCACATGTCTTTGTTGAAGGTAAGGTTGGGGTAAGTCGATACTTACAATTTCTGCCGCCACTTAATTTGGTTCTTGCTCAAATTAATTTGATAAATCTTTTGCTCAAAATGAGCAAGAAATCGAAGGTAGATGTAGTGCGTATTGGCGATCCTTATTTTCTTGGAGTTATAGGCTGGCTGACCTCGAGATTATTGCAAGTGCCACTCGCTATTCGTGTTTGTTTTAATTATGACCAATTATATAAAATTACCGGTAAAGCTGTCTTTCCTAGACTGTTTGGTTTTAGATCCTTTGAAAAGATGATTGAGCGATTTGTATTCCCTCGTTGCACATTGGTCGCAGGCGCTAATCAGAATAATCTAGATTACGCAATTGCCAATGGAGCCAATCCCAACAATGGTGTTGTTTTTCGCTATGGCAACTTGATTCATCCTCTCCATTTTACCGATCCAGATAGTAGGGGAGAGTGTATGAAACTGCTTTCCGAGCTTGGTGTGCATGGTAATTATCTGGCAACGGTTAGTCGTCTTGAAAAGATGAAACAGCCTGAGCAAAACATTCTGGTTATGAAGAGTTTGGTGGATGCTGGATATAATGTCAGCTTTGTTTTTATTGGAGATGGCAGTATGAAGGATGAGCTTGAAGAAATGACGGAAAAACTGGGATTACGAGAACATGTCGTATTTGCTGGCAACCGAACACAAGAATGGGTTGGAAAAGTATTGCCTACTGCACGACTAGTCCTGTCACCTCATATGGGTAGAGGATTAACTGAAGCCTGTCTTGCCGGAATACCAATAGTTGCATATGACTGTGATTGGCAGGGAGAAATCATTCGTAGTGGTGAGACTGGCGAACTAGTAGCAGAAGGTGATTGGAAGGAAATGGCGTTACGTGCGAGTAAACTGCTTGATGATCCTAAACGCTCACGTCAGTTGGGTAATCAAGCTAGGCGTGTTGCAATGGAAATGATGTCCCCAAAAACACTTGAGGCTATCGAAGTGGCTTCATACGAGAGATTGTTTAAGAAGATATAAAAGAAAAATGGGTAAAACAGATAACAATAATAATATGCATAAGCGGATACATCATTCAAATATCATAGAATTTTTTGATGTGATGTCACAGGGAAGGAATGATAAGATTCAGTCGAATCCTATTGTTGAATATGAGCAACGTATTAGAGCAAATACTGTGCTTGATCTTTTATCACCTAAACAAGGTGAAAAAATTCTTGATCTTGGCTGCGGTAATGCAAGAGACATTGCTTATATAGCAGAACAAGGATCAGAAGTAATTGGTATAGATATATCGGAGGGTATGATCGCCGAAGCAAGCTCTGATTTAGAGAAATTAGGGTACAACAATATTACTCTAGAAATAGGTGATGCTACACAGTTACCTTATACGGATAGTGAATTTGATAAAGTACTATGCAGTGAAGTAATTGAGCACATTCCTAATGCCGACAAGGCATTGAGTGAAATTTATAGAGTGTTAAAGCCGAACGGAAAATTAGTATTATCAACACCAAACCCAAAAAGTTGGTATGGTTTTGATCGTTATGTTATCTGGGAAAGAATCCTGAGGAAGAAATGGCATCACCCTTATGATCACTGGCGCAGTATAAAGGAGTTGTTACATATGACGGAGCAGAATGGTTTTATGACCGTCCGTAAAACAGGTGCCTGTTATGTGCCAGGTTTTTTGGTTACATATTTTGTATTACCTGGTTTTCTACAGCGTTTGTTACTTAGGTTTGTCCGAATGATTGAACCGGTATTTTCACGAATGCTCCCGCAATACGCTTATATGGTTTGCGTAGCCGTTATCAAGAAAAAAACTAAATGAATTTAGTTTTCGTTATTAACTCTCTCGTTGGAGGTGGGGCCGAGCACCACTTACTCAATCTTGCACGTGATATGGTGGCGCGTGATTACAAAGTTTGGGTTATCGTACTTAAAAGGAATATTCACAGTAGAGCTCATTCATTGCATCAAGCGTTTATTGAAGCAGAGGTTGATATTATTTATTTACGTTCATATGTTATGAGTGATGTTGGTCGTTGGTTTTCTCTTGCCAGACTGATACATAAATTGAGACCAGATATCATTCACTCACATTTACCCAGGTCTGATTTGGCAGCATCCATTATAAAGTTAATATTTCCAGATATATACTGGATTAGCACTATCCATGATACCTATACTAAGGATAAATATTCTGGTCACTGGATATTTCCTTTTCTAAGTAGAAACTGGCACCGCGCAGATAAATTAATTGTAGTTTCAAAATATGTACAAAAATGGGTTATAGAGAAACTAAAAGTTTCTCAGGAAAAGACCAGAGTGATCTATCATGGAGTTTCATTGTATGAGATTCTTGATTCAATAGAGAAAAATAATGGTGAGCCACTGCATATCGGTTGTCTTGCTCGCTTTGAGAAACGTAAGGGCATAGAAACTCTTGTTAGGGCAATGCCCGAGGTAATAAAAATCTTCCCATCTGTTCAGTTGTTGTTAGCAGGAAGTGACCCAACGAATTACTCATATACCATCAAGATTCTAGTTAGAAAATTAAGATTAGAGGCTAATGTAAAAATTATTGGGTACCGTATCAGACCACTTGAGTTTCTGAATAACCTTGATGTTTTTGCATTCGCATCTTCGTCTGAGGGATTTGGTATTGTTTTGATAGAAGCAATGTCTGTTAGGTGTCCTGTCGTTGCTAGTGATATTTACCCCATTAATTACATTGTGCAACATGAGATAACTGGTTTATTAGTGGAGGCAGGCAACCATCATGCGTTTGCACAAGGACTTATTGAACTACTCGGTGATACTGAAAAACGTAGAAGGATGGGTGATGCAGGTCATCAACGTTGTGTTGATGAATTCTCTTTAGAAAAATCGCTGAATAGGGTTCAAGAGCTATATATTGAAATGATATCTACAGAACATAACCATAGATAATCATAAATAATTTGCCAGTATTAACAGCTTTTAATATGACATTATATATAGGTATTAGATTTTTATGTGTGGGATAGCTGGACAATTAGTGAGATCTACTAACAATATTGATCTTGCCAAAAGCACGGCAGGCATGATTGAAAAACTTACACATCGTGGCCCTGATGATACGGGTATTTGGAAAGATGAATCATTAGGTATTTGCCTTGCTCACAGGAGACTTTCGATATTGGATCTTTCACCTCAAGGAAGTCAACCAATGTGTTCAAATGACGGACGATTTATTGTTGCGTTTAATGGTGAGATTTATAATCACAATCAGTTACGAAAAGAGCTGGAAGGCACTAATTCGCCTGATTCTACTATTCAATGGAAAGGACATTCTGACACTGAAGTAATGCTTGCTGCAATCTCTCGCTGGGGAATATATGATGCAACGAAAAGATTTACTGGTATGTTTTCATTTTCATTATGGGATCGTAGTGAAAAAAAATTATATCTTGTACGAGATCGCATTGGTGAAAAGCCACTTTATTATGGCTGGATTGGCAAAACTTTATTATTTGCATCTGAATTAAAGGCATTACGCGCCCACCCGGACTGGCAAAGTGAAATAGATCGTAATGCATTAGCGCTATACATGCAGTTTAATTACTTGCCAGCCCCATACACTATATATAAGGGCATCAGAAAGCTTGAGCAGGGTTGTATTGCAAAAATATCAGGGAATGGTTCCGTAGATAATATTGAACTACAGAGATATTGGTCTTTGCAGGATGTAGTTTCTCAACCACGCCAGGACATAAGCGATACCAGTGCTATTGATCAGGTTGAATCAATATTAACTGCCAGCGTGAAACGTCAGATGGTCGCAGATGTACCATTGGGCGCATTCTTATCTGGTGGAGTAGATTCATCATTAATTGTTGCGCTGATGCAAAGTCAAAGTACAGACCCTGTTCGTACATTCACAATTGGATTCCACGAAACTTCATTTAATGAGGCTGATCATGCAGTAGCTGTTGCGAACCATCTTGGAACAGAACATACAGAATTCTATGTCTCACCACAGGACGCTATAAATATTATTCCGTTGTTACCGACTTTATATGACGAACCCTTTGCAGATTCATCCCAAATACCAACATATCTTCTCTCAAAACTTACCCGTGATCATGTTACCGTTAGTCTTTCTGGTGATGGTGGTGATGAGTTATTCGGAGGATACAATCGCTATTCATGGGGGCGTAATATATGGAACCGCATTAAATACTTCCCCTTACCCTTAAGACAAGTATTCGCTGCACTATTATATAAACCATCACCATCTTCATGGGACAAATTGTTCTCTATATTTGAGTTGTTGCTTCCTAATCGATTTCACTATAGTTCTGCGGGCGATAAACTACATAAACTAGCTAAATTGATTGGTGCTACTTCAGCTAATGATGTTTTTTTTGAATTAATCTCTTTATGGAAGGGTACGGATATTGTACTTGGAAGTAAGACTGTTCAAACGTTGGCAACTGACCCATCGCATTGGCCTTCTAATTTAGACTTTTCGGAATTCATGATGTATCAGGATACCCAGGTATACCTGCCGGATGACATCTTGGTTAAGGTAGACCGTGCTAGTATGGGTGTAGGGCTTGAGTCACGAGCCCCCTTTCTTGATCATCAGCTTATAGAGCTTGCTTGGTCGTTACCTCTAAATATGAAAATAAGAAATACTCAAAGTAAGTGGTTATTGCGAAAGATACTATATAAGTATGTACCTCGTGATTTGATTGAACGTCCCAAGATGGGATTTGGTGTTCCAATTGGTGATTGGCTACGAGGTCCTTTGAGGGATTGGGCAGAGGAATTATTGGATGAATCTAGAATACGTTCAGCAGGTTATTTAGAGGCTGCCCCAATTAGGAAGAAGTGGAATGAACACTTATCAGGTAAGCGAAATTGGCAGCATCATCTTTGGGGTGTTTTGATGTTTCAAGCATGGCTTGATACATGATTAAGCAAAAATCAAAACTTATAATTGTTGTATCCGAAGATTGGTCATTCTGGTCACATCGCCTTTCATTGGCGCAGTCAGCAATCGAGGCAGGTTTTAATGTTACTTTGCTTACAAAAGTAAATGAACTTGAAAAGAAAATTAAAGAAAAAGGCATTAATGTTATTAATATTAATTTTGTCAGGTCATCAAAATCCCCATTAATTGACTTACTAAATATTATTAAATTGATTTGTATATTTAGAAAAGAAAAGCCGGATTTAATTCATAATGTTGCACTTAAAACTATTTTGATAGGTTCACTGGCAGCATTATTTAACAGAAGCGCAGTTGTTGTTAATGCATTCACAGGGTTGGGGTATGTTTTTAGTTCGAATCAGTTCCAGGCAAAAGTTATACGATTATTTATAAAACCGGTATTTCGTCTAGTAATACGAAGACGTAATTACTGGACGATATTTCAAAACCCAGATGATTTAAATTTGTTTGATAATTTAGGTCTGATTGAGCCAGATAGAAGTATGTTAATACGCGGTTCTGGCGTCAACACGAGTGAGTTTTCACAAACAATTGATATTAATGAAACACCTGTAGTTATGTTAGCAAGCCGAATGTTGTGGGATAAAGGGGTTGGTGAATTCGTCGGAGCAGCAAAACGGTTTCGTGAAGAGAACATAAAAGCCAAATTTGTCATTGTTGGAGATATAGATAAGGAAAACCCAATGTCGATTCCTATCACAACCATCGAGCAATGGGTAAGCGAAGGTTATATTGTTTGGGAAGGTCATAGTAATAGCATGCCTGAAAAATTATCTTCAGCTAGTATCGTTTGTTTGCCGTCATACAGAGAAGGTTTACCAAAAGTATTATTAGAAGCTGCTGCGGTAGGCAGACCATTAATTGCTACCGATGTTCCGGGGTGTCGCGAGATTGTGAAAAACGGTGAGAATGGAATACTGGTTAAATTAAAAAATATCGATTCCTTATATAATGCAATAAAGTTATTGGTCTTAAATAAAGAGATGAGACAATCAATGGGTGAATGTAGCCGCGAATTAGTTGAATCTGAATTATCTACTAATATTATAAATACACAGATACTAGAGTTTTATAAAAAGAATACGAAACAATGAATCTTTTTAAATATCTATCGTTATTAATATTTCTTGCGATTATTTCAGGTCTCATCACTGATTTTATTAGGCGCTTTTCGATAAAAAATAAATTATTCGATATTCCAAATAATCGTAGTTCACATGATATTCCTAAACCTAAAGGTGGCGGGATATCAATCGTATTAATAATGCTAGGAACAGTTATTGCATTATCGTTTTTTGAGATGATTAAGCCTGATATTTCGATGAGCATGATCACAGGTCTAAGTATTATAGCTGTGGTTGGCTTTATTGACGATTATAAAAATTTGCCTATTTTACTAAGAACTGTTTCGTATTTTGTCGCCGCAGTGCTTTCTATCTATTTAATTGGAGGGATCACTTCTATATCAGTTAGTGGTTATTATTATGATTTGAACCATGTTGGTTTTTTTCTAAGCGTATTATTCTTAGTATGGATAACTAATCTATACAATTTTATGGATGGAATTGATGGTTTTGCAGCAATACAAACTATATGTGTTGGTTTATTTTGTGGTTCGTTATTATATCTGTCAGCTGAAACCTCGTATGCAATTATTATGTTTTGTCTCGTTGCAGCTACAATGGGTTTTTTATATTGGAATTGGGCTCCGGCTAAAATATTTATGGGCGATGTGGGTAGCTGTACTATAGGATTTCTGTTTGGGTTGTTATCATTATATATGGAAAAAACGGGAATTATCTCTATTGCTGTATGGCTGATATTACTTTCTCCATTTATCGGCGATTCGACATTTACTTTATTTAAACGAATTATATATAAGGAAAAATGGTATACAGCACATAATATGCATGCTTATCAAAAGTTACATCAGTCAGGATTGAATCATAATAAGTTGGCAATTGGGTTATTAGCTATTAATCTTGCTGTTATATGGCCTATTGCTTGGTTTGCTTATTTGTATAAAAATGTTGAATTTATAATGTTAATGTCATCATATGGAATTATCGGCATTATTTGGTTGATAATTCAACGTAAATACAAAGAAACTAAAACAATCTTATTTTGAACATAAATAAAAAAACACAGGTAATCCTTCATGACCTAATGATGTCAGTATTAGCTTGGCAGTTTGCATGGTGGGCTAGGTTTAATTTCAATTTTCCATTTGATAACTGGGAAATAAGCTTGTTCATGCTCCCTATTATTGTCATTGTCCAAGTGCTTGTTTTTAGAAGATTCCGTTTATATAGAGGTGTTTGGCGATTTGCCAGTATTCCTGATCTTTGGAATGTATTCCGGGCATCTATATCCGGGGCTTTATCTATAACATTGATTTGTTTCATTATGTTCAGGCTTGAAGGAATACCACGTTCTATTTTAATTCTCTATCCCTTTTTCTTAATATTCTTTCTTGGTGCCCCACGATTGGGATATCGTGCTTGGAAAGATCATTCATTCAGTATAAACACTATCTCCGCTAGTAAGAGGGTATTAATTATAGGAGCTGGCAGGGCGACTGAAATGCTTGTTCGAGAAATCATCAGAGAAGGGGGTTATATCCCCGTTGGTTTGTTGGATGATAATGTAGAATTAAAAAATTCTGAAATACATGGAATAAGAGTTCTTGGAAATATTGAAAGAGTAAAAGAGGTATGTGAAAAACACGATATTGATACCATTTTAATTTCTATTCCATCTGCAAATAGTCACGAAATGAGAGCTATTATTGAAAAGTGTGAATTAGCAGGATTACCTATAAAAACATTGCCGGGTATTCAAGACATGCTTTCAGATAGAGAAACATTGTCTAAATTAAGAGAAGTATCGATCGAAGATTTGCTAGGCAGGGAAAAAATTGAATTTGATAAGAAAGAAGTTCAGAAAGAACTCGCTAATAAAACTATTCTTGTAACAGGTGGCGGAGGCTCTATAGGTTCTGAGTTATGTTATCAGATATCAAAGCTAGGACCTTTAAAACTTATTATATTTGAAAGAAGTGAGTTTAATTTATATAAAATTGAACAAGCATTATCTAGCTCTCCAGTAACAATAGAGTTTATATTGGGTGATCTATGTGATCTCGATAAAGTCGACTATGTTTTGAGACGTTTTTCTCCAGAAATAATATTCCACGCCGCTGCTTATAAGCATGTTCCTATTTTGGAAAGAGATGTTCGAGAAGGAATTCGAAATAATATTATCGGTACAAAAAATATTGCTGATGCTGCAAATAAACATGAATGTGATCGTTTTATTTTAATATCAACAGACAAGGCAGTTAATCCAATTAATGTCCTAGGTGCGACTAAACGAATTGCAGAGCAATACATTGGGAAGATAAATAAAACTAGTAATACAAGTTACGTGACAGTGAGATTTGGTAATGTTTTAGGTTCTGATGGTAGCGTTGTCCCTCTTTTTAAAGAGCAAATAAATAATGGCGGTCCAGTTACAGTCACACACCCGGAAGTCACACGCTATTTCATGACTATTCGAGAAGCGTGCCAGTTAATTGTACAGGCGAGTGAAATGAGTAAAGGTGGAGAAATTTATGGCTTGGACATGGGCGAGCCAGTGGCAATTAGTTACCTAGCCGAACAAATGATACGGCTGTCTGGCCTAATTCCAAATAAAGATATTAGTATTGAATATACTGGTTTGCGTCTAGGAGAAAAAATGCATGAGGAACTATTTTATGAAAATGAATTAATAGAGAAGACCTCACACAGTAAAATATTATTAGCTAAACATCCAGAATCAAATATAATTGATATAGAAGTTAAAATTAATGAAATTATTAATATTGCGGATGAATTTGATAATGAAAAGTTAAAATTGTTATTAAAGAATCTGACCCCGTCAATAGAGAATAAACAAGATAATATTATTTCTTTTAACCAATAAATGACATGAAAAAAATAACTAAAGCCGTCTTCCCCGTAGCAGGAATGGGAACACGATTTTTACCTGCTACAAAAGTTAGTCCAAAAGAAATGTTACCTATCGTAGATAAACCGTTGATTCAATATGCTGTTGAAGAAGCGATTGCTGCAGGTATTACCGAACTAATATTTATAACAGGCAGGACAAAACGTTCTATTACAGATCATTTTGATAAAGCTTATGAACTTGAGAGTCAGCTTGAGAGAAATGGAGAACTAGAAAAGCTTGAAATTGTAAGGAATATCATTCCAGATGGTGTTAGCTGTATATTTATTAGGCAGGCTGAGCCACTGGGACTTGGACATGCTGTTCTATGCGCTAAACCGGTTATTGGAGATCAGCCTTTTGTCGTGCTCCTTCCAGATGATTTAATCGACGATGGAAATCATGGCGTAACAAAACAATTGGTAGATATTTTTCAACAAAAAGGAAAAAGCATAATTGCTGTAGAGCATGTAATAAAAGAAGATGTGTCAAAATATGGCATTGTTGATGTATCGGCGACTAAAGATAAATCTTTAACTGAGGTCACTGGTATTTTTGAAAAACCTAAATCTGGCGAATCCTCGTCTACTCTAGCTGTTATTGGTCGATATATATTTACCTCGAGAATATTTGATTGTCTTGAAAAAACATCAATAGGTGTGGGTAATGAAATCCAACTTACAGATGCAATTAGAATTTTGCTAGATAAAGAGTCAATCTATGCTTATGAATTTGAAGGAACACGTTATGATTGCGGTTCCAAATTTGGTTATATGCAAGCATCCATTCAATACGCACTGAAAGATCCGGATATAAAAGAAGAATTTTTCGAATATATAAAAGGGCTTAAAATATAATAAATACGGGTTTCAAATTGAAACTCTTATTTAAAATAGAACAGGCATACCTTACTTGTAAATATAATATGAGAACTGTAGACATTAATTTATAAAATAGCTTTAATGATATTATTTTCATTTGAGTTTGTATTTAAATAATCCATCTTCCAAACTATAACGACAAAAAAAATCTGAATCATCAAAATATTGAGCATAGATACCATAAAATTTTACTTATCTTAATTATATTTCTTGCATGAAACCTTTAATAGATAAAAATTCATTCTTGATACTACTTTCTCTTGTTGTCATTTCCATGGCTTGGAGACCTTTCTTTTTAGGATTTTATAGTGATGATTATAACTTAATTATTGAGGTTGTTAACAAAGGTTATACCCGTTATGAATTGTTTGAGTCTCTATTATATAAATTCGCAAATAGGCCATTATATGGTGTTAATGCCTTTTTGTTAATTCCTATTCTTGGTGATTCTGCGATAGCATGGCATTCTTTTTCCGTTGTTTTTTCATTTCTAATAGCATTTGTTCTTTTAAAGATTTGCCGTATTTTTAACAAGAGTAAATTGGATAGTAAATTAGTAATTTATTCTTCTTTGTGGATATTATTGCCTATAAATTTTGGTTTTTTATCATGGCCTACTTGCATTATGGGGCTGCCCGTTGTTTTGTGGTATTTATTATCCTTTTATTATTTAATAAGAAACAATAAGATAGTAATTAAAGATGTGGTACTAAGCCTTTTTTTTTATATGCTGTGTATCTTTACATACGAAAGTTTTTATTTTCAATTTATACCTATGCTCGGAGCTTGTTTTATATATAAACAGAATTTTTATAAAGATAAAATATATATAAAAGTTGGGCTATTATTTTTCTTGTTACAAGCACTAGCAATTATATTTAACAGGACCGTTACTACAGGAGGCAAAAAGAGCTTTGATGCTGATTTCATAATTAATAGAATATTGGCTGCTATAAATAATCCAGAATATTTAATTCAGGCTTCTATTCCTATCTTATTTATTATAGGCTCATCTATTTATGTGTTTTTCTTATATAAGAAAAACAAAGTCAATAATAATATATCGAATGATCAATTAATGATTATTAACTTTATTATTGGGATTATTATATCTATTTGTATTTATTTAAGTGTCGGTTATTCAATACGCCCATTTGGCCTTGGATCTAGAACAGCAATTTGTTTTTCTATATTTATATCATTTATACTATTTTTTATTGCAAGAATAATCTTTAATAAGGATGAGATGTTGAAAATAAAACATCTTGTTATTCCCATATTATTATCGTTTTCTGTGTTTTGGCAGGGATTTAATTGGGCTTCATCAAAGAATATCCAAGAAGAAGTGCTAAATGAAATTCCAATTGATAAAATTAGTAATATATACAATAGTTTGATTTTATGTCTTGTACCTAATTTTGCAGGTGATGTTCTTATATTTGAAGATATATGGTCTCTAAATCCCGCCATATTAAATAAATATAAAATTATTGAAAATAATAGGCTGAATTTTTTACCGCACAAAAATGAAGGTTTTAGGTCTTCTCATTCAGTACTGTCAAAGAATACACATCAATTTATTACAATTAGAAGTGGACATGAATCTAGTATTCTTCATGCTGAGAATATATATATATGGAATTATTACACAAAAAAACTATATCATGTTGATAAGGAAATAACTATTGATGCTCAGTCAGATTTAACTAAATTAGACTTAGGCTTAGAAGCAATATAAATACATTTAGTATGTCTCCAAGCGAAGATTAAAAAATACAAGTATATTGGTTGATGTTAGTTTAGAAAAATTTGAGCAGAATTCATATGCATTTATGAAAAATGCAGTATTGTATAATCACTGCTGTCTTACGCCTTCGGCAATAATTACTCCGGCTAACTTACGAACCCCAGGTATTGAACTAAAAACTGCATCAGAAGCTGATAGTAAGCGCTCTCCATGTTTTTGACTTATTATATAAAAAAAATGTGGAGGGAGATATGTCGAGTATTTAATTTTTATCTGAAAACCTACACTTTCTAGCCAGCTTGTAAACTGCTTTGAATCAAACAATGGTTCGTCAGCTGCTTCTTCCTCCCAAAGCGTAAATTTCTCCATCATCCAGTCAAATATAAATCTTACTGGTGAATTATGTGGTTCCATAATATAGAAACTTCCGCCGAGTTTAACTTTATCAGCGGCAATTTTTAATGCTGAACATGGATCAGAAAAATGATGTAAGCTTCCATAAATTATAGCAGCATCGAAACAATTACTTTTTACGGGTAACATTTCTGCGCAACCGACTATAAATGAAGCATCACATACAGAATTATTGTCAATAACTTTTCGCTGAGCAAGCTGAAGCATTTCTTCAGATAGATCAATTCCTGTTACATTAACACCGCAATCTAATAGTGGTAGTGTTTGTCTTGCTGAACCACAACCAACTTCTAAAATATTTTGGCCAGGCGTTAAATTATTTTTGATCCAGTCGCCAACAGTAATTTTATCAAGAATTTTATAAAATGGACTACTTACTACATCCTTCTCATATACAACATGATAATTTTTGAAAAAATTAATTTGTTCTTCGTAATTTGTGTTAGAACGAGCTCTTTTACCCGTTACTGTGGAGTTTTCAATTTTGTATTTTGAGCAAAAATTGTCATAGGTATCTGAGTCTCTCATGTCTGTTGGTAATAATTCAGCTATGCTATTTTCAATACGATACCAATCCCCTGTTTCTTGATCAATTAATCTGCCATCAATCACATGTTCCCCATCAGCAGAGTATATTTCTAATTCTAGTGAATTCCCTGTTTCTGGAGCACATAAATTATTAACAAGTTTTTTTATCATCTTACCACCTTGGTTTTTAGTGTTAGTCTAAAGTTCTTTATATCTTCCTATCTACATGTATATTTATGCATTAAATACTAGTTGCGTATAATATAATTTAACAGGTTTATATACATGTAAATCTTGTTTCATTTATATTAGTGATGAAGAATGTATATCTTTTCGAAATGTTTGAAAAACACTACCCATTCGTTTGAAGACTCTCTCTCTTTTAAATCCATTTCTTTCATAAAATGAGAGTGCTCTGTTATCTTCATTTTTTTCTGTTTTAACTTCGTAAACAGACATGTTGTTTTTAGTTAAATAACCTTCAATTTGTTTTAATAATTGTCGTCCGCAACCTTGTGAACGTACATTAGGGTCAGAAAATATAAACATTAATTCAGGTATCTCATATTCAGTTAGCAATGTTTTTTTTCGTATATTAGGTTCAAACAACTTCTTAATGACTAATTGAAAAACATTTTTATTAAAACCGAGAAGAAACCATATTAAAAATGACGACCCTATCATTAAACGTTTGAGAAAACTAGATGGTGCTAGGCTCACAAATGCCACGGCAATTATCTCTCCTGAATCGTCCCTTTCTAAAAATAGCTGTTCCTGTTTGCTCATAACTGCATATTTATAGATCGTTTCTAGACTGCGAAAAGAAAAAGATGAGAGATTGGATGTAGGTAATGTAGACACATGCAGAACACATATACGACGATAATCAGCTAAAGTAATTATTTGTTCAACCTGAGACATTTCACAAATACTTAATAATTTACAATGAAAGATTCTATGCTTATATTTAATTAATTAATTATTTTTTAATATATAACTAATTTTTATAATGTCATTTTGAGAATAACTTGGATAAATGGGTAACATTATTATTCTATCTTCCAAAGATTGTGCGTTTGGGCAATCTTTATAATATTCTTTAAAGATGTCAATATTAGCACAATTTCTATAATAAAACTTTCTGCAATCAAAACCTTCGCGGATCAATGTTTTAAATAGTTTATCTCGATTTTCTGCTAATATCGGAAACTCAAGATAGGGATCACCCTCTCTTATTTCTCTAGCTGGTATGATAATTCCAGTAATTGATTTTAATTCATTCTCATAAAATATTGCATTTTTAATACGTGCTTTATTATCTGTTTCTACATTTTTAAATTGTTCAAGTATAAGTTTGCATTGATATTTAGAAATATTTCTAGTGTAGGAGTTTGGAATATTATTAAGTAAATGCATGTTTTTGTCGGGTCTTAATAAATAAATTATTTTATTTACATCATTAAGGTAAGCAAATCGAAATATCCAAAAAGTAAAGATAGTATGAATAAATGGATGTGTTATTAATTTTATTAATAAACCATATGCAATGGCAGATAAAATTCGTTTTTTCTCCAGTGTAGGATATGCCTCTATTTCCTTATTTATTTTTTCAGCAAGACTATCATCATTTAGGACTAAGCTTCCTCCTAATATTGCTGAAACGTTTTTCAGCATTCCAAAACTATAAACACCTATATCTCCAAAGGTGCCCGCTAATTGTTCGTTATATTTCCCTCCAAAACTAATTGCAGCATCTTCTATTAAGGTAATATTCTTAGTTTTACATATTTTGCTAATAGCCACGATACCTTCATCAATTTCATGGTAATGAGTATAAATCAGGGCTAATACGCTAGAATCTAACTTTCCTTCCAAAGATTGTGCAGAAAGCGCTAATTTATTTTTTGGAGTATCAATAAATACGGGAGTAGCACCGGCAGTAATAACCATATTGACAACGTCATATAGAGTATATGGAGAAAGTAATACTTTTCGATTACTACTGGTCTTTATTAGGGTTTTAATTACTAGATATATTCCTAACCTTGCTTCATTAATAACTAAGGCATGTTTTTTTCCTGTTCTATTAATAAGTTCTCGTTCAATTAATAATTTATCTTTATTAACTTTCGAAGAAAAAGGAATAAGCAAGAAAAAAAAAGAGCATATAAATTGCCAAAATGAAATGTACAGAAAAAATCGAGAATTTATCATGGCTAATTTACTATAAATTTATTAATGAACTGTTCAGTAATTCTCATGGAATTAGCCATTATCGTTAACGAAATATTTTTTGCCGGTAAATCTGAAAAATTAGAAGAGTCTAAAATATATACGCCTCTAGTTCCTGATAAGCGACCTTCCTTGTTACATTGAAATTGATCAGGGTTTTCCTTCATAGGAAGCGTTGCGCCATATCTAGCTGAAGAACCTGCGAGGAGAGGTTTTATTAAACTTTTATGCGTCCACGCTCCAATTGATCGTAAAAATGCAGGTAACTTTTTATCTATTATTGCTGGTGTTTCAAAAGGAAAGCCTTCTAATGATAATTCACCATTGGTCTTTAAATTTAATCGAGAA
>Ga0114996_10003978_pt1 | contig 17988 bp, 18 predicted proteins | sample ArcticOcean_MG_C_4_FD_87039 | JGI IMG/M metagenome (GOLD analysis project Ga0114996, IMG submission 87039) | Marine microbial communities from western Arctic Ocean - ArcticOcean_MG_CB4_134 | ecosystem: Environmental > Aquatic > Marine > Oceanic | place: Arctic Ocean: Canada Basin | collected...
CATATATGTAAATATCATCTGACTTGGTTATTTTAAGACCATTTATCGCCGCACTGAAAAACCTGGTGCGATTTTTCACTAAAGAAAGGACTTTTAATAGTCAAGAGCCTCTTGGCAGTGGCATATTTTCCCACACCCTCGCAGGTGCAGTATCGTCAGCGCTGAAGCGTTTCACTTCCGTGTTCGGTATGGGAACGGGTGGTTCCACCTCGCTCTAACCACCAAGAGACTCCTAATAGATGTATTGTAACAAAATGACATGGTTTTGAAAAGCCTTTTGTTAGTATCAGATTAATTGACGCCCGGAAAATCCTAGATAAATTTCGTGCAAAAACTTGACTTAAGTTTCATCAATCCACCAACCAACATAGATAAATCGTGCGACTTTCTTTAATAGAAAGTATCTCTACAAGGCCTTGTTTAATATCTCTAACAATTTGCCTTTTTCAATTATATATAGGTTAAACAAGGTTCTCTATTTTTATATTTTATAATGGTACTCTTAATTTCCAGCTGATTGATATTTACCTTATCGTTTTTATTACTATAGTTATTATAATTCCTTTTGTTTTCCGATAGAACTAAATATACGTCATTCTTACGTTGTCCAATCAAATCGTAAAGAGTTCTTACATAATTAAATATTTTCTCCAGTAAATCAACGTTTGCGTTGGCTTCTTCTAGCGTGTAAAATTTCATACTTAATTAACCTAATTAACATTGCCCTATTTCTAATATTAAGATTATTGGACTTCTTTAGACAACCCAAGGGGAAAAATTCCCGAAATAATATTAATGAATATCATGCTTTTGTTATTATAATAAATATCTGGAGATGCTAATGCTTATACTGGGAATCGAGACTTCCTGCGACGAAACGGCAGCAGCAGTTGTGGAAAATGGAAACCATATCCTGTCTAATGTAATTGCATCACAAGTAGAATTGCATGCCAGATATGGAGGAATAGTTCCTGAAATAGCGTCCCGCCAACACCTACTATCTATAGAATCCACAATAACTGAATCTTTAAGAACAGCTAATTTATCTATCCAAGATTTAGATGGAATAGCGGTTACTCATGGGCCAGGATTGGCTGGGGCTTTAATCGTCGGAGTGAATTTTGCTAAATCTCTAGCGTATGCTACTAATATACCTTTGCTAGGTATAAACCATTTAGAAGGTCATATTTATGCAATAGAACTTGAAGGATTTAATCCTGAGGATAATCCAGGATTTCCCATAGTTTCACTTATAGCCTCAGGTGGGCATACAGAGTTGATATTATTTAAAGGTCACGGATCATACGAATTAATAGGACGAACTCGTGATGACGCTGCGGGAGAGGCTTTTGATAAAGCAGCGAGGGTTCTTGGTCTGGGATTCCCAGGAGGACCTGCTATACAACGAGTTGCCAAAAAAGGTCTGCTTGAAATTTTATTACCAAGGCCAACCATCAAAAATTCCCTAGACTTTAGTTTTAGTGGGCTTAAAACAGCCCTTCTAAGGAAAGCACAAGAACTAAAAGTTTACCCCCCTCCTATAGAAAAAACCTTGGACAAAGAATTAATCGCAAATATAGCTGCGGAATTTCAGGATTCTATAGTTGAAGTAATGGTAAATCGTACTTTGGAAGCCATCGAATTATATAAAGCAAAAGGAATATTATTAGGTGGTGGTGTAGCTGCTAACAGTCAACTCAGAGATGAGATGATTAAAAAGTCACAAGTGCCCGTCTTGATGCCTAATCCCAAGCTATGTACTGACAATGGTGCTATGATTGCTGCTGCTGGTTATCGTCGACTTATTCAAGGAGAATTTTCCTCCTTGAATTTAGATGTGATTCCTAATCTTCAACTGTCATATGATAATTAGTAACTTATCATTTAGATTTAGTATTTTTTAATCCTTTAGCAGGCCCATATTTTTTTCAAATTTAAGCTAAACAAAGATTCCCTATCTGAATCAGAGATATTTATACTTATTTTTCTAGTATGTTCCTCTAAAATTTTTAAGACTCTAGTTCTCGCTAATTTTCCAAACAACTTGATAATGTGATAATGATGGTTTCTTATTAAAACCTTGGCCAAGGCAATGGATATATATTTTTATCTGATCTCTCAGTTTTCATCTCAAAAATTTTATTGATAAACCTTTCGGAATCTTTTGATTGGTTGTGAGGTATATTAATCTTAAGTTTTAAAGAGCCTGAGTAAATAGTCAGAATTTCCTCTTGCCGAGAAACAATAAAGTCGACTACCAATACTAATCCTAAGAGAATTGAAAGGAATCCAATAAAGACAGCTACCATAGTGTTATTGAAGCTGGATTCAAGAACATAGTAAAGTCCTCCTCCACCAATAATTCCAAGCAATCCCCATAACAAAGAAAATAAACTCTTTTTATTAACTCTTATAGATACTCCTTCAATATCACCCATCCCGATCATGGTTGTTACATTCGCACGTGGTACGAATGTAACATTAATTATTCGCTTATTAGTTATTATGAAAGTATCTTTAGTATTACGCTGAAAGAAACTCCTGTTATTAACTTTGGTATCCAATTCAGCTTCAATTTTTTCAGATCCTATCAGTGATAGACCATCAAAATTTCTATGTTCTTTTCCCATATCATTTCTCCAACATTTTTTAAAGGCACAAAATTTCTACCAATTAACTTAGCTATTGACAATTATTGGGTCGGTCATTATTATTCTTAATGGGCTGGCAGTCGACGTATGCGACTGCTAACCTACTAAAGTTAAGAATCCGGATTTCATGATCGTATCAAGGAGGAAATATGCCCGCAAAAACTAGTATAACATTTACACCCCTTTCAAATCGGGTTGTTATAGAGCCTGATGATGAACAGGACCAAGTTAGTCCTGGAGGAATTTATATACCGGATACTGCCAAAGAGAAGCCTCAAGAAGGCCAAATTATAGCAGTAGGACCTGGAAAACTCGATGAAAATGGCAAACGAATTCCAATGGAAGTCAAAGTCGGTGACAGGGTTATATATTCAAAGTATGCTGGCACTGAATACAAACAAGGAACAACCGAATACTTAGTAGTCAGGGAAGAAGATATCCTGTTAAAACGATAAATTTATAATCCTTAAATATACCAACTCTTCTAAAGGAGGAGATAATGCCCAAGCAACTCAGTTATAATGAGGAAGCTAGAGCTTCCCTAAAACGCGGCATCGACAAGATGGCTGATACCGTAGGCGTCACACTAGGACCTAAAGGACGAAATGTGGTTTTAGACAAGAAATTTGGTCCACCACAGGTATGTAGTGATGGCGTTACAATTGCCAAAGAAATTGAATTAGAAGACGCTTTTGAAAATATGGGAGCACAGCTCCTGAAAGAAGCTGCAAGTAAAACCAATGATGTCGCTGGCGATGGCACTACTACAGCAACCATTCTCTCACAAGCGATAATTCATGAAGGATTCAAAAACGTAGCTGCCGGTGCAGACCCCATGGCCCTTAAACGTGGCTTAGAGATGGGAGTTGATGCAATTAGAAGCGAAATAAAGAAAATGTCCAAACCTGTGGAAGGTAAAGCTCAAGTCGCCCAAGTTGCTTCTCTATCTGCCCATGATGAGAAAATGGGAAACCTTATAGCAGAAGTCATGGACAAGGTAGGAAAAGATGGAGTTATAACGGTTGAAGAGTCTAAGGGTATTGAGTATGAAGTTGAGTATACAGAGGGTATGCAAATAGATAGAGGATATTTATCTCCTTACTTTATTACTAACACAGAACGTATGGAAACAGTGCTAGAAGACCCTTATATTCTTATTACTGATAAAAAGATTTCTGCAGTTGCTGATATTCTACCAGCACTAGAAAAGATATTAAAAATCAGTAAAAATGTAGTGATAGTTGCAGAAGATGTAGAAGGTGAGGCTTTGGCAACTTTAGTAGTTAATAAGTTAAGAGGTACCCTTAGTGTTTTATCAATAAAAGCTCCTGGATTTGGAGACCGACGCAAAGCTATGCTAGAAGACATGGCTATATTGACTGGGGGTAGTGTTATCAGCGAAGAATTAGGTCGCAAATTAGATTCTGTAGAAGTAGGTGACTTAGGTAGGGCTAGACGGGTTGTAGCAACTAAAGAAGAGACAACTTTTGTAGAAGGTAAAGGATCTGATGAGACTATCCAAGGCCGTATTAAGCAACTCAAAACACAAATAGAGGAGACCACTTCTGAATTTGATCGAGAAAAACTTCAGGAACGCATGGCAAAGTTAGCTGGTGGAGTCGCTATAATAAAAGTCGGAGCCGCTACTGAAGTGGAGCTCAAAGAGAAAAAGAACAGAGTTGAAGATGCTTTATCTGCGACCCGAGCAGCTGTTGAAGAAGGTATAGTTGCCGGAGGTGGCGTTACTCTTATAAAATCACAGAAGGCAATGCAAAAGATAAAAGCTACTGGTGACATAAAGACTGGAATTGATATTCTACAAGTTGCCTTAGAGAAGCCAATTAGAATAATTGCGAAGAACTCTGGCGTAGAAGGAGCTGTAATTCTTGATAAAATTAAGTCAAGTGACGCAGTAGACTTTGGGTATGATGCTGACAAAGGTGTCTTTGGAAGTATGTTAGCTGCTGGCATCATGGACCCAGCGAAGGTCACGCGTGCGGCTGTAGAAAATGCTGTAAGTGTAGCAGCAATGGTATTAACTACAGAGGTGCTAATCACAGACATTCCTGAAGACAAACCTATGATGGCACCACCTCCTCCTATGGACTATTAAATTATAAATACCTGGTAAATACTATTAATAACTAATGGGGTCTGATTAACAGACCCCATTAGTTATTAATAAGCCTAAAAAAACTTTATAGCACCATCAATTCTTGAAATCGTTCACCTTTCTTATAGGGACCAACAATTGACATACTCATATTCTCTTCCCGCAAAAGCTCACCTGCAATACGTTCTAGCTCACAAGATTTAATCCTATCTAATGCCTCTACAACTTCATTAACTGTCAATATGTTACCTTTCAAAAGCTCTTGCCCACCCAACCATCCTGTAACAGCTCTAGTATCCTCCATCCTAAGTAAAAGACGTCCTTTAGTAAATTCCCTTGCCTTATCCATCTCCACTTCAGGAATACCATCTTTTACACTTGAAAGAACCCCTACAATAGATCTAATAGCTTTATCCATCTTCTTAGGGTCCACACCAGCATAAACGGAAAAAGCACCACAATCTCTCAAATGATCTACACTGCAATGAACATCATAAGCTAATCCTGCATTTTCTCGAACTTCAAGGAACAGTCTGCTGCTCATTCCTTCTCCTAAAACGGTACACAATAAATCAAGCGCAAAACGATCAGGGTCTTCGGCTGATAATCCATGAAAACCAATACATATATGAGCTTGTTCAGTCTTACGATTTTCTATTTTGAATCTGGGTTCACATTGATTATTTACTACAGTTTCCAAACTGAGCAATTTGTTTGTGGGCCATCCAGTAACTAAGGAGTTAACTATCTTAACTATCTCCAGGTGTGCTATATCTCCAGCAACACTTACTACCATATTTGGCATTACATACTGATGGCCCATGTAATCCAGCAAATGCTTCCTGGTAATTGCACTTACAGATTCCTTTGTACCAGCAACATCTCTTCCCAATGAATTATCTGGCCACATCAATTGGTCAAGTATTGCTGCAGCCCGATGACTAGGATACTCATTTACCATATTTAACTCTTCTAATACAACCATCCGTTCTTTTTCTATTTCAGAAGGATCAAATTTGGAATTCTTAAGCATATCAATCAAAAGATCCAACGCAACTGGAAAATGACTCTTAGGTACTTTAGCCCAATAAACTGTTGCTTCTCTATCAGTAGCAGCATTTAACACTCCACCAATTCCTTCTATTGTTTCACTTATTATTTTAGGTGTTGACCTTCTTTCAGTACCCTTAAAAAAAAGATGTTCTAAGAAATGCGAAAGCCCAGCAGTTTTGCTAGGTTCATAGCGAGATCCTGCTCCCACATAAATTGATACACAAACGGAACGAGCATTAGGTAAAGAACTAGTTACTACTCGTAACCCGTTATCTAGAATAGTTTTTTCATACATAGCCACCTCAAATGTTGAAATTAATACGGTTATCATAGGGTTTAATAATGTATTACGTCAAACTAATTAAATTAAAGAGTCAACCGACCAGACATTTTTTACTATACCTGTAAAAGGTATGTACAAATATAATAAATTGTTGTAATATAGGCACGAACTAAAAGCTATACTATATATATAGGAGGAGAAAATGCAAGGATATTGTGTGAAGTGTAGAGCTAGTAGAGAAATCAAGAATGCCGAACAGATCACTATGAAGAATGGTAGACCTGCTACCCAAGGCACGTGCCCAGATTGTGGAACTAAAGTGTTTAGGATAGGCAAGGCCTCTTAAGGTATACTAATTTTTTAACAATCCAATTTCTTCAATTGCTGAAACTTGGAAAGGGTTCGCCCCCTACCAATATTGATTTTATTTGAGTGAACTTGATGTTTTTTGTAAAGGTGAGGTGCTGGGAATTAAGAACCGAGCACTTCACCTTTTTTATTTAGGTGACGCTAGACATATATTAATTAACCGCCTAGCACACTATAACGACTTCAAAATAGATTCTTGGTTAAACTCTATTATCAAAATAGTTTAGAAATGATGGCAACAGAAGACCAAATACAAAAAGTTTTAATAAATATGGCTACAGAACAGTCTTGTCCAAATTGTGAGACCAGACTCAGATTTGGAGACTTGGACTGCCCGCATTGCGGAGAGGATATAGATGAAATTCTCAAAAAGTGGGCAGAAAAAGTGATAGCTGACTTAATTAACTAACTATTTACAAAGAGGTATCACTTCTTCTGCAAACATCTGTACTTGTTCTTTAAGTTCCCCCAAATTATCTCCAGCAATATGCTGAGCAACTATATGAGTCGCTCCCATTTTCTGCCTCTCTATTATCATTTCAGCTATCTCTTGTGGGGTGCCCACATAATGAGATGGTAAAACCTCTTCTAATGACTTACCAGATGCCATCACTCTGGCTCCAACAAAACTATCCTTATATCTATTAACTGCTTCCTCATGAGTACGTGCGATACTTAAACCAGCATCACAAATTATATCAATTTTTGATGGGTCTCTATTTTCACCTTCTGTCAACTCTTTTACTTCATCGGTTTTTTGCTTCACTTGCTCAATAGTAGAATGTCCTAAAACCCATCCATCTCCATACTTAGCAATTCGTGCAGCAGTTGCTGCTGCACCACCTGATATATAAATGGGAAAATGACATTGAATTGGCTTTGGATGAAATGCAACCTTTGAAATTGAGTAGTATTCACCTTCAAAGGTTGCTTCAGTTTCGTCAAAAAGTAGGCGCATAACTTGAATGCCTTCGTCTAGCATTTTCCCTCTATTAACTTTAGTTTTAGAAGCAAATAGCATTTCAAATTCTGGCCTTATAGCACCCAATCCAACACCAAATATTATTCTACCCTTACTAAAAACGTCGAGTGTAGATATTTCTTTGGCTAACATCACTGGATCTCTGAAAGGAAGTACAATTACTCCAAATCCAAGGCCAATTTTCTTAGTGGCTGCGGCAATATATGCCATAGTCACAACAATCTCATACCAGTTCAAGTTATTGGCACCAAATTTTTCACGCATCGCAGGGACTGGAGTAGCAAAGTCGCTCCCCCAAACAAAGTCAATTCCTAATTTTTCAGCAAGTTGACTGACTTCTACCATATCTTGAGGTCCACAGAACAAAGGAGGAACATCGAATCCTTGCCTACATGTAGGTATACCCACACCAAATTTCATATTTACTCTCCCTACTATCATCCCCTAAGGGCGAAAGGTTAGCGTCTACCCTCAGTATTTGCCTTTACACAAGCTTTTCGACATCATAAGTATCACCTTCTATAGACGTCCATGGGCTTTCACCACCAATAAGTTTACTAGCTCCAACAGCGTTCCCTTTAAACTCATTTATAGCACTCTCTCTATTCCAGAAAGTTAGGGTGATAACTCTTAACGGGTTTTTCTGTGATACAAGATTATATCTATGAATCACAGCTCCAGTATTCCGTGCTATTGTGGTATTAATGATTATTTTAGCACTTGATTGCTCTTCTAATCCTTTTCTTATAATATGATCATCAATTTTAGCAATAGCTATTTCACCATCAGCTTCATTTTCTGCCAAAATATTAACGTCAAACTCATCTCCAACAATCTCTTGCCAAGGATCTGGCTCGTTTCTTGTTTTTATATCTTCGATTACCTTTTCAATGTATAGAGCTTGGGAAGATTGTTTATTCCAAAAACTTAAAGTTATTAAATTATCTGGATTACTTCTTGAGAATAACATGTATCTAGAACGGACTTGGCCAGTAGATTTTGCAATTTTTGTATTATCTCTAACCTGTTTCTTGGCTCCTTCGAGCATTCCTTTATTAACCACATGGAAATCTAATTTCGCTATCATTAATACCTCCCTTAGATATGATGAATCGAGCCTATAATAGCTTAGTTTACTTGTCAAGCCTACTACTAAATAGGGTTGCTTAATCCACATAATATGTTAATAATAAAATTAACTTAATTAAAATTCCTTAACAAGTTTCACCAATAATCTAATTAAATAACAATTATGAGAGGAGCATTCAATGTTTACTACAATTAGCATTCATCAAGTTAACCCAGGCAAAAAAGAAACCGCATTGGATATATTTAAAACCAATACAATATTAGGTAGAAAGCAACAAGGTTTCATTTCGCGAGATATTTTTGTTTCAGTAGAAGACCCTATGAAAGTTACCACAGTGACTTCTTGGGAAACCAAAAGTCAATTGGAAGCCTGGGCGGTAAATCCAGAACGTCCAAAACGAGATAAAAACGCTGAACCTTTATTTGCTGGAATGGAAATTGTTATTTATGAAGATGTAAAGGTTTGAAAAGGATCAGTAAACTAAATTCATAATAAACATACCCTGTAAACGCGCATATTTAATTTTATGATAGGTCCTGGATAAAATGCCAAAATATTTAGCGAATTGCATTCAAATAGGTATTATTCTAGTACTGTGGATGCCTTTGGTAGTAACCCCAGGAGTTTTTTTCCCATTCTTGGTTGGAAAGACAATATATACTCACGTCATAATAGAAATTTTATTTGTATTATGGTTAATCTTACTCCTATCAGACAATTCATTTATCCCTCGTAGATCTTTAATATTAATACTATTTGGTGGCTATTTATTTATTTCTTTTATATCAGCTATATTTGGGGTAGATTTTAAACATAGCTTCTGGTCAGATTATCAACGTATGGGAGGGATATGGGACCTTTTACACTGGTTTTTGTTTACATTAATAGCAGTTTCTATTTTAAAAAGTGCCAGAGTGTGGAAGACCATCCTAAATTGGAATCTGGCCGTTTCCTTGACACTTTCTATTATAGCTTTAATCCAAACTTATAATATCCCATCTCCTTTACCAGATTTGCTATATCACACTGGACGAGCACATTCCACCTTGGGCAATCCTTCTTACCTTGCTGGAATATTAACTGTCAATATATTGATAGGGATTGGTTTCCTATTCAATTCCTTTGTTAATTCCAATATAATTGATTCCCACCTGAAATCAACAAGAAATTCATTGCAACACACTGACTTCACAAAATACTTCCGTTTGTTCTGGAGTTTTTCTATCATTTTTGGAATATGGGCTCTTTTACTAACTGGTACAAGAGGATCATTTATAGGGTTATTTCTGGGTACTGGAATTTTTTCTGCTTTTCTTATAAGACAGGATATTAAAAAATTCATTCTTCCTATCGCTAGTAGTGGATTGATCGCTCTCATAATAGTAGGAGTTATAATTGTTGGTGAAATCACATCTAGTTTTTCCGTTGTACCAAGTTCTTCTACCACGGCTACAACACGTTTATTAGAAACCACCCTTGAAGAAAAAACTGTCTCATCCAGAATAGAATTAATAAAAATAGGTTTCAGAGGTATGCTAAATAGGCCATTATTAGGATGGGGGCCTGATAATTTCGCAAGGGTTTTCGACAAATTAGCCGAGCCTGAATTTTATTCTTTAATAGCACGATCTCAAGATAGAGCCCATAACAAAATCATTGAGGAACTATCTACAAAAGGTTTATTAGGTACTACATTATATTTAAGCCTATGGGCTCTCTTGATATGGACTATAATCAACCGAAAACGAGATATCAAAAGTGAAATAATAGCTTTTTCTATAGCCGGAGCACTGGTTGCATACTTCGTACAAAACCTGTTTTTATTTGATACCCCTCCTACTATGCTCCAGTGGATTCTTTTAGTTGCATGGATAGCAGCTGATAAGCAAATACTAACCACAAATTTATCTAACGTAGAACAAAGTTCCAATTCATCTACATTAATTAACCAACAACCTAATTTTATAAAAGAGATTTTGTCAGAAACTTTAACTAAATGGATATTATCAATAATCTTTTCAACCTTGTTACTATTATCTATCTATTTTCTTAACTACCGTCCTTTTAAAGCAGCTCAACTTTTTGATCAAGCTTTATACTCTTCGGCGCAACTAGAACATTCTCTTAAGATTGCAGAGCAAAGTAATAAAACCTTTCCTTCAATGTCAATCATGCCTTTACAGCTACTACTCGCTAAAGGAAATAGCTTATGGGCAGATATGAATATTGAAGAAAAACAATTATTCATTAACTTCGTGATTGAAGAAGGGGAAATTGCTCTGAAAATATCCCCTAACAATCCACGTCTTATTGCAACAATACTACCAACACTTCAGGATCTCGCTCCGTCTATAAAGGAACTGGAATACTTAGATCCTCTTTTAGACGAACTTAAAAACAATGCCCCTAACAGAGCTTACACCTATGAGAGACTGGCATACCATGAATTACGTAAAGGTAACTACCACGAGTCGTTAAGATTGATATCGGAATTTAAGGAAAAAGCACCTTTAGATGGGAGAGGAGAGCGTTCAGTATGGCCAAGATTTGAATATATAGAATCAGAAGCAGAGAAAGGTATCAAACAAAAAGAAATTCCGTAAAATCAGTACGCCTTGCTATAGCATAACCATCTTTTTGACAATATTTCTATGATATAACAATATGAACAAAATTAATAACGTAGTTATTTTCTCTTAAACAAGCGTAAAAATCGGTCTTGATATTGCTCAAAGAGCCCCCATCTATCAAGCTCATTTTTAAGAATATTCGGATCGCCACCCTTTTCCGCATCTCCAAATAGGCCCTCTATTCGCATAACAGTATCACGAGGAACCCCTAAAGCTGGATCAATATCCAGTAAACCCAAATTGTCTAGTTCATTAACATTGCTAGAAAGTGATGCAGCTGTAATCTCATGTATTGCCTTTATCAGAGAAACATCCCAAAATGCATCAACTCCAAAAACCACAACTGAATTATCTTCACCTTTTTTATTCAAATCATCTACAATGCGCCTAGCAATAGATGTAGGTTCTCCTCCTACTACATTAGTATCCATAGGTTCGTTTTTATAGCTATATAAAAGGCCTGGCATCTGGGCTCCGTAGAGCAGGGCTAAATGCTCCATATACTTCCTGGCATTTGAGCCAAAGCCATCTAAGTTAAGCATATAAGCTGGTGTTACAATTTGAGGCTTTTGTGCAATTACCCTTCCATCTCTGATAATCCCTTCAGGTTCACTCTTTATCAAGTCCTGATAAGAAGGTTTTGTAACCAAATAATAACGAAGATTTGTAACACCAAAAGTAGCAAGTTTAGCTTTTGGCATACGTACTATATATGTCTGCTCTATTACCTGTTTAATCCATTCTTCAGGTATATCCATTATCTATAAAACGATCATCTTTCAGTAATTTCTTTCTTGTAATTCTCTAAATGTTCCTGGTATGGTTTTTCTATTTCATTCACGATTCTAAACCACTGTTGTTGAAATTCCGGGATTGCTTCAACATTGATTTCTGGATTTGGCATCATTGCGTTTTGAGTATTTAAACTTTCCTCCATTTGCTGCTTGAGCTGTTGATATGCCTCCTGTTGCTTCTGCATACCAAATTGAAGATACTGTGTAATCACATATTGAATTTTTCCTGCTAAATCAGATAACTGTTTATCTTTTGGATCTATTTTAGAAAGTCCTTCTATAGCTTTATCTAGGTTATCTTTAGCAGCTTTAGATTTAGGCAGTGTTATATTGGATGCAAGTACTTCTATAAAGCCTTTAAAAACATACTCACGTTCCACTTCACTGTATCCATCCAAGACATTTGATAAATCAAGCTCGTTCTTGAAATATTCCCCAGCTAGTCTAACCCCTTCCGGAAGCCACTTCCATTTCATTTTTTCTTCTTCAGTAGCCTCACCTAACTTAGATGCTTTTTCCATGGCCCTTTCAAGAGCTGTTTTCATATTTGACATATTTTATTCCTAGTTAGAGAAATTCACTATATACGAGTCTTCATAATAAACCATGTAATTATAGTTTAACTTAAGGACCTTTAGTAAACAACTTTTTTTTGCTAATTGTTTATTGTTAAATAATTAAATATCTATCATTGAATTTAAGCGGTTTAATGGCCAAGAGTCTCGAATTAGTTGAAAGACCGTAGTTTTACTTACTTATCCTAGTCGTATAATGGTGTTAAATTAATATAATAAATTATTGAGGTTAAAAAATGCCGAATTCTCCATTACGATATAGCCGATACCCTTATCCAGAACAGCCACTTCACAATTTCTTAAAAAAGTCTGCGATTAGATTGCCAAACAAAATAGCTGTAATTGATGATGAACGATCTATGACGTTTAAAGAACTAGATGAAGCCAGTAATAGATTTGCAAATGGCCTAGGATCAATGGGTATAAAGAAGGGTGACAGCATTGCTATATTAGCATTTAATTGTATTGAGTACGTAATCGCGTTTTATGGTATATCTAAGGCTAGTGGAGTAGTTACAACTCTTAACCCAGCATATAAAGAAAGTGAGATTAGGCATCAGCTTGAAGACTCTCAAGCTAAAGTATTGATTGTCCAATCTAATCTATTTGAGAACGCCTCGAATGCTATAAAAAATGGGGGGACTGTTAAACATCTTATTTCTATTGGAGAAACTAATTCAACCGTACCAACTTTTGATCAAATTTTAGAAAATCATTCACTTGAATTTAACTTGATCCATATTGATCCAAAGAATGATCTAATAGCTCTACCTTATTCAAGTGGAACAACAGGAATGCCTAAGGGAGTAATGCTAACTCACTTTAATTTAGTGTCAAATACAATTCAATTTATTAATGTTGGTGGACAAGCTGCACCCAAAGAAGATGATGTATTCCTGACGTTTTTACCCTTATATCACATATATGGCATGAATATGTTAATGAATACTCCAATTGCCCTTGGCGCAACCATAGTATTGATGCCACGTTTCGATTTGATAAAAGCTATAACCCTGATAGAGAAGCATCAAGTGACTGTTCTATATATAGTACCTCCTATAGTACTAGCATTCATAAATTATCCTGCTATTGAAAAAACAGATTTATCCTCCATAAGATTCGCCCTTTCTGGTGCAGCGCCTTTATCCAGTGAATTACAAACTGAATTTGAAAAAAGAACCAGAATACCATGTAATAAAGGCTATGGCCTAACTGAAACATCACCGTTGACAAATGCTGATTATTTAGAACCTTATCTTAGTAAGCCTGGCAGTATTGGCCCAGCTATATCCGATACCGAAGAGATGATTGTAGATTTAAAAACTGGTATTATAAAATTAGACTCAGGACAAATAGGTGAACTGATTATTAAAGGTCCACAGGTAATGAAAGGTTACTGGAATAGCACTGAAGCCACTGCACAAACTATTAGAAATGGGTGGCTTTATACAGGCGATATAGCCTATATGGATCCCGATGGTTGGGTCTATATTGTTGATAGGAAAAAGGAAATGATCAAATTCAAGGGTTTCCAAGTGGCTCCAGCCGAACTCGAAGGAGTCCTTTTAGACCACGATTCCGTTGTTGACGTCGCAGTAATTGGAAAACCGGACCCTGAAGCTGGCGAAGTGCCAAAAGCTTTTGTTGTCTTAAAAGAAAAATGTACTCCTGAAGAACTAATTGAATTTGCTGGATCTAAATTGGCAAACTATAAAAGAATCGCTGAAATTGAATTTGTTACACAAATTCCAAAATCTCCATCCGGTAAAATATTACGACGAATCTTAATAGAACAGGAACGCACAAAAGAGTAATCAAATTACCAATAGATCTATTAGCGTTAACTGTCAAATAAACCTAAGTTTATTTATTGCCTTAGAACTCACATGATATTCTAATCTAGCTCCCTATTTGATCTATATTCTCATTACATTCCATAACAAACCGCCTATGAACTAAATTCCATCGGCCAAATATCTCGATTATATTTAAAGTATATCAAGGATTACAGCTCCAAAGAGTTATGTATTCGGTTACGATTTACAGGTTCTAGACAATCACTAGTATGCCAAATACAATTACAATATGCTCTACATAAAATAAAGAGGTTCTGTTAAGAGGTTAAAAATGCGGTTTACAATAATGAACACATTAGCGAACCCAGAAAACAACCTATCTCATGAAAAACAAATTGATGAGCTTCGTGAGCAGACAATACTTGCAGAAGAGATGGGCTATGACTGTGTTTGGCTAGGCGAACATCACTTCGGACCATATGGACAAGGTAATTTACCAAACCCAATACTTTTGGGTGCAGATTTGGCAGCACGTACTACAAAAATTCACATAGGCCAAATGGCTAATATAGCAGTTTGGTGGCACCCAATACGCTTGGCAGAAGATCTGGCAGTTCTTGATAACCTAACAAAAGGTAGACTTGAAGTTGGATTCGGAAGAGGTATTTGGCCTTATGAAGGCCCTCAATTCCACCCAAATGCTGACCCTAGGAGAGATAAGGCGAGTCGGGAACTTTTTGCTGAAACAATAGAAATAATTAAGAAAGCCTGGACCAATGAATTTTTTGCCCACAACGGACCTAATTACACATTCCCGGCCCCCGGGACTATTTTTTCACACCCACTTTATCCTAGTGACCCAAAATGGCAAAACCAAAATAATGTAACTAAATTAAATGTAACACCAAAGCCTTATCAAAAACCACATCCACCACTTTGGATGACAGTTTCCACAGATAGATCAACAATAACCGCTGCGGAATTGGGTATTAAACCATGTTATTGGCAACCACCTACTCTAAGACTAAAAGAGAGATTCGGTGTTTATGCAGAGGCGCGCTCTAAACGTGATGGCAGACCATTTAAAATTGGTGAAGACCAGGCAGTAATGAGGCATACTTATGTCTCATCAACTATGGAAGAGGCTCGGAGAGACTCAGAAAGAGGGATTTTATCTTCATTTACATTTAATGATCCATTCCGTGGACTTCAGGTTTTCATGAACCCAGGAGAGGAAGTTACACCAGATATGAAAATGGATTGGAACTTTTTAGAAAAACGACATGCTCTAGTTGGATCACCAGACCACGTCATTGAAAAGATTCAAGAACTTGAAGAAACATGTGGCCTGGATTATTTAATTCTTGCATATGCTCACCCATGGACACCTCAGAAAAAACTCCTTAAGAGCCTTGAACTTTTTGCAACAAAGGTAATGCCTCATTTCAAGCACTCTGTCAACCAACCTGAAGCAATGTCAGCGTCATAAGATCTGATAAATAACTCTATAATATTTATTGATAGGAGAATAAAAGTGGAATTATCCCATCCAGGTACACTTATAGACTGGCACATGCATTGTTGGCTGCCGGAACATCGAGAAGAACAAGCACGGGCAGTAATGAAGGCTCACGGAGTCCGTGGAGGAGATGGATTTCCAGAAAACCATAAGCGGGCCATAGAAGAAGCAGGGGTTGGAAAATTTGTTGTAATCAACTCACCTCGTAGACCTGGGCATATTGTTCCCAACGATTTTATAGCAGAATATGTTTCACAATATCCTGGACGGGCAATTGGGCTAGCCTCAGTTAATCCAAATGATTCAGACGCGGCACAAGATTTTAAAAGAAGTATTAAAGACCTAAACCTTAAAGGATTAAAACTCTCTCCTGTATATCAAGGATTTGACCCATGGGATAAAAAGGCCTGGAAACTCTATGAAATAGCAAATGAATATAACTCTGTACTTATGTTTCATATGGGTGGAGCATACGATCCCAATGGAACTCTAGAATGGGGTAATCCTCTCTTATTGGATAAAATTGGGAGAGCATTCCCAAACCTTCGAATTATTGTTGCACATTTTGGCCAACCAATGATGCAAGAAACAATCATGTTAATGCGAAAAAACAAGAACGTATTCACAGATTTATCAGCCCGTTTTCATCGCAAATGGCAGCTATATAACGGATTAATGATAGGAATCGAATATGGCATTACAGATCGCATACTATTTGGTTCCGATTTCCCTGTCGCAACAACTAAAGAAGCTGTTGATGCTTTTAAGAACATTAACAACTGGGGGGATGGAATCAAACTTCCGCCTATTCCTCAGGAACTTATAAACGATATTCTTTATAATCGGCCATTTGAGCTCTTAGGGCTCTAATACTTTGTTGTTTAAAATTTGGAGGAACTTTACGGCGTTACAACAGATGTGTAGCCTGGATCTTATGCACGTGGTAAAATTTACCATATGATCCAGAATTTTTGGGAGTTAAAAAATGTCCGGTCACTCTAAATGGTCAACAATTAAGCATGGAAAGGCTATAACAGATGCTAGACGTGGTAAGCTTTTCGGTAAACTTACCCGTGAAATTCTGGTTGCAGCAAGACAAGGAGGTGCTAATACTGACATGAACGTGCGGCTTCGCCTTGCTGTACAAAAAGCCAAGGACAATAATATGCCCATAGATAACATCGATAGAGCTATCAAAAGAGCCACTGGTGCAGGTAATGCCCAAGAGCAATTAGAAGAGATAATGTATGAGGGATATGGCCCTGGTGGTGCAGCAATTCTTCTACAGGCATTTACAGACAACCGTAACAGAACAGCATCAGACATTCGTTCTACATTTGCAAAAAATGGTGGCAATCTAGGGGAGTCTGGATGCGTAGCATGGATATTTGAGCAAAAAGGAGTAATTACTGTTGAAGCGCCCTCAGAGCAAGCTGAAGAATTAGCCCTTATGGCTATAGATTTAGGAGCTGATGATTTTAATATTGATGATTCTAATATGGATCTTTATTCAGCCCCAAATAAATTTGAGGCACTTCGAAAATCTCTAGAGGAAAATCAATTAAAAATATCTTCTGCAGAATTATCTATGTTACCAAAAACCACTACTCCTTTAGATGACAAAACTGCAGAGCAAACCCTAAGATTGCTGGACAAGTTAGAAGACTTAGATGATGTCCAGAAAGTTTATTCCAATGCCGATTTTCCAGAAGAGATCTTATCTAAATATATAGAAGAAGCTTGATTTTTATGAATTATAATAAGATGCCATCTGGAATTGTCTATGATACAAAAATCATGTAAATCTATATTTCCAAAGCAACAAATTGGGGTGTCATGCGTATTTTAGGAATAGACCCAGGTACTTTAAAGATGGGGTATGGCGTAATTGATTCCCAGAGTAACGAATTAAGCTTGGTTTCATGCGGTATTCTTTCAGCATCTAAAAATTCTCCGCTTCCTCAAAGATTAAGTGAAATATATACTCAACTCCAAAAAATTATTGAACGCTGGAACCCATCAATTCTTGCTATAGAAAACCCATTTATATCTAAAAATCCGAAAACAGCCTTAGCAATAGGACAAGCACAAGGTGCAGCTTTTATCGCAGCAGCCCAAAACAAATTGGAAATA
>Ga0114996_10003979_pt1 | contig 17987 bp, 17 predicted proteins | sample ArcticOcean_MG_C_4_FD_87039 | JGI IMG/M metagenome (GOLD analysis project Ga0114996, IMG submission 87039) | Marine microbial communities from western Arctic Ocean - ArcticOcean_MG_CB4_134 | ecosystem: Environmental > Aquatic > Marine > Oceanic | place: Arctic Ocean: Canada Basin | collected...
GCTCGGCGGGCGCAGGCTCGGCGGGCGCAGGCTCGGCGGGCGCAGGCTCGGCGGGCGCAGGCTGCTCTGGAGCCGGTGCAGGCTCGGCGGGAGTTGGCGCAGGCTGCTCTGCGGCTGGCGCCGGTGCAGGCTGCTCTGCGGCTGGCGCCGGTGCAGGCTGCTCTGGAGCCGCTTCCGTTTTGGCCGGCATGGTAGCAAGCAATCGGTCTTTGATCGCGATTGCCGTGGGCGTACCTTTTAGATCGATCAGCGATCGGACGTAATAGGCCAAGGCCCACAATTGTTCCGGGTTATCCTTATACGCGTCCAGATTGGCAATCATCGCCGTCCCGTGAATACCCAGCGTGATCGTCTTGAACAACTCGTTGACTGTAGAGCCGGAGCGCACATCGACCAACAAGAAGTCCGGCGGAGGAATTCGAACTTTGAATTCACAACGCCCACTCACACACAACTCGTCTTTTTGGCAAACCCGGCAGTTGTCTTCCAACTCTTCCGGACAATCGGGCATGATAGACGCATCACACTCTTCTCCAGCCTTCCACGGGCGACGTGTGTACACATCGCTTGGCTTGGCTTCCGAATGAAAGAGATGATCCCGATACGAGACCGGTGGAGGATCATTGGGACGCAACTCTTTGTGGTACGCCGTAATCTCGTCGGTTGTGACAAAGGATGGATGGCATTGCCAGCATTGGTTGACATGGAACACCTTCTTGCCAAGCTCGATGGCTTCGGCGCGCAACAAAGCCGAATCTTGTCCACTGCCCGGAGCGGGTTGATAGGGATCCCGCACCATAACGCAAGGCCAGTCTTCAAACGTGGACACCAACTCGGCCCAACTCTTGTCCTTCCACACGGTTGCCTTATCGGCGTCAGCGCCTTCGGACGCCACCTCTTCAAACATCACCAGGCAGCGTGACGATGACTCGTCATCGCTATCAGCGCCTTGATTGCCGGCCTTACCGGCCTCTTCTTGCATTTTTTTCCAGTCTTCTTCCCACGGCGTGACGACATGGAGTTTTGTCCCCAGCTTCTCCTGATCCTCTTCGGGCTTGTCGTCGATCCGCCATCTGTCGGGCGCAAAGGTCTTGATGTACTGAATGATGTCGTTGAGCGGTGTGTCGGGAATGTCCCACTTCAACATCGCGGTCCCCTGGAGGCCCTGCCGAATGATCCGTTCAAAATCATCATCGTGGGGCAAACCTTTGAGGACTTTTGCAAACTTATAATCTCCCAAGCGCAGATCCCGGGGAGCAGGCCGCAGGCCATAAGACGCTGGGCCATTGCCATCGCCGGTCATACCGTGGCAGCCGTAACAATAGAGCATGTAAGCCTCACGGCCCCGCTCCAAAGTCTCCACACTCGTCGAATCCGCTTGCCCTGCAAAGTGCATGGCTTCCGTGATGGGTACCGTCTCCAACTCCTGACACGCTGTCAGCCCAACGAAAAACATGCTTAGTAGAATCCGTGCGGACAAGGACGCTAAGGTCTGAATTCGATCTCTGGATACCATGCCTTTACCACCACTCATTGATCGCCTCACAATACGTATACGAACGTGTATGTCAGCACCCACGCCACGCCCACAAAATGCCAAAACATCGTCGCGAGCCCTAAGCGAACAGGCTGCTTGATCTCAGCGCTCACGCGTCGTTGCATCAGGCCAACCCAACCCAACAAGCCCAAGCCCACAATCACATGGAGCGCATGAAACACCGTCAACAAATAAAAGTACGATGCGAAACCGCCGCTTCTCAACGTCATCCCCGACTGCCACAATGCGGTCCAAACACTCAACTGAAGGGCCAAGAACACCGCCCCAAGTAGGATTGTGCCCGACAGCCATCGGTTCGATAGACGGCCATTTCCCTGACGGAATTGTTGTCCTGCGACGTGCAAAAACACACTGCTTAGAATGATAAGGAGCGTGTTAATGCCTGGCACGAGCAGAGGCAACGGCTCAAAACCGGGAGGCGGCCAACTCACACTCGCCGTTCGATGCATCCCATACCCGAAAAAGAGGGAGGCAAACATCACGGCCCACGAACCCAAGAAGATGATCATCCCCACCGATGAGGTCGTCCGTGTATGTATCTGCTCTGAATGCAGGATAGCTGCCCGGTTCGGCTCAGATTGAATGGGATCGATGGGCATGGTGACCGCCACGAATTACTCCGCTTCTCGGTCGGATCCGGCCTCTTGCTGGGACGACTCGACAGGCTCTTGTTCGCCGGGCATCAATTCGGACTGTCCTATCCAATCCTTGCCCAAGACACGCTTCACTTCCGGATTGTTGTATTCGTGGGGTCCCCGATAGACTTTGGGCATCTCCGCAAAATTGTAGTTGGGCGGTGGCGAGGGAAGCGTCCACTCCAACGTACCAAGCTCCCAAGGGTTCGCCTCGGCCTTGGGCCCCCGTATCATGCTCCCAATAAAGTTCACCACGAAGGGCACCTGGAAAATCCCCAACGCAAAGGCCGCGTAGCTCGTCCACAAGTTCAAGTCCGCCAAGTGCTCCAAAAAGGTGTATTGATAAGGGTCCCACAATCGGCGCTGTTGCCCCGCATAGCCCACCAACATTTGGCCCCCAAAGACTAGCGTGATGAAAACGACCGATCCCCAAAAATGGACCTTGCCCGCCGTCACGTTCATCTTTCGGCCAAACATCTTGGGATACCAATGATAAATGGCCGCGAAGGTTCCCAGAAAAGTGGCAGCTGCCATCGTAAAGTGGAAATGGCCCACCACGAACATGGTGTCATGCAGATAAATGTCCGTTGAGATGGTCCCGAGATAAATGCCGGTCAGTCCACCCAAACCAAAGACAAACACCGAACCCAACGCAAACAACATGGGGACAGTCAGACGGATGGAGCCATGCCACATGGTATGCAGCCAGTTCAAAAAGAGCATCTCGGCCGGCACGCTAATGATGAGCGTCAAGAGCATGAAAGTGTGGCCCAACAATGGGCTCATTCCCGTCAAGAACATGTGGTGTCCGTACACCACTGCACTCAAAATGGTCACACCGATCATCGCGTAGACGGAGCCTTTGAACCAATACGCCGGTTTGCGCGAAAAGAAGCTCATCAAATCCGTCATGATTCCCCACGCCGGAAGAATCAGGATGTACACTTCGGGATGGCCGAAGATCCAGAACAGGTGCTGGAACAAAATGGGATCGCCGTTGCCGCTGGCCCCCGCCATGAAGAACTCAGTACCAAAGAGTCGGTCCAGGAGGAGCAGAACCGCACCACCCGCCAACACAGGTACGAAGAGGACATTCAAGATGGCCGTGAGCCACAGTCCCCAAACGGTTCCAGGCATGCGCATGTAGGTCATACCCGGCGCACGTAATCGAATGACAGTCGTCACATAATTGATTGAACCCATGATGGTGGCTGACCCGGTCACAAAAATGGCCATCACCATCAATGTTTGGCCCCAGCCCGGGGTCCCCACATTGGTTGACAGGGGTGGATAAGTGGTCCATCCAGCTGCCGCACCACCCATATCCGGGAAAAAGGAGGCCAAAACCAAAATACAACTCAGCAAGAATGTCCAATAGGACAGCATGTTGAGCTTCGGGAAGGCCATGTCCCGCGCACCAATCATCAGCGGGATGCAAAAGTTGCCAAAGCAGCCAATCAACGCGGGGGTGATGGCGAAAAAAATCATAATCAGACCGTGTTGGGTAAACACGGAGGCATAGGTCGCGGGCCCGATGATTCCATCACTGTCCGAAAGAAGAGCGCCCCCCAAAATGGCTGGAACGGGCTGGTTGGGGAAGCCCCACTGCCAGCGAATCCACATGGCCAAGACGCCACCAATAAAAAGAAAGATCATCCCGGTCCACAGGAATTGCTTTGCAATCACTTTGTGATCCGTCGAGAAGAGATACTTCTTTACGAAGGACGTGGGTTCGGGGTGGATGGGTTGAAGATCCATAACGTTCTAACCTACTTATCTATCTTTTCGCCAAGCCCAGCCCCACTGAGCGTGTTTGTCTATGGGATCATGGGTTCGCTCAGCACGTTGAGACGCCATTCGATGCCACGCATCATACTCGTCTCTCGGGAGCACACTGAGCATTCCCTTCATCTTGTAGTGGTGGGTGCCACAATGTTGCGCACAGCCGATGTCAAAATCACCGGTCTCAGTCGCTTGAAACCAAAGCTTATTAATCATCCCTGGCATTACGTCGATCTTGGCGCGGAAATTGGGCAGGTAGAAGGAATGAATCACATCCACTGAAGCCAACTCCAAAATGACCGGAACGCCGACCGGTACCCGAAAGTGATTGAGCACAACCACATCATCTGGAGACTGCGCGTACGGTGTACCAAACTCACCATCGGCGCCGGCATAGCGACCTTCCCACGCCCATTGACGGGAATTAACTTCAATTCGAATCGCCTCGGGATGGGATTCGGCCCGCTCAAAATTCCAGAAGGCCTCTTCGACATCAACAACCGAGTTGTAGAAGAGGTTGCCGTCCACCACAAAGAAGATCACGCACGAGAGCGTCAACGCAACGACCACCGCATGTTTGGCATCCCCGTGATCATACACGGCCTCATGATCTTCGTTGTGCACGACACACGCGTACACCATCCAAACGCACATGATGAAGAACAAGAGGCCCACGAAGAGGGTGGTCACCTGGAGCAGCCAGTCGATGCGCCATCCTTCCAACGACACGTCGCGAGGCAAACCAAACCCGGACTCGGGTTGTACCTCGGCAAAGGCTAAGCCTACACCCACGAAGAGCCCACACAAAAGCACCGTGACAAAGGACGTCCAGCGAAGAATACGACTGTTCATCGGTTCTCCCCCAACGCTTGCTCGTTGTCCATCAATTCCGACTCCTCACGCGCGTTGACTCGTTTGATCACCTTGTAGACAACCCCTGCGATTCCGAATGGCAGGAGGATCATGGAAGCCATCAACAACAACGTCCCCTGACCGCCTTCTTGACCCGCGCAATAAGGACACGCATACCCTATCGTCGGGACGAAGAGGACCATCATTAGTGTCCAAAATCGGTGGATTTGTTGAGGCATCAGTGCAAAAACCTCCACATGCCTTCCGCGATCAACACGAACGCATACAAGCATGGAACGGCCATGGGAATGGCCACCGTCAGTTGAAGTCCCCTCTTCTCATGCCCCAGGTGCATAAAGAAATAACCGACCAAACCCGCCTTGACCAGCGCCAGTAGGACCAATGCCGACACCAACCCCCAAACGGGGATACCGGGCACATAGACCACGCCAACTTCCAGCGCCGTCAGCACCGTCAGCCAGGTGAATATCGCCCAATATTCTTTACGATTAATGTGCGCCATAGCCCCTACTCAATTGGAACGAGATAAACCAATGTAAATACCAGAATCCAGATCAAGTCCACGAAGTGCCAAAAAAGACCGAGAATCTCGATATGATCATAATTGCCATCATCGTATTTACCCATCCAGACTCGAACCCACATCACGCTCAAATAAATGACGCCGGTCAAAACATGGCAGCCGTGAAAACTGGTAATAAGGTAAAATGTCGTCGCGTACGTCGATTGGCCAAAAATCAAGCCTTCGTTGATCAGCCCATGACTGAAAATCAGGCCGAAGTACTCGTCGTACTGGCCGCATAAGAACAACGCACCACCCAAAATGGTCAGGCCCAACCACTTCAGCGTGCCCGCCCGGTCCTTTTCCACGCAGGCCGCATAAGCCATCACCATGGATACACTGGAACAGATCAACAGAAAGGTCAGAGCGGCGGTAAAGTTGATGCCCAAGACAGGCTCAGGTGCAAAGCAATCCACACCCTGTGCCATTAATTCTGCGGAACATCTCCAGTATTCGATGAGTTCGCCATTGACGGAAGCGGCTTGTTCACCGCGCAAGATTCCGTAGGCCAACAAGAAGCCCGCAAACATCAAGGCATCCGTCAGCAGGAAGATCCACATGCCGACCTTGCCGACTGAAGCGGTGCCGACTTGAGCGTCGTCTGGCCAATCCTCAGGACGCATACTGTGATGGTGGTGATGATCGTCTGCGTTTGCGTGAGCGCTCACCGGTAATACTCCCTCTTGCACCTTCGAGCTACGACAGAGTGTCAGTACTAACACACCCCATTTTCGTCATCAAGTATGGCCCTTGTTCAAAGGCCTCTTCGCGCCCTAGTTCAAAGGCCTCTTCGCGCCCTACAGGGTGGAATGAACCGGATCCGATGCCGTCATCTCATCGGGCAAACCCGTTTGTGCCACAACCAGCACATTGCTCGTCGCGCTGCGGATCACATGCTCCACGACCGAGCCCAGCTCGGGCGCGTCGGCGCTGGCATCCACGCCATGTCGTCCCACAACAAGCAGCCATGGATTGGCCCGCTCTACATGATTCGCAATGGTCTCCATGGGCACGCCATTCAGAGTGTTGGCCAACACGGGGATGTCCCGTTCCGTGACCATTCGTCGAGCCAACGTCACATGAGCATCCAGCAACTCTTGGGCGGTCGAGTCGTCGGCGTGGACCGCCACGATTTCCATGGAGCGCCCCGTTTTTTCGGCGATGTCGCACGCAGCCTTCAGTCCACCCCAACTCCAGAGCGATCCATCCAGCGCAACCATGATGGTTCCGTCGCCCTTGAGTCCCACAGACTCCAGATCCCGGATCACCAATGTATCGACTGCGGTTCGGCGCAAAACCCGCTCACAAACCGATCCGGCCTTGCTTTGCTTGACGGCTCCCTGACCCAAGGCACCCATCACCACGAGATCATAAGCTGACTCTTCGATGTCGCTGACCAGCTCCTCAAAGTTTCGACCATCCATGCGTTTGCCTTCGAAAGACAATCCGATCTCTTTGGCGCGTTCACCCATCACGTCGAGATAGCAATCGCTGATCAACTCCAGGCCGCGAGCGATAAGCGCGTCGTGGATACGCCGCTGCTTTTCGAGCTCCGTGTCCTCTTTGTATTCATCAGGAAGCGTGAACTCCATTTGCTTAAAGCGCACATCATGAAGTTTCGCCGCATACACATGGCTTCCCGCGAGCTTGGCTTGGTACGCCTCGCCGAGCGCTAAAGTCATTTCCATGGCTGCGTTGGAATGGTCCGAATTGTCGAGAGGAACATAAATCGTCTGATACATGGGGACATGATCCTTTCTGATGTCCATGGCCGTCCGGTTTCCACCCGTGGATTTACACTCGACTGGCCTGCCATCAAGATTCAGACTGTCATATCGCCTGCCCCGAACGATGTCAACAGATGGCGCACTGAAGGATAAGAGCGCACCATAGGTGCCAGGCCAAGCGAGTCCACAAAACAACCTATTATGTAATGTCGGGCGTTCGCAGGATTCCTCGAAGGAACGTCGCGAGTCCTCCGTCCGGTTCCAGGGGGCTGGGCCCCAATGGACTCATGTCGACGGACCGGGTGGTGTCGTCGTCGCCGCAGAACAAGGCAACCCGTGGCCGGGCTGATTAATGACGTTGTTGATGCCGCGCATCAATCGATCGATGGCGTCGTCGTCTCGAAGATCATAGTACGCACGAACACACAGGTCCATGTCCACCAGGGCCACCATGTGCCCAAGTCGGGGGTCCACTTCATCGGGCCTCGCTGCCGACCACGCACGCTGATGGGCACGATCGTGGGCATACACATTTGAAAGCACGACATCCACCGGCGCGGGTACCTCGAGGCTCGTCAAGAATACCCACCGCAAGCTGTAGCTGTTCAATTTGGCGAAGGCCGACAAGATCTCGGGCGTATCGACAGCGGGATCCACCGTGAAGGACACCAATCGAAACGCATCGACCATATTCTTTGTCTTGGCGCGGATGGTCGCCAGATGCTCCAGAAGATCGGGGTTGATCGTGGGACACTGGCTACACACCATCGAAGCAACCCATATTCGTCCGAGGAGGTTATCCGTCCCAAATGCTGCGCCGTTCTGGTCGGTCAATTCGAAGGCTGGAATGGGACCCAAACGAGGTAAAGGAGAAGGTTGTTGTACCTGAAATGTGCGCAGAATGGGAAAGAGCATCATGAGCCCAACCAACGCAATCCAGAACACGGGCCTACCGACAACGCGGGCAATCCCCCGCTGAACGCGTCCTTCCGCTACACTGGCCGACGAGTCATCATGAGTCATGCTAGACCCTATTCCACAGGTGGCACTCTCTGGCAAGTGGCGAAGTATAAAGACGGTAGACGGAACGAAACACCGGCGTTATGGTCCCACCCATGGATTGGTTGTGGCCCATCTACAAAGAGTATGTCACCCGCCTCGCAGGAGGAGAGCACGTCGACTCTGCGACCTTGGGGGAAACCTTTATGCAGATACTGGCCAATAGTACTGTCACGCTCTACGTCATGGAACCCGTCGGTGACACCATCCGATTTCGTGCCATGGGACAATGGGCCCTTCCCGATGTGCCGGATTTGCTGGCCGATCCCAACGCGTTCATCGCGGACCAATTCGGTGGCGGAAAGTACAAGATCAACTTTCATCACGCGATGAGCTTTGTATGCACCCACAACTTTCGAACCTATGGCGAGGAATTGTGGCGAAACCTGGAGGAAATTGAATGCGATTAACCACTGTCCACCGCATCTTGATCGGTTCCGGTGTTCTATTGGGCATTTTGTTTGCTGTTTGGTCCGCCCATCAATACACAAAGACCGACCACATTGTGCACATCGTTATCGCAAGCCTTTCGGGCATCGCCACGGTGGCGTTGGCCATTTATCTCAAGCGATTCACAGCCCGCATTCGGGAGGAGTCCACACCGGACCCCGCCCATGCAGAGTCGTCCGATTCGGTCGCCACAGAGTAGAAATTCGGCCGGTCGCTACAGGCTTGCGCGTGTGTACGATACTGTCTGCTTGCTACCCAACGCATCCAAGTAACTGACGGCAGCGCTACCGACGCGCGCACCATCCGCGGTACATGCGTTGATTCCGATACCGCGAAACGCATTGCCCGTCAGGAAAAGACCGGGGTAATTGAGCAGCGCCGCTTCCGCCCGAGCCACGCGGCGGAGATGGCCAATCTCGTATTGAGGAATACCACCGCGGTGACGATGAATTCGACTGAACAGGGGCTTCGATGCGACACCAATGGTTCGGCGAAGTTGGACACGGGCCGTCCGAAGCAAGGTTTCATCATCCTGATCGCACACCGTGCGGTCGCGCACACCGCCAAGCACCGCCTGGATAAGCACCTGCCCTGAAGAACAGCGGTGACCGGGGAATATGCTCGAGGACCACAACACCCCCAAGACACTTCCGCCCTCGACACTGGGGACCAAGTAGCCAAACCCATCCAAGGGATGCGGGATATCCGCCTCCCGATATCCCAGAGCGACCATGGCAACGGGCGCATAAGGCACCGTTGAGCACACGGCAGCCAGATCGTCATGCAAATGGCCAAGATAGCCATTGGCGGCAGGCGCGGGTGCCGCAGAAACCACCACATCCGCCGAGAGTTCGGATGGTGCATCTCCCCCCACCAGCACACGCCACTGCGTCCCATCACGATGTACGGCTTCGACTGGGCTGTCGTGTCGAACAACCTCGGGGCTCATACTACCGGCCAAAGCATCGATCAGCTGACCGAGTCCGCCCTGAAATGACACATATCGGCGCCGACCCACAGCCGATGGTGAGGCGCTTGATTCGGATGCGTGTTGTTGGCGCGACTGGGTGAACGCTTGCAGCAGGCTCCGGCCATTGCCTTCCATGCCCGCCAACTCGGGAAGCGTCGCCTGGACACTTAGACGATTTGGATCCCCAGCATAAATTCCCGAGATCACCGGATCAACGAGCAATTCAGCGGCCTCTTTCCCAAGACGACGCCGCGCAAACTGGGCAACCGTCTCTTCGCCTCGCTGTGGAAGGCATGGAATGACCGGTTCCATCATCAACCGTACCCGGGCTCGAAGGCTCAAGAGATCGCTGGTGAGAAAGGTCTGGGGGCTGTCTGGAAATCGTCGCAACCGACCACGCGACAAAATGAATCGCCGTCGCATGCGCTCACAGCCCGTGACGATTTGCCCACCCAGACCCACGCGCTCTGCCAACGCAATGGTCGATGGATGTTTGTTGAGAAAACCGCTGGGACCCAGTTCACACACAAATCCGCCTTGTTGGGCGGTACGGATGCAGCCTCCCAAGCGCTCGGAGGCCTCCAAGATTGTCAACTGAGCGTTTGGATGGTGATCGGCAATCCATCGCGCTGTTGCCAGCCCGGAAATGCCCCCGCCAATGACGATCACGGAACTCATGAACTGCTCCTGCACCGTGAAGATACGGTTGACTATGCGCTGCCATTCCTACCTGGCCGTTGGCTTGAATGTCAACCGCCCTTCGGGTCCGAGAAGTTTAAGTCCACAATTGCAATCGATTGGATCCCTGTTGCCTCATTTGTTTGTCCGACCGAACGTTGCATTAGCCCCATCCATTGCAACACGTACCATTGGATGTAAGGTTGGATTGTGGTCAGCGGCTATCCCAGTTGGCCTGCACCACAAAACATGGTCTGCGCCCCGGTCGCCCGCTATCATAGGGATTCAAGACCACTGGGTACCCGGGGTTGGGCCAAGGCAACACATGAGTAAAACGACGGACCGAGCACGCGAAATGTATGGTGAGTTTCAATACGGAAACTTCTCCTATGGCCGTGATCGAGAACAATACTATCCCTTGTTGTTCGACGCGGTCCGAAGATATGAGCCTGGCAATCAACTTTTTGACATCGGTTGCGGCGCTGGCTTTTGGACCACCGCATATCTCGAACAAGGGGTTCACAAACAAGACATCCACATGGTCGACCTGTCCAATCAATGCGTGGCACAGATCCTCGAGCGAGGTTTCAACGCGATGGTCGGTGATGTGACCCAACTCAAGATCGATTCAAACAGTTCGGATATCACCATTTGCAATGGCGTCATTCACCACACCGATGATCCCTTCCAAGCGTTCTCCGAGTTGGTTCGAATCACTCGACCCGGCGGTACGATCTACCTGTCCGTCTACAACAAGTACCATCCGTATTTCTATCTCGTCCATCGGGCGGCTGCGCCCATTCGTTATCTGTACTGGAACGTCAGCCGTTCCGTCTTTTATGTAGCCTTTCCACCCGCTGCCGCTTTGCTGCAACTGGCCTACTTGGCCAAGACGCGTCGCCCTGTCGACCTACCAACGCTGAAGGCCAAGTTCATGGATGAAGTCATGACTCCCAAAGCCGCCTTGTTCACCAAGAACGACATCCAGAAATACGCGGAAGCCTGTGGTGCAGAAGTCGAAACATTCGAGTTCTTCACAGGCTATACAATGATTCAGGCGCTCATCACTGTGCGCTAACTAACCCTATGCTCGTGTCTGTTGGACGAGGCGGACTGTGTGGACTAAAAACCAAACGAGCCCGTCAGCACCATATTGAAGTCGGAGGGGCTGCCGAAACTCACATCGCTAAACGACGCAAAACTGGAGCCACTCTCCTGAAGAATCGGTATCTGGGCCGCGAGGCCAAGATCGAGCACAGAGCTCGTGAAGCGAATTCCCCCGGTGAAGACCAGTGAATTGTACGCAAGTGCATTGCTGATATTGTACAACCCGGTCATTTCGGCGACCAGCGTAAGCACGAAGAGGTCCACACTAAGCGCCCCCCCGTACTGTAGATAGTGTACGTCCCCGAAGTCGGGCTCACCGCGCACGCCAATCATTGCGTTGTACATGCAGCTTGCCTGAACGGTCACCAGAGGAAATTCAATACCCAAAACAACGTAGGGTGACGCCGTGAAGTATTCGTGGAAATAGCGAGGCGACCACATTAAATTGGCCAAACCCAGGGCATTGGCCTTTTCGGTTCCGGTCGGCGCCCATACCTGTACCCCATAACTGATCCCTCCGGCTATGGCGTCTCCAAAGGTGTGACCAAAACGCGCATCGACCCCCACGTTGCCCATGGCAAAGTCGAGTTGCTCCGAATCGAAACCAGCCAGAGGAAGCACCACGGTAAGATCCATCGTGTCGAAGTGAAACTCCACAAAGGGTTCCATACTGAACGTCACCGCTGTCGTTGGGTTTTGCATAATCTCGATCAGATCAGCGGCCAATGCCGTGTTGGTGTTGTCGATGGGCACGCCATCAATGGCCGCCTTTTGTTCCGGCGTCAGCTGGGGGATGTTTTTGAGCTCTTTCTTCAGTTGGTCGGCATTCAGTCCCTTAATGTCGCTTGGATCAACGTACTGCGCCACCTCCAACATCACCTCGTATTCTTCGGCGTTGTTGGAACGAAATGCCTCCAAGAGCTTCTTTTCCGCCATCTTGATCGGGGCGATCGTAAAGGTCATCCCGACCCCAATTGTACGCCCCAACTGAGCCTTCATGCTCGGATTGACGAACAGTCGACCACCAACAAATGGGTCCGCCGCCATGACGTCCGCTGCCACCAACAGCGCCAATAGCCCGACCAGTAAAATTCGCTTCATGGATGCTCTCCTTGCCGCAGTGTTTGTACCATGTACCGATGAGACTTGCGAGCAGGCTAGCGTTTTAGTACCTTGTGAAACGTGCAGATACAAAACCGAGCGCTGCCCCTGTTTCTACTGTGTGTCATTGCGATTGTATTGATCGGTTTTGATGCGCGCGCGGCAAAACCGGATCCGGGGACTCGTTTGTTGGTGGACGAAGACAATGGCCCCGCCCGCCTGAGTTTGTATGGTGCCGCACCAGAGATCGAAATTCCGGGCGAAGGAATCAGCGTGGGGATTCGGTCTCGCTACATCACCATCCCCGATGCCCTCCTCGATGTGTATCTCCAAGATCACACCTCGTTTCATAGCTATACCGTCGGCATCGAGGTCGGTATTGATGGACCTGCCGGTTCACGCATTCTTTTCGGCCTCGATTATTCGGATTTCAGTATGCCGGGGGGAAATTTCCGTCAGATCGACGAAAATCCTGACGAAGCCAGTTACACAGAGGTCAACCTGCACCTCATCACAGTCGAAGCGCTCTTCCTCTGGAAATACGCATTTGTCCAGCAGTTTGGCGTGATTTACGGCGCTGGCCTGGGGGTGAGCTACACGCCCGGTGATATCACTTCGACCGATGTCACGCCCAACTGCACGGACCCAGTCTCCGAATGTGCCCACTGGAACACGGTCACATCACGAAAACAACCCATTCCCAGCCGGTTCTGGCCCATGATAACCGTTATCGGGGGCTTCTATATAGATCCCTATCCGGGAATTCGAATTCGCTTGGAAGGCGGATTTCGTGGCGTCGTGTTTGCCGGTCTGTCGGCCCGGAGCGCATTCTAGCTCACTCGACGCACTCCGCCACGATGGGACGTGGTTTTCCAGGTTCTATTTCACTGTTGACACTCCCCAACCCTGGTGTTAGAAACGCGCACCCTATTTTTGGGGACATATTGGGGTATCGTCTAATCGGCAGGACAACGGTTTTTGGTGCCGTCGATCAAGGTTCGAGTCCTTGTACCCCAATCAGTCATTGGAGACGAACGATGTTGAAGTTGGAAGCCCGCCGACGGGTCGGAACAGGAAAAGGTGCTGGGCGTCGCATCCGCGACAAGGGCATGATCCCAGCCGTATTGTATGGAAATCACGGTAAAACCGTCAGCTTGGCACTGGATCCCAAGGCTGTTCGTACCCTTCTGAAATCACCAAAAGGGGGAAATACGACGTTCGAATTGAACGTGGACGGCGGAGAGACTGTGCCCTGTACGATCGTGAAAACCTACCAGAAGGACCCCGTCCGTCGCTCATTGCTTCATTGCGATCTCATCCGTTTGGACCCAAGCAAGAACCGGGATTTTCAAATTCCCGTAATACTCACGGGCACGTCTCTGGCCGAAAAGGAGGGGGGGCGTCTCCTCTTCATCACGCGCACTTTAGGTGTGGAATGTGTACCGGCAGATGTTCCCGTATCCATTGAAGTAGACGTCTCCGGCCTCGATATTGGTGACCGGCTCCGTCTGAGCGACGTACCGCTCCCCAGTGGGCTCACCCTGGTCGACGCACTGAATACTCCGATTGTCACGGCAACAACAGCCCTGGCCGAAATCGTTGAAGAAGAACTTGAAGAGGGTGAAGAGGGTGAAGAGGGCGCTGAAGGCAGCGATGCCTCGACGGAAGGCGCTGCCTCTAAGTCTGATTCAGACGCATCCGCTGACTAGTTTGGTGAACAACCCTAACGGAGAGCAGCACAACACGTTGTTGGCCGCACTATGAAGCTCATCGTCGGTTTAGGAAATCCTGGTGAAGAATACGAAAGTCATCGTCACAACGTGGGTTTCTTGGTCATCGACGAATTGCTTCGCCGATGCGGGGCAACAACAACTCGTAAATTTCAAGGCGAAATGGCGCGCGTACGCCTCAACAATGTGGACGCCATACTACTCAAGCCCATGACCTATATGAACAACAGTGGAATATCCGTCGGTTTGTGTGGCTCATTCTACAAAGTGGACCCCGAAGACATGGTTGTGGTCCATGATGAAATGGATCTCGATTACGGGATGATTCGCGTCAAGAAATCCGGTGGACACGCGGGACACAACGGGTTGCGGTCGATCTTTCAACACTACTCAAAGGGCGACTTCCCGCGCGTGCGCGTTGGCATCGGACGGCCACAGGCTTGCGCACCCACAAAGCATGTTCTTTCGCCCTTCAACACCGATGAACGCATTGGACTCGACACCATACTCGACACCGCATCGAATGCCGTGGAAACCGCGTGTTCCGCCGGTGTCGATGAGGCGATGAATCAATTTAATCAACGACAACTTAACGCCAACGTTTCCTGAGGCACAGTGGAGGGCTGATCGTGGACGTAATTATCAACTTCCTTGGCAAACCCATTTACGCAGTAGTGGGTGCCGGTTTGATCGCATTGCTTTTTGCATTCGTAAAAGCGAAGTGGATTTCCAAGCAGGACGAGGGCACCGACAAGATGAAAGAGATCGGTGGGCACATTCGCGATGGCGCGATGGCCTTCCTCTCACGCGAATACCGTGTGCTGGCGATCTTTGTCATTGTCGTGGCTGCCTTGCTGGCTTGGTCAAACCATGGACTCGATGACAGCAGCTGGCTGGTCGGTATCAGCTTCTTGAGCGGCGCCATATGCTCTGGCTTGGCGGGATTCTTTGGCATGCGTGTGGCCACCAATGCCAACTACCGAACAACCGCAGCGGCTCAGAAAGGGCTCTCGCCCGCATTGCATGTCGCCTTCACGGGCGGCTCTGTCATGGGCATGTCGGTGGTCGGTCTTGGCGTGCTGGGCCTCTCTATACTCTACCTCTTTCTCGATGGATTTCTGGGTGTTGGGGACATTCTCTCATCGAATCCAACGCCTCTGAACGTATTGGCCGGCTTCTCTCTGGGCGCTTCATCCATCGCGCTGTTTGCGCGTGTGGGTGGTGGTATCTACACCAAAGCGGCAGACGTGGGCGCCGATTTGGTCGGAAAAGTCGAAGCGGGCATTCCCGAAGACGATCCCCGAAACCCGGCGACAATCGCCGACAACGTAGGCGACAACGTGGGTGATGTGGCGGGCATGGGCGCCGATCTCTTTGAGTCTTACGTCGGCGCCATTCTGGCTTCCATGATCCTGGGCCATACCCTGGCTTCTGGCGTCATCGTTGGAGCAGACGAGATGTGGAACCTGATTCCCCTGCCCCTCTACCTCGCAGCGGCCGGTATCTGTGTCAGTATCCTTGGTACATTCCTGGTCCGCACAAAAGAAGGCGGAAACCCCCAAACAGCGTTGCACATCGGCACCACAGTGGCTGCTGTGTTAATGATTGTAGCGGCCTGGTTCATTATTGAAAAATACGTTCCCCCGGATGCGGTCTTCATCTTCAGCGGAAACGAGGTCAAATTCAACCTTGGCAGCGACGGTTATCCGGGTCGAGTATTTGATGCCGGTCTCGGCATTTTCCTGGCCACGGTGATTGGTGTTGTGGTGGGTACCGCCATCGGCCTGGTCACTGAATACTACACCTCTGACCACAGAAGCCCCGTGCACGGCATCGCGGCACAGGCTGTAACCGGCCCCGCCACCGTGATCATCGCCGGTTTGAGCGTCGGCATGATGTCGACCATGATCCCAGTCATCCTTCTCTCTGCAGGGATTGTGGGCAGCTACTATGTTTGTGGCTTGTACGGTATCGCCATCGCAGCGCTCGGCATGCTCTCAACCACCGGGATTCAACTGGCTGTGGACGCCTATGGCCCCATCGCTGACAACGCGGGCGGCATTGCTGAGATGTCTGGGCTACCGGAAGAAGTTCGCGGTCGCACGGACAAGCTGGACGCCGTTGGAAACACAACGGCAGCCATTGGCAAAGGCTTTGCCATTGGTTCAGCGGCGCTCACGGCGCTGGCCATGTTTTCCGCATTCGCGGGAAAAACCGGACAATCGACTCTTAACGTATTGAATCCTGTGGTCATCGCAGGTGTTTTGCTCGGCGCCATGTTGCCCTACCTCTTCTCCTCGCTCGCCATGGCGGCCGTTGGGCGGGCAGCCTTCGCCATGATCGAAGAGGTTCGTCGACAATTCCGAGAAATTCCAGGCCTCCTGGAAGGAAAAGCACAAGCGGAATATGCAAAATGTGTCGACATCTCCACAGCCAGCGCTCTCCGAGAGATGATGCTGCCCGGCATGATCGCGGTGGTCACACCCGTCGCCGTCGGCTTCGTCAGTCTGCAGGCCCTTAGTGGTCTCTTGGTTGGTGTCACCGTCAGTGGGGTGCTGTTGGCACTCTTCATGTCCAACGCAGGCGGTGCATGGGACAACGCAAAGAAATACATTGAAGGCGGAAAACACGGGGGTAAAGGCTCTGAGGCCCACCACGCGGCAATCGTTGGTGACACGGTCGGCGATCCCTTCAAGGACACGGCGGGCCCCTCGCTGAACATCCTCATCAAGTTGATGAGCGTGGTCGCCGTCGTGATCGCTCCCGTACTCTTTGCACACCACAACCCCGCTCAGGCTGAGCCCATCACCGACAACACCCACGTGCAAACGGTGCAAAGTACCGACGCACAAAGCCAAGCGGCTGATGCCAACACGCTAAAGGTGACCCCCGAGGCTGGAAACGAAGCACAGGCTGGAAACGAAGCCAAGGCTGGAAACGAAGCCAAGGCTGGAAACAAAGCCAAGGCTGGAAACGAAGCCAAGGCTGGAAACGAAGCCAAGGCTGGAAACGAAGCGGGGGACAACCCACAGAAAACGGTTGACGGGAACACTGAAACCCCGTAGAAAGCTCGCTACTTTTACTCCTTGCTCCGGTTCATGTTGTGCCGGGGCCAATAGACCGAAGGGAGAACATCATGGCCACGATGCCACATGTTTCTACGATCATCCGTCAATACGAAGTGGTGATCCTTCTCCGACCCGACGTCAATGACTCGGGCCAAACCGCCATCCGTGAACTAGTCGACAAGCTTGTCGCGCAAAGTGACGGCCAAACCGTCCGCTGGGAGACTTGGGGCAAACGACGCCTCGCATATCCCATCGCCAAGCTGAATCGCGCGGTATATCTGTACTGCAACTTTGTGGCAGGCCAGCATGGAATTGGCGAGTTAGAGAGAAACTTACGGATCGCCGAACCAGTCATCCGATTCCAGACCGTACGATTGCAGGACACGGTGGATTTATCCACATTCGACATGGAAGTTGAAGGCGCCAAGAAAACCCCGTTGTATATGTCTCCAGACGACATCTCCGCAGCGGAGAAGCGTCAGGAAGAACAAGAGGCCAAACGCATGGCAGCCGAAGCTGCTTCAGCCGAAGCCGCACCAGCGGAAGAAGCACCCAAGGCCGAAGCCGCACCAGCGGAAGAAGCACCCAAGGCCGAAGCCGCACCAGCGGAAGAAGCACCCAAGGCTGAAGCCGCGCCAGAGGAAGAAGCACCCAAGGCCGAAGCCGCACCAGAGGAAGAAGCACCCA
>Ga0114996_10003982_pt1 | contig 17978 bp, 18 predicted proteins | sample ArcticOcean_MG_C_4_FD_87039 | JGI IMG/M metagenome (GOLD analysis project Ga0114996, IMG submission 87039) | Marine microbial communities from western Arctic Ocean - ArcticOcean_MG_CB4_134 | ecosystem: Environmental > Aquatic > Marine > Oceanic | place: Arctic Ocean: Canada Basin | collected...
AGGCCTTGAACCGTCTTCAGGCGGAAGTATGGGCGAAGCCAGAGGGCTTCGAAATACGAGGGGCTATCACGCTGAATGTGCCGGATCCCAGTCCCACTCCGATTCCAGGCGCGATGAGGAGGGTTTCAGGCTCTGCTGGAAATAGCGGCCAGGCGTTAACTCACCCTTCGACAGGCTCAGGACGAACGGTTCCATATCTCGATCACAACTCGCTATGAAGAGTCCGTTCGTCCCTTTCGATCTAGCCTGTCGAAGTGTGAAGCGCTGGCAACACTTACGCTATGAACTCTTTTCCGGCGTGAACATCTCGAAGAACTCGATATACGATTCTTCCTGGATCTCGCTGAGTTGCTTGCCAAAGTCGCTCGGGCCCAGAGAGGGGTTGTCCTTTCGGTAGGGCGACTCAATCTTCTCCGAAGTCCACTCCATGTACACGGTGTTCGGGGGGCCCGGCACGGTGTATCCGCTCCAGTACACGCGCACCTGGTCGCGCTGTCCCGCTTCGGTGTAGCGATTGCCGATCTTGTATATCAGCTCTGCCGCTTTCTTCGTCTGCCCTGGCTTTACTTTGTAGACTCGTCGTATTAGATACATGGCGTTGCTCCTTCGCTGGATGTCATTGTTCAAGTCTTCCACATGATACACCAGTTTTCATGATTCGCCCCTGAGCCGCATGATGATCTGCCTCATGGGGGACATCGGTACCCACCGTTTCGGCCTTACACAAAGACCGTCACCGGAGTACGCAAAGATCGACTGTGTGTGACTCCCTGCACGAACTGATGCTGCCCACAGTACGTATGCCGCTGCTCTACTGCTACATTGAAGCAGTAGGGCTTGGAAGGCCCTGGCGTGGCTCGTTATGCAGCACGGAGGCGTGACCAGGAATGCATGTAGCGATCATTTTTCTGTTCACATCCTCCTTAATCATTGCGGTGGTCATGACGTTCGGGGAGGACATGATCGATACATACAGCATCCTGACCAATCGGTGGGACACCCTCAACGGCGAGTGGGAGGAGCAATCGAACACACTCGTTAGTGGGCCTGATGGTGGCGCGGAGTCGATAACCGCCACATCGACCGTCAGGATTCCGTTGACGAACAAAGGCCGCGTCGCATTCGAAGAATTCTCCAAGTGGGACGTGGTCTTGGAGCTTCAGCAGGATCCCAATCTCGAGGTCACGTACCCGACGTATACCACGAGTTCGTCCCCGTCCGTGAACGAATGGACCGTCGAGGGAATCTACCTCGATGAGGCGGCCACGATAGACGAAAACAGGGGACCCGACATTTTTAATCCTGGCGAAACGCTCATGATGCTCGTGAACCCGACTTCCACCATGGCCGGTCGATTCTACAATCGCGCGACCATTTCGACGCCCAATGGCTTTACGGTCGCGGTGCATTTCTACGTGCCTCCGAGAGAGTTTTACGTCGTCGATAGCGCTGGCGCGAAGGTCTACCGTTACGAAGAGACCAGCACGCTGCTCGGCAGTTCGGATCTCGACCCACTCAATGCCGACGCCGCCGGCCTGGCGAAGAACGGCTCCGACTTTTGGACGACCGACATTCAGGACGACGAGGCATATAAGTACACCTCGGTATTCACAACGGGCACGACATGGGCATTCGACACCGCAAACCTTCGTGCCGAAGGCATCACAACCGAAGGGACAAACATCTGGACGGCGGAATTTCAGACGAACGAGGTGTTCATGTACGACATGATCGGAACGTACGTCTCCAAGTTCGCATTGACTTCGGCCAACAGAGACGCAAGGGGAATCGCGACCGACGGCACGTATCTCTGGGTCGTCGACGACAAAGATTCAACCGTCTACAAGTACACAGTGGCGGGTGCCTTGGATTCCTCGTTCCCGCTCGACAGTGGAAACGCCAGCGCGACGGGCATCACGACCGACGGCACGAACATATGGGTCGTCGATTCCGGTGGGCCCAGTGTTTATAAATACACACTCGGCGGAACGTTCAAGACGAGCTTCGACCTCGACGCCGCGAATACCGACCCGCAAGGCATCGTGATTTCCAGCAGATAACTAGTTGATAGCCGCCTTACGCGCGGCAGAAAACACGGAGTGTAATCATGGCGATTCTGGAATTGCCATACGAAGTTGATCCGAACCAGGAGAAGCACGGGGGCGACCCGTACAACTGCACGCTGTACAAAATGCTGCCCTCGAAGATGCAGGAACAGACGAAGCAGTTTCTGTATTTACTTGAATACCTCCACCTGGTTCCCGTGGAGACGATCGGCGTCCCGGAGTACCACGAGGTTCTTTCGAAGGCCCTCGGTGACAAAGAGTCGTTCAACCTGATCTATCCGGTGAATGGTGGTTTGTTCATCCACATTCTCGACGACCCTGAAGGTGGGAGGGCCTACTACGTCGCTGTCGAGCCAAAGTTTAGTCAAGGCGTCAACACCGACGAGGTACTAAGACGTGTGGAGATCGAGCTTCTCGACTACGCCATGGAGTTCGAAGGCACGGAGACAGCCGAAGACCAGCGTCAAGTTCTTGTGGGTATCCTCGACCGGCTCTTTTCGAAGTACAGTTTCGACGATAGTGGCATGAAGGGTCTCATCAAAAAGCTCATTCGCAAGACCGCGGTGAAACCAATCGTCGGCAACGATGCCGACCTTCAAGTACTCAAGTATATGATGACCCGCGACAAGATCGGCATGGGCATTCTGGAGCCGCTGATTCTCGACACCAACATCGAGGACATTAGCTGCAGTGGTCTGGGCTCCCTGTTCATCGAGCACAAGATATTCGATAGCTTGAGGACTGCGGCAGCGTTCGAGAATATGGCGGAACTGGACGAGTTCGTCCTGCGCCTCTCGGAGCGGATCAAGAAGCCGGTGACGTTCAGGAACCCAATCGTCGACGCGTCGCTTCCCGACGGTTCTCGTATCAACATCGTGTACGGCGAGGATGTCTCGAAACGCGGCAGCAATTTCACCATTCGTAAGTTCGCCGAACAACCGATGAGCATCGTCGACCTGCTCAAGTTCGGCAGCCTCGACTACATGATGGCCTCATATATGTCGATGATGATCGGCGCGGGCATGAATGTTTTTGTTTCTGGCGAGACCGCGTCGGGTAAAACGACGTTACTCAACGCCCTGAACTGCTTCATCGCCCCCGATGCCAAGATTGTGTCGATCGAGGACACTGCAGAGCTTCAGGTCCCGCACCCGAACTGGACACAGGAGTTAACCAGGCAACCCAAGCCGGGCGAGGATGGCTCGGGAGTCGGCATGTTCGACCTCCTCAAGGCAGCCCTCCGACAGCGCCCCAACGAGATTCTCATCGGTGAGATTCGCGGCGAAGAGGGCCTGATCGCATTCGGTGCAATGCAGACCGGTCACGCGGTCATGGCGACCTTCCACGCTTCAACGGTAGAGAAGCTCATTCAGAGGTTAACGGGCTCACCCATCAACGTGCCGAAGACTTACGTGGAGAACCTGAACGTCATCGTCATCCAGACCGCAGTCGAACTCCCTAACGGCAAACTCGGACGCCGCGCGGTCAGCATCAGCGAGATCATCGGCTACGATTCGGCCAACGATGCGTTCTCGTTCGTTGAGGTGTTCCACTGGGACCCCGTTCACGACAAGTTCGAATTTCTCGGCGACATGAACAGCTTTCTGTTGGAGGAGCGCATCGCCCCGATGAAGGGCATCCCCCCCAACAAGAAACGTCAGATTTACGCAATGCTCAAGCGGCGTGCTCGCATCCTGGAAAAGCTCTCACAGACGGATAAGACCGACTTCATTGAATTCTACAAAGTCATCGCCAAAGCCCAGCGGCAAGGTATTTTCTAGCCTTTCGAGATTCAACCCGTTTCGGGCGAAGGGCAGAAAAGCAGCCGATGTTCGGGAAAAAGAACCCGAATTCAGTAAGCGCACGCTCCATTTCGACCTGTTCGCGCAGCTCTCATATATGACGGCCATAGCAACAGCGGGTGTCCCGCGCGCCGGGCTGTTCCAGTACGCCGCTAACTTACCCTATGCCTCCGCCACCTATTTCAGGAACATCTCTCGCGTCGCTCGATACTTGAATGTCGACTATGCCGAGTCGTGTCGCATAGAGGCCGATAGCACCAAGGAAGAAGATGTCAAGGGCTTCCTGCTCAGGTTGGGGGGGTCACTTTCTTCCGGTGAAGACGAGAAGGAGTTCCTCGCCCGCGAATCCCAGGTGCAGGGCGAGAACTTCGCAAACGAGTACGAGCGCGAAGTCGAAGCGCTCAAGCGTTGGACGGATGCGTACGTCGCTCTCATCGTTGCGGCGGGCCTTATCGTCATCGTGGCCGTCATCTCCATGATGATCTACCAGGTGGGCATCCTCTTCGTTGTTGGTCTGGCGCTGGCCATGGTCGCGGTCTCCTGTCTTGGCGCATGGATCATCTACGTCGCCGCGCCGAAAGAAATTAAGACGCGTAGTAAGGGCCCCAGCTCGAAGCTGCAAAAACGGGTCGCTCGCATTTCCACCGTCACAATGGCCTCCGCAGCAGTTGTGGGAGCCCTGATGCTCTTGCTGCGGTTAGACATTGGCTGGATTCTCATGGCAATCTCGGCGATCGTCTTTCCGATTGGCCTTCTCATGCGAAAGGATGACAGCAATATTACGAAGAAGGACGAGGACATGGCCACGGTCGTCCGGGTGCTCGGCAACGTGACGGCTGCCACCGGCACCACTGTTGCCGACGCCTTGAATAAGATCGACCGCCGCTCGATGGGGCACATGGAGCCGGAGATCACCCGCCTGCGTCTGCGGATCAAGGCTGGCATCCATCCCGATATGTGTTGGAACGCCCTCGTAGAGGAAACCGGGAGCGAGTTGGTTGAGCGCACGGTGCAGATGTTTTGGGACTCCATCTCCGTCGGCGGCGAGGCGGGAGCGGTTGGGAAATCGTCTTCGTTCTTTGCATCACGCATCGCGTTCATGCGTTCGTCGCGGCAGATGACCGCCAATACCTTCACGTGGCTGACTATTCCGCTCCACCTGGCGATGGTGGGACTGCTCGAGTTCATCGTCGAGATCATGACCCTGTTCAGCACAGGCGTCGCCAACAACGCCAACGCCCTCGTCAGCGCAACTCAGGCCGACCTCGGCACACAGGGCCCGCAAATCAACGACCTGTTCACGTTTGGGCAGGTCAACCTCACCTTCGTGAATGTTCTCGTCACGTCGGTCGTGCTGGTGCTAACGGCCTCCAACGCGTTCGCGCCCAAGGCTGCGGAGGGAGGGCACGGACTAAAACTTCTATTCAACCTATCGATAACAATGACCATCTCAGGAGCGTTGATGATCATCGTACCGCTCGCCGCCGAGAGCATATTCAATTCGATTTTGAACGGCACACCGTAGCAGCACGCGATGGAAGAAGACATAATGCGCAAACATGAGGAGATGAGTGGTTCGTACTGGCTTATTGGAGGGCATGTACGCGGGACAAGGTCACTGCCACAGCGAATGATTTCTTAAACACCGGTTATCCGATAAGACGACTGTTCGCTCAACTAGCGTCACTGGGTCAGCAAGAGAAAGACAAGGAGGAAGAAAAAATGGGACTATTCGACAAGGTTAAGAAAGGTAAGGAAGATGGGCAGGAAGATCTGTCGATGGACTTTCCCTTAGCCGGCGTGATGGACGAACAGGCCGAGGACGAAGATCTGCCAACGCTCGACGCTCTTGTTGGGGGGACCGTCGGACTCGTTGACGGAAATTCCGACAGCGAGAAGGCCGTGCTGGATGAAAGCCTCAGTCTGTTGGACGATGCTCTCGCCGTCGCCGCTCCGAGCGGAGCCGACGACGAACTGGCCGTGCTCGGCGGTGACGACCCAGCCCAGGACGATGATGACGGTCTCGGCGACTTGATGGACATCTTCACTAACGAGGAAGAGGAGGACGTCGATCTAACGGCCCTTCTCTCGAACCTCGAAGAGGTATCGGGCCAGGAGCTTCTTGACCTCGCGCTCGAAGTGTCCGAAGGACTGCGCCTGCTCTACACCGACGCGGCTTAACGGGAATTCGTACAGTCGCCAATTCGTCCAATTGTTTACGCCTGGTTTATTACGGAGGCACCCTGGCCCGTATACACTACTAGTGTAAATACGTAGGTATCCAGTCTTGGCTCACTGTGATAGTATTTTCGGCCAGCGGTGCACACTGTGACAGAATTCACAAATCGTCGTCATGGAAAACAACTGCCAACATCAGCAATCGGCAGACTTAACGAATCGTCGGCCGACTTCCTCGGCGAAGCGATTCTTGAGCTCGACACGACCCTCAAGGTCATCGGCGTAAACGATGCTTTCACTATCCTCTGTTCTATGGATAGGGATGAGCTCATCGGTCACCGCGCGTCTGACTTTGTATCGGATGAAATTTTCGACCTGATTGTCCAAACGATTACGACAGGATATTTTGTGTCTTCTCCGCCGGTCGAGGTTGATCTCCCTTGGCATCCAGCCGATGGTGAAGGACAGCGGGTGCTTGTATCCGTCACCGCCAATCCCGATCGTCGGACCTTCCTCGCTGCATTCCACGACGTAACCGAATGGCAGCGTACGCTTTCACAATCCAAAGGTGAGGAACAGCTGCAAGCGCTAGGTGAGATGGTCGCCGGGATGGCACACGAGATCAACAATCCCCTGGCCGCCATCATGGGCCTGGCGCAGTTGTCACTCACGCAGGACATAGACCCGTCTTTGAGCCAAGACCTGCAGAACATCCTCGAACAGGCCAAACGTGCCGCCGATGTGGTTGGCGACCTACAAACTTTCGCCGGCGCACATAAGCCGGAAAAGGCGTCCGCCGATCTGGCGGCCATACTGAACGAGACGGTCGAGAAACACTACGAGGACTTCGAGGCGTCGAACATCGTGGTAGAGACCGACATAGACCCTAGCATCCCCACTGTTCAGGCTGACCCGAGGCAGTTGAAACAGGTCTTCAACAACCTGCTGACGAATGCTCGGCAGGCCATCGAGCCTGCACACAGGAAGGGGACGGTCTCGGTCATCGCATCCGCTACGGCTGACCAGGTGCAGATTTCGATTGCGGACGACGGAGTAGGGATCACTCCCGAGAACCTCGCCAAGATATTTAATCCATTTTTCACCACACGCGAAGTGGGCCAGGGCCGCGGCCTCGGCCTGAGCGTATGCCACCGCATCGTCGCCGACCATGGTGGACGCATTCGTGTAGACAGCCAACTCGGCCAGGGCACCGCCGTCACCGTTGAGCTTCCACAAGGTAGTCCGCTGCCTAGGATGAGAGTTGAAAGCCGCCCTAGAATGCAGCCTGTGAGCGATCCGCCGCACGCCCTCGAGATAATGGTTGCCGACGACGAGCCAGTACTAACCGATCTTATCGGACGTACGCTAGAGGGGGAAGGTCATACGGTCACAGTTGTTTCAAAGAGCACCCAAGTTCCCGATAGGCCCGATCTCGAACGCTTCGACTTGATCCTCATGGACATCAAGATGCCGGATTTGAATGGCATCGAGCTCTACAACTTGCTGCCGGAATCCGTCGCCGCGAAGGTCGTCTTCATGACCGGCGACACGGCCAACAGTTCCACTAAGACTCTCGTCGAAAAGACTGGCAACACCATCCTGGGCAAGCCCTTCAAGCTGGGCGAACTCAAGCAGGTCGTCAGACAGTATCAGTTCTCCGAAACGTCTCTTTAGCCGCTAATATCTTATTACATTGCCCTATTTTTGATTGGAAATAGCTGAACTTTGTCAAAAATACTGTGGTATACACGCAATTCAAAGCTACATTGGTTGACTATGATGGGCCGTGCAATCCTATCCAGTCGATGAGGAAACCGGAAATGACAACAAAGACAAAGACGGCGCTGCTCATAGGTCCGAGCGAACCGTGGAACTACGATCTATTTCCGATCTTGCAGGAGATGCGCTTCGACGTCGTTTCGCTAGAGGGCGTCTCCGACGTGCGTGACGCGCTCCAAAGTGACAATTACGAACTGGTTGTTGTGTGCCGCCCGTTCGAGGGCATGACAGTCGTCAGCAGCCTTACTATTGCGAAGTCCCTCGCGCCCGAGTCCCAGGTGCTCGTCCTCACTGACGACATGACCGAAAGGGACCTGCGGGACGCACTGATATCCGGCTCGTTTGTCTCGGTCAATTGGCCGCTGCGTCACAGGGATATGTCGGCTATCCTGTCAACTGCGGACCAGGGCCTTCTCGTACACGTTCGGAATTAATATCAGCGACGTACAAAGCGACGACAATTCCCAAAACCCATGGGCAATGGTTTAGACTATCCTCCAAGTCAATCCAATGAGCTTGGAGAGCGTCTACACCATGAACCAGCGCGTCCCGATCCTCGTTTACCATCACGTCTACCCCGACAACAACCCGGAGCTCGCCACGAAGTCCAACAAGAAGGCGTCGGGCGTGATTGGCGTGTCCGAATTCAAGCGACAGATGAACTACGTTCTCGAAAACGGCTGGCAGGTCGTCTCGACTTCGCAGATCGTAGACTGGTTGGAAGGTGAGGGTGAATTGCCTAACAAGGCCGTCGCACTGCATTTCGACAATGGCTGGCTGGACGCGCACACGATTGTGATGCCGATACTGGCCGACCTGGGCGTGAGCGGCATCGCCTACGTCATCAGCGGCCCGACCGATGCCGCATCGAAGGGGCTGCCAGCGGGAATCAATACTACGACCGAGGGATTTGTCTACAAGCCCTTCCTTACCTGGGACCATTGCAAAGAGTTGGTAGACGCCGGATGGGAGATCGGAGCGCACACTGCCACGCACCCGAAGCTGGGCGCCGTGTACGACGAACACGGTGAGGACGGGCTTATGGCAGAGGTCGTGCCATCAAACGCTGTCTTCGAGGAGAACCTCGGATTTGTCCCCGACCATTTCGCGTACCCCAGCGGCTCCCGTAGCGACATAACCGATGACCTATTGTCGCAGCACTACCGTTCGCTCCGCCGTTGGACCTTCGATCAGCCGCCGGTGTGGGACTTCACGGACCGTGATACTTCCTCGAATGCTCTCGACTGCCAGAATGTCGATAACACTGTCGCCTTCGAGCACTTCACAAGAATCTTCGACGAAGCATTGGTGGCGTGATTTTTCTTTACCGAACGACCTCGTAGTGAAGTTGGACGAAGCCGCTGTCATACGACTTTGCCTCGATCAGCTTCAGCCCGACTCGCCTGTCGAGCTTATCGAGCAGCGGGATGCCCTCGCCAAGCACTATCGGGATGATGGTCAGTACGATCTCGTCGATTAGTCCGGCATCCATGAAGGCCGTGACGAGCTGCCCGCCGCCGTTGAGCCAGATGTCTTTGCCTGGCGATTTTTGTATACGTTCGATGAACGACGAAATGTCCTCCGACACAAACGTGGAGTGCTCGTCCTTCTCCACTTCGGCTGACCGAGTGAACACGTAACTGGTCTTGCCCGTGTACGGGTACGGGACGTCGAAGCTCAGCACCTGTTTGTAGGTCGTGCGCCCCATGAACACTGTGTCGATGGAGTCGTAGAACTCGTGGTAGCCGTAGTCCTCGTCTCCTTCACCCTCCCCGGTCGGCAGCCAGTCTAGCTCGCCGTTCGGCCCAGAGATATAGCCGTCGAAGCTGGATGCGATGTACAAGGTGACCCGTCTCTCAGCCATCGATTGCTCCTCATGTCAGGTCGATGTTTACCTTGCGCTGCACCTTCGGGTTACGCCCCCGAACGACATCAACCTTGGCCTCCAGCCGCCAGTGGAAGGTAATCGAACTGTTGGAGTCCTTCACGCGTTCTTGTGATTCGGCCAGGCGCTTCGGCGGGTCAGAGTTGATCCGCAGCGCAACTTTGTGGGCGCGTTGACCAGCCTCAAGCGTCGTGCTGGCGAGAAACTGAGTGCTGCTGTGAACCAAGGTGTTCGACTTGTTTGATATGCTCTGCTGCATTGGGATGTAGTCCGTGCTATGGAATCCACCGCCGCCGCCAATCGCGCCGCCGATCATGCCTCCCGATTGGGTAACCTTGGCCTCTGTGAAACGCTCCTCCATCACCAGGTTGAGTGACGCCTCGCGTATGTCGATCCCCGTGTTCGGCACCAAAGTGACGGTGACTTCTATGGTGTCACCGAGTCGGTATTTACGGTGTTCGAATTCAAGCAACACGTCGACCGGTTTGGATTTGTAGACCATTATTTACCACTCATGTCAGATCGATGTTTACCTTGCGCTGCACCTTCGGGTTACGGCCACGCACGACATCGACCTTGGCCTCTAGCCGCCAGTGGAAGGTAATAGAGCTATTGGAGTCCTTCACGCGTTCTTGTGATTCGGCCAAGCGCTTCGGCGGGGAAGGCTTAATTGGCAGTGCAACTTTGTAGGTACTTTGACCCGCTTCAAGCGCGGTGCCGCCAAGAAACTGGACACTGCTGTGAACGAACGCGCTCGATTTGCTCGATGTCGTCTGCTGCATAGCGACATAGTCTGTGGATTTGAACGCATTGCCGCCTTGAAGTGCTCCCGCGCCTCCCCCACCCATCGAGCGGCCCATGCTGACCTCCGTGAAACGCTCCTCTAGCACGAGGTCAAGCGACGCCTTGCGTATGTTGGTGCCGCTGTTTGGCATCAGCGTGATGGTAGCGTCGATCGTATCCCCTAAGCGGTATTTCTTTTGAGTATCGAACTCCACCAGCAGGTCGATCGGATTGGTTTTATAGACCATGAAGGTTCTCCATCGTAGTTTGCTGATCGGTATCTTAACGGCTTAGATTGAGACTAGCATCACACGACTCGGTGATTTTGGACGCTCGACCTTCTCTACGGCTGAAATCTGTAGACCATTTTGCGAACTCCCTTCGCCTATTTCGCAGTCCCCGCCCCCTCGGTCAGCGAAACAATCTGCCTGATCGGCTGGCCCTCGAAGACCTACGCTAGCCCAGACGGCCATTTCACTTCAACGTCCACGGGCCCACTGTGATCTCCGAGTCCGAAGGTGAGCCAGGGGCTGTCGCTCGAAAGGAAGCCCGAGCCAGAGGGCGATAGCTTGACCCAACTCTTGTCTCCGGTCTTGACAGTCACCATCGCTCCAAAGCCGTCCCTATTGCTGACTGTTCCGACCAGCCGAATCGTGACCCAGTCGTTCTCGCCGCCCTTGTTGTGAAGCAGGAGTGGTCGGCCCCCCTCACCATGAGACTCAGTGGTAACCACCAAGATGTCGGGGTAGCCGTCGTTGTCGAAGTCGCCGATGGCCACTCCGGTTGAAAAAGCCTCGTCCAGGCCAACAGTTCCAGACGTTTGGAACGTCCTGTCGCCATTGTTGAGCAACACAGTTCCTGGGTTGCCCGGCCACGTCATTTCGCCGAGAAGAAGCCCTCCCCCGCCGTGGAAGATGTCACTTGCGCCATCGTTGTTGAAATCCGCGACATTGTACGCCAGTCCAAGGGGTAGACGGCTGAGTTGCGTCTCATGACCAAACGCTTCGTAAGTTCCGTCCGATTGTCTCTCAAAAATAGGGCCAAAATGGCCGCCATCGTTGGATATGACATCGAGGGCACCATCGAGATCGTAGTCGGAGAACGTGACGCCGATTCGGAAGTTCTGCACATACCCGATCCCAGAGTCGTCCAGTTCGCTTATTCCGACATCAACGCCGATCTCGCTAAACGTCAAGTCACCGTTATTGCGCCACAGCAAAGATCGGGCATCGGTCCAGACGCAGCTTGCGACGAAAATATCGGTCCATCCATCCTCGTCATAGTCATTGAACCCCACGCCGCAGGAGGGGAGATCATTGTCGATGCCCGAGGATTTGGAGATGTCTGTGAACGTGCCGTCACCGTTGTTTCTGAACAACTTACTGTGTGTGCCGAAATCGAATCCTGAACTCGGCAGCCCGCCCACGAAAAGGTCCAGGTAACCGTCGTTGTCTATGTCGCCGAGGGCGAGAGCCCAGGAACCTTCAACCCCAAGTAGGCCCGAGTCTGCGGTCACGTCCGAAAAGGTCCCATCACAGTTGTTCGTAAAAACCTTGAAGGGGCTGGGTTTCGACGCGAAGAACCCGCCGTCGCCCGACATCAGAAGGTCGGGGCAGCCATTATTGTCGATGTCACCCGCTATGACGGCGGCGTTCCCTGTCCCGCTGGCGACTCCGGCTTCGTCGGTCACGTTGGCGAAGGTGCCGTCGCCGTCGTTTCGGAAGAGGGCGTTGTCCACCTCCTTGGCGTTGGTGATGTACAGGTCGAGGTCGAGATCACCGTCGTAGTCGACCCACGCTGCACCGCCAAACCCGTCGCTGCTGTGGTAAACACCTTCACGGACGAAATCGAGTTTCTGAGAAACGTCCTCGAAAAGCCCGATGTCCGATAGAACGACCGTCAAACTCTCCGACGGTACGCTCGTGGGTTCGGGCTCCGTTGGTGTCGGCGCTGGCGTTGGAGTGATGACAATCGGGGAAGGAACGAACGACGTTGGCACAGGCGTTTGCTCAGCCGAGCCCCCGCACGCGACGGCCGCGAATGTGAGTCCGGTCAATACTAAGAGATATCTCATGTACCCCTCCGATGTAGTTGTTTGGTGCCGCAACCTTATCGGACTTACAGCGGAATGACATCACGCGATTCGGTGATTTTCCCCGAGCGCTAGCCTTTTGATAGAGGCTCGGGCTTAGGGCTCCGTTTGCAACGTTAGGCCGTTGGGGTTGTAGATGACCGAAATCTTGTGAAGTAGCTCGGGGACGTGAAGCTCGAAGTCGACACGTGGTGTCTCGACCCAGTCGCCGGTCTTGGCGACGATTGGAGGCTGACCCTCGACACGCAGCTCGCAGCCGCCTTCGAGGATGTACATTAGATCGCTAGTGTCGGGGTTGACGCCGCCCATCTTGACGGCACCGGCGGTCATCCGCCATGCCACTCGCGCAACACGTTTGTCGTCGGTCACCGACAGGATGCGACCGGCAAGCTGGGGCTCGCCAGAGAGGATGATTTCCTTGGGAAGGCTTCGGGGATTGAGTCGGACGCCGGCGACATCGTGTTGTATGAACATCGAAAAACTCTCCTGATAGGTTGCGCTCCATCATAGCAGCACTCACATCGCCCAGATAACAGCGCTCGACTATACAAAAGACACATTGTAGAGGCATCAAAGTTTCACTCCTCAACCCATAAGGTCAATATCGATGCTGCGCTGTGTCGATCACCACTTTCGTTCTCCCATTCCCTCATTGAGCACGACATCTTGATTGATACCCTGATTTGGAAAAACTTCGACAAGCCCTGACGGCCAAACGATTTCGATGGATGTCGACCGCTCTGACTTCCTGAATCCAAATGTCGTTTTGAATGACGACGCATCGTTGTCACCGACACGTCGTCTTGGGTTAACTGTCCTGGATGTCGTTCTGGTTTCGGTGTGGAGTATTAGCTGAGCTTCAGATTTATCGGTGCGTCTGACCCTACTGATCGCGGTCACAGTGATCCAGTTTTTGGACTCGACGATCTGCGGATTCTCATCAATAGCTTCCTTGGCCCTTCGCCTTCGAAGAAGGTAAAGAGCCGCAACGACAACTGCGAACAGAGCCAGAAACTGAATAGCAGTGCCGTTTGAGTCGTTCCTCGTTGCGATTGCAGCACTGATTGAGAACAGAGGGAGTAAGATCACGAGCGCGATGATAGAGCCTCTCGCGATCAGATTTAGAAAGTGGCTGATGGTGTGCCCCTCTGCTGTCTCGACAGTTGAGACTCAGTTTCTTGCTCGGCATGAACCACGAATACTGCTGCACAATTTTATGCCGTTTTCTTGAGGATTGCCATCCCGTTACTTCATAATTTCATCCAAAAACCAAGAAGGGCAGTTCTTCGTGAGAAGAACCGCCCCCTTGGATCACACACCGAGGGAGGAGAGCCTCGGAATTTAGAGGGAAATCGTTTCCGCTTCAGGGGCAGGGGCCTCAGAGCCGTTCGGGCCACCAAAGCCTCGCGGTCCACCGAATCCACCTGGGCCACCGTGTCCACGACCGTGCTCACCACGACCGCCCGGTCCACCAGGGCCGCCTGGGCCACCGCGACCGTGATCGCGAGGTCCACGAGCGTTAGCCTTGATAACGCCGCCTTCAGTGTTCAGAAGCTCGTCGATCCGAGCCTCGGCGTTAGCGAGCGCCTCATCGGCCTGCTCCTGCGTGATCCGCTCAGCGGTGACCGCCTCAGCCAGCTTCTCGCCTAGCTCGGCCAGCTCGGCATCGACGATGCCCTGTACGTCCACGCCAGCGTCGGTCGCTACCTGCGCAATTGTCCCGTCTTCACCGACCTGCTCAATCAATTCACCGAGGGTGATGTCCATCGCCTCAACGATGTCACCGATGAAGCCCGGTCCGTGTTGGCCGCCCTGGCCCATGCCCGGTCCCATTCGACCCTGTCCTGGGCCACCGCGTCCATGACCGCGTCCGCCCCGTACTTCGCCCCAGGGAAGGAACTCGGTCTGATTGAGAGTCCCATCGATCCGCTCCTGAATCTCAGCGACCATGGCGTCTGCCTGTTCCTGAGTGATTCGCTCGTTAGTGACGGCATCGTCGAGCCGTCCCTGATACCCGGCGACCGCTTCGTCGACGATGGCCTGCACGTCGATACCACCGTTCGATGCGAGAGACGAAATCGTGTTGTTCTCGTCCACCTGGTCGACCAACTCACGCTTCGTCAGGTCCATTTGATCGGCGATCTCCTTGACCACCTTGCCGCCACCGGGGAAGTGAGCGAATGCCGTCGCTCCCCCCACTACCAGAACCGCTGTCGCCGCCAGTCCACCTACCACCACACCTCTTCGCAATTTCCTGAACCTCATCGTCATCACCTCCGCTTCTAGTTTGTTGGGCTGGTTCAGTTGCCCTTCACAAACCATGCTAGCCCCCAACTTTGAAGGACTTGTGAAGAGACTGTGAGAGTCTTTTGAAGGTTTCTGAAAAGTGACAAACCCATTTGTTCCCCAGTCGCTGACTGCAAGAAGAGCGACCACCCTTCCTGGGGAGGGTCCTTGTGGCACACGAGTAGGGACCGTGCCACCGCTTCAATTCGGGTACCGCGCTATTGGCTCAGACTGGCGTATAATGGCCCGCAACCCGAACCAAGGAGCTTTGTAAAAAATGGCTGAGCAGCTACGTATTCTCAACATCGGCGGACACCCCAAGGACTGTATCCTGTACGCAGGCGGCACCATCGCTAAGCACGTGCAGCGGGGCGACCACGTTACGATCCTCAACCCCTACACGGGCATGTCGCACCATCTGACGGGAATTAACGAGTATCGCGAGACCGGCAAGATGCCCGACATCGACGCGCTCGTTGAAGACCGCAAACAGGAACTCATCAATGCCTCGGCCGTATTGGGAGTCACCGACGTGCGCTTTCTCGGCTACGACGACACCATAACCACGATCAAGCCAGAGATCGTGAGCGATATCGCCGACGTGATCGGAGAGATTGCACCTCACGTCGTCATCACGCATTGGCCCCACGACACCGTTGGCGCGCACGCTCTTTCGACCCAGATGCTGCTCATCGCCACGGATACGGCTGCGGGCATTAGAGCAGGCAAGAGCTACTCTCCGACCGGCGGCGACACTGGAGGCTGGACCGCGCAGATCTTCTATCACGACCAGCGCGGCCGCACCAACGTCCTCGAAAGCCTTAACCCCAGGATGCCCGACACGATTATCGACATCACCGATGTGGTCAAGCTAAAGGCCGAGGCGATGAACAAGTTTACGTCACAGCACTACTCGGACGACGGAAGTTTACAGAGGAAACTGGGCGAGGCGCTCGACGGCGGTATCGCTGCACTGCACATGCGCGTGCCCTATGCCGAGGGATTCCTTCGCCATAACCCAGAATTGCACGAGTACCTTCCAGTCAGCGAATACGGCATGAAGATAACCCGCGAGACGACGAAGGAATTCGTCTCGCAGATGTTGCTGTAGGGAGGGTCGGTGAAAGCAGCCCAACTTATTGGCCCGCGCAACTTCGAGATTGTCGACGTACCGACTCCAGAGGTCAGTTCAGGTAACTGCCTGGTCCAGATCGAGAGTTGGTCGATCTGCGGCAGTGATATCCGAAACACCTACGGTACGGTCCTGAATGAGGAAGAGTACCCATTCGAGCCGGGGCATCCGGGCCACGAGATCGCAGGTACTGTCGTCGAGAGCTTTTCGGACGAGTTCAACTCAGGCGACCGTGTCATCGTCTTGCCTCAGGGCGACATCGGGGTCGTCGAGTATATCGAGGCACTGCCGGGTCGGATGATCCGTATCCCGGACGAAGGCGGCTTTGATGAGTGGCTCATGTGTCAGCCGTCTGGGACGGTCCTGTACGCCTGCCAGCAGATCGGGACTTTGCTCGGCAAGAACGTGGTGGTTATCGGGCAGGGAGCCATTGGCCTGTCGTTCACCGCGATGATCGCCCGCTCCGGTGCCCAAAAGGTCATCGCCGCAGACCTGTTCGACTATCGCCTCGCATACTCAAAACAATTCGGCGCGACGCACACGGTCAACCCATCAAAAGAGCAATTACAGGAGGCGGTCGTAGACATTCTCGGAGGCCAAAAGCCAGATGTCGTTATCGAGGCGGCTGGTTACACGGACACGTTGAACGCCGCCCTGAACTTGGTCACGAGCTTCGGCACCGTTGTGATGTTTGGCATCCAGCAGCGGAGCCCCGAGCATGATTTCGTTATCCCAATAGAGTTTCGCGATTTTCGCAACAAAAACGCTCGGTTGGTATCAATGGCGGCGGGCCATACAGGCGACGTTCGCACGCACATCGAGACTATGATCGAACTCAAACAGCGTGGCTGGTGGGATCCGGCGGAGATGATCACGCATCGAGTAGGCTTCGACGACGTGAAGCAAGCCTACGATATGTACACCGACCGTGCTGACGGCATGGTCAAGGTAGTGATGGAGCGGTAATAAATTGGGCAATGCCACCAACATACCGGCGGATCCTGCCGTCCTTGAAGGCCTGAGAGACTTCGACACTGCGACGATATTCAACGCAGTCGTTGAAACGATGGGCGCGAGCCAGGGCGGCAAAGAGCTTGAACACGGGGTTGGTCAGCCTGGAGTTGACCCGGTTTGGTGGACACCTTGAGACTTGGGTACATCACCCGAGAAAAGGAAGTTCACATGCCGAAGACGAAAGCACCATATCCACCCGAATTCAAGGCTGAAGCAGTGCGTCTGTGTCGAGAAAGCGGCACACCCATGTCTGCGATCGCCAGAGACCTGGGCGTATCGACTGAATCCCTTCGAGCGTGGATGCGCCGAGATGAAATAGACTCCGGAAAGCGAGAAGGTCTGACGACATCCGAGCGTGAAGAGATTGGCCGACTGCGACGAGAGAACCGGATCCTTCGTGAGGAGCGGGAGATCTTGAAAAAAGCCGCGGCCTTCTTTGCCGGAGAGACCGAAAGGACCCGGTAGCGGTGTACCTTTTCGTTGGCAAGGAGAAGGCGAACCATCCTGTCACCACCATGTGCCGTGTGCTGGGAGTCTCGACCAGCGGCTACTATGCTTGGCGTAAACGTGGGCATTCAATCAGAAGCCAGCGTGATGGACAACTCACCACGGTCATCAAGACAATCCATGAGCGTAGCCGTGGAACGTACGGCGTTCCACGAGTCCATGCAGAGCTAACGTTGGGACGAGGCATTCGCTGTTCAAGGAAACGGGTCGCGCGTCTGATGCGAGCTGCAGGACTCGTCGGCATCCATCGCAGACGGCGTGGTGGCATCACGCGGCGTGATCCCGCTCGACCGTCCTACGACGACCTGGTGAAGAGAGATTTCATGCCGAAATCGCCTGACAAGCTCTGGGTTGCTGATCTCACGCAGCACCGGACCGGCGAGGGCTGGTTCTACCTCGGAGTAGTACTGGACGCGTTCTCTCGGATTGTCGTCGGATGGGCCATGGGTGATCG
>Ga0114996_10003985_pt1 | contig 17976 bp, 19 predicted proteins | sample ArcticOcean_MG_C_4_FD_87039 | JGI IMG/M metagenome (GOLD analysis project Ga0114996, IMG submission 87039) | Marine microbial communities from western Arctic Ocean - ArcticOcean_MG_CB4_134 | ecosystem: Environmental > Aquatic > Marine > Oceanic | place: Arctic Ocean: Canada Basin | collected...
CTATGGCTTCTGGCAAAGCTCTACCAGTACGCCTGATGTTGAGCTCGGATGAAGGAACGCAATCAGCATCCCCTCCGCTCCAGCTCTGGGGACTGAATCAATCAGCTGCACCCCGGCATTTGAAAGTTCACTAAGCGCCAAGCTTAAATTGTCCACGAGAAATGCGATATGGTGAACGCCTCTTCCTCTTTTCTCTATAAATTTACTGATGGGGGAATCATCGGATGTCGCCTTTAAAAGCTCAATCTTTCCGGCGCCTGTATCAAAAATATCAGTAATGACCTTCTGATCGGCCACCTCCTGGGTTGAGGTGTTTTCTATTCCAAGTAGATTTCCAAATACATCCGCCGGCTCTTTCAAATCATCCGCCGCGATGGCCACGTGCTCTATGCCAAGTATCTTGAAATTCATTAGCAAACCTCCCCAATAAGATCATACTCCATCGCGTCTGTAATTTTTACATCGCAGAAGGTTCCAGGCTTCATCTTCTGTTTGATTTTTACATAGTTGTCAATTTCCGGTGAATCTCGGTAGGTTCTGCCTAGAGAGGTCCCCTCATCGCTGCACACATCAATAAGCACCCTTTGAGTCGAACCGACCAAATCTTTATTTTTCTTAAAATTGATGCTCTGCTGAAGCAGCATCACCTGCTCTTTCCGCGCATCTTTCACATCTGCCGGGACATCATCTTTAAAAACATCAGCGCCATGGGTCCCCTCCTCTTCTGAGTAGGTAAAGACCCCCAGTCTGTCAAACTCTACATCCTCAATAAAGCTAAGTAGTTCAGTAAATTCTTTATCGCCCTCACCTGGGAATCCCACAATAATTGAGGTTCGTATCGCGATATCTGGATTGATCTCTCGGAGGCTGTCAATCCTTCGCTTGATCCCATCGGGCCCCAATCCCCTTCTCATATCCCTAAGTATTTTCTCTGACCCATGCTGCACCGGCATATCAATGTATGGGATTAGCCTCTCAAGGGTTGAGTATCTCGCTATCATCTTTTTATTTAGGTGGGCTGGATGCGCGTAGTGAAATCGAAGCCACTCTAAATTCTCTATCTTGTTAAGCTGATCAAAAAGATCGTGAATTCCTTTTTTTACCTCTAAATCCCATCCGTAGGTGGTGGTGTCCTGACCGATCACCAGAAGCTCCTTAACTCCAGTGTCTGCAAGCCTCTGAGCCTCCATTACATTCCACTCAATTGGCTGGCTCTGCTGAAGGCCCCTCATAAGCGGAATTGAGCAGAAGCTACATCCATTGTCACAGCCCTCTGAGATTTTCAGGTATGCATAGTGGCGCGGGGTGAGTGTCGATCTTTGAAAGTCTGGGTCATTTTTCTGAAATTCTTTGCCTGTCAGATAGGTTAAAACGCTGGCGTGGTCCTCTGATCCAAACACCTTGTCAACCTCCGGGATATCCTCTTGCACCGCATCACCGTATCTATCGGTAAAGCAGCCCATTGCAATAAGCTTCTTAATTTTTCCCTCTTTTTTTAGCTTACCCAACTCAAGGATTGTATCGATACTCTCCTCTCTGGCTTTATCTAGGAAACCACACGTATTGACAATCACCACATCAGAGTCAGCGGGCGTAGCAACAATCTCATATGAATTGTTTTTGAGTCCCCCGACCAGCATCTCTGTGTCTACTAGGTTCTTAGCACAACCAAGGGTCACAAGTGCTATTCTATTCTCATTTTTACTCATCTTCTGTACCTAGTATTGAATTAAGATAGTCCTCTGGGGCAAAGGGAATAAGGTCATCGCTTCCCTCACCCACCCCAATAAAATAAACTGGAACCTTATAGTCACTTATTGCAGTAAGCGCTATCCCGCCCTTCGCGGTTCCATCGAGCTTTGTGATGATGATTCCATTAATCTTTAAATATTTATTAAAATGCTCAAGCTGCAAGAGCGAATTCTTTCCAATATTACCATCGATTACCATTAGCGTCGTAATGTTATCTGTAATTTTAGATACTACCCTGTGGATCTTTTTAAGCTCATTCATCAAATTTTCCGATGTGTGAAGCCTGCCAGCGGTATCGATAATTACCCTCTCTCCTCTTTTTATTCCTGACTCCACTCCATCGAATGCAATGGATGCGGGGTCTGTGGTCCCCGGATTTTGAACCAGTCTTACATCGAGTCTCTTTGACCATATCTCAATCTGCTCCAGAGCGGCTGCCCTGTATGTATCCCCCGCCACTAGGCACACTTTCTCATTGTTGGAGCTATAAAGCTTTGCTAATTTGGCTGCTGAGGTGGTTTTCCCTGATCCATTTATGCCAACCAGTATAATGACTTTATTGATATCATTAGGATTTTGATTGATTTGAATTTTTGAGAGCAGGACCCTAAGAGCTCTATCTCTCCAGGTGCTCTCAGATGAGTCTTTGTTCCTTACAGCGTCAAGCACATCCTGGATGATTCCGTAGCTGATATCTGCCTGTAAGAGACAGTCTTCAAGCAGTTCAATATCATCATCATCTAGATAGGTTTTTTTTGATATTTTCGAGAATACATTTGAAACCTTTTTTCGAGTTTTTTCTAATCCCTTGAATGTTTTTTTAAATATTTTAAGCACTCTTGATCCTTTTAAAACTTTCTTTGAAATTCTGATAATAGAAATAGGTGCTGATAATAAAAAATAGAATGCTCAGCGTGTACGCTATCAGCCTCAGATAATCGGGTGTTGGGAAAATATAAAAAATCATCATCACCACTGAAGTGAAGATAAATATTTTTCCAGATACAAGAGATTCAAATACCTCCTCCTGATTTTGAATTAGGTGAATCGCTGTGATAATTAAAAGAGTATCCCTCGTTGTAATTAGGATGAAAAAAGTAAAAAACAGGTGTCCAAAATCCTTATCCTGAATAAGAAAAATAAGGACTACCATCATACAAATTTTATCTGCTACTGGATCTATAACCTTCCCAAGATTTGTTACCTGATCAGTCCATCTCGCGAGGGGTCCATCGAGGACATCAGACAGGAAAATAGCTAATATAATTCCGAAGCATGCCCAGTTTCTCATTGATTCATCAAACAAGCGACCATCAAGCGCCATCACAAGAGGCACTGCCATTAGAATTCTTGAAAAACTTAAGATATTTGCATAGGTGAAAATCCTCTTCAGCTTTTCCCTTCTAATTCTACGTTTTTCTTTTCTATTCATTCTATGATTTTCGCTCTATATTAAAGTTGATTGCGGAGATAAGCGAAGACTTCGATTCACTGTGATCAAAGATATCTAAATCTCTCTTTGCGCTATTTGAGAGCTCTGCTATCTTCTTTTCTGCATATTCTACGCCCCCCATCTCAATAATCATAGATTTAATCTTCTTTTTTTTATTTCTCTTGCTTAGATACTTTAAATCAGAAATTAATTGCTTCCTCTTTCTTTTATCTTGAGTTGAGAGAATGTGTATTATAGGCAGCGTGAGCATATTCTTTTTTAGATCAAACATGGTAGGCTTTCCAAGCTCTCTCTCAAGTCCGGTGATATCAAGCAGATCATCCTTTATCTGGAACATCGTCCCAAGCTTCTCACCATAATTAAAAAGTGCGTCTCTTTGCTCTTGATTCTTTGTCGCGGTAATAGCTCCAATTAGAGTTGCCGCTGAAATGAGTGAGGATGTTTTATCTTTTACCATCTTCATATAGCCATCCTCATCCAAATCCTTTGAAAGGGCGCTCTCTATCTGCATTATCTCTCCTCTGCTTAATCTTTTTGCTGTTTTAGAGAGTACGCTCAGGGCATCCCAATCATCAATATCACACATCTTGCTAAGAGCATTTGAGAATAGATAGTCACCCACAAGAATTGCTATTTTATTTTTCCATATTCTTCCAACTGACGGCCAACCCCTTCTTATGTCCGCCTCATCCACCACATCATCATGAATGAGTGTCGCCACATGGATCATCTCAATGAGTGCAGAGGCTCTGTAGGTGTTTTCATTGATATCTCCACACAGCTTCGCTGATAGCAAGCAGAGTCTTGGCCTGAATCTCTTTCCTTTTCTCTTTGCGATATATCTAACCACTGTATTGATAAGCTTTACATCGGTGAGCATGCTATTAGTAAAATACTCATCAAATTTTTCATACTCCTGATTAATCGGAATTAGCATATTAGAGAGTAAATTTTTCATGCTTTTCACTTCATAAACCTTATAATTACAATGCTGACCTCATACAGAATTATGAGTGGAACTGAAAATAGTAGCTGACTAAATGGGTCAGGCGGAGTTAAAATCGCTGCAAAAATAAAAATTCCAAGAAAGGAGTATCGTCTTCCCCTCCGAAGCAAATGATGATCAATTAATCCTAATCGCTTGAATATTATTGATATAATTGGCAACTGAAAAATCAAACCACCAACAAATACCATCCAAATAACATAGATGAGGTAGTTCTCTAGCGTTATATTGTAGTCCACTGGTACCGACTTGCTAGTGAGAGAGGTGAAAAAAGAAATACTTACTGGAATAATGGTTTTATATGAGAAGTAGGCTCCACCAATAAAAAAAACAGTGCTCATCATAAACATTACGAGAGTAATGAAATTTAATTTTTTATCTATCGCTGGAGATATGAACTTCCAAACCTGGTATAGTATCACTGGTATTGAAAACATTAGCCCTATTATCAAAGAAATATAAATCTTAATCATAAACATGCTAGTCACTTTTAAAACCTGCAGATTAATCTTATCCATTATATTAATATCAGGCTGAGATAAAATTTGAAGGAATATATCAGAAAAAAAGTAGGCCACAAGAGAAAACACAATAACAGTGAGTAGTGCTTTAATGACTCTGCCCCTTAGCTCATCAATATGATTCCAAAATGGCATTTGTGTATTGTCGCTAGTACTCTTCATTTTTAAGAATTTTTTCAACTAAATCTATTGGAGACAATCTTTCTTTAATATCTTTGGATAACTCCCCAGATAGCAAGCTGTTTCTGGATTTATCAGACCAAAAATGATTATCGTATCTATATTGAATAATTGATTTAATCTGTCGCTGATACCTATCATTAATTTTTTCTTTTATTATCCCCTCTTTTTTCATAAATGTGAAATGATCCTGAATGCCAGTCACCAGCTCATCTGTTCCTTTATTGCTTAAAGCATTTGTTTTTAATACTGGGATTTGCCAGTTGCTAGTTAGAGATGGGTTTGTGTCCAACATATTATTAAGGGTAGTTGAAAGTCTATCTGCACCTGATCTATCTGATTTATTGACTACATAGATATCAGCAATTTCAATTAAACCAGATTTCATCATTTGAATATCATCTCCAGACTCTGGCACCAAAACCACAGCCACCGTGTCTGCTTCATTCATAACATCAACTTCTACCTGCCCTACTCCAAGGGTTTCAAATATAATAAAATCAAATCCATAAGAATCAAGGACATCTGATGTCTCGGATGATGCCAATGAAAGTCCCCCAGAGGCGTTCCTGCTGGCCATACTCCTTATAAACACACCCTTATCGTTGTAATGCTCTAGCATCCTTATTCTATCTCCTAGAATTGCACCACCAGAGAATGGACTCGTAGGATCGATGCAAATAATAGCGACCGACTTCTCCTTTGCCCTTAGATTTAAAATTAAATTATTAATTAGAGTACTCTTTCCAGCTCCGGGAGGGCCGGTTACTCCTATTCGGTGGGCCCTACCTGTTTTAGAATAAAGCTTAGATAGAATAGCTTTTTTTTGATTAGAATTATTTTCAATTAGGGAGATAATTTTTGCTATATTTTTAACGTCCAAAATTCAACCCCTTAGAAAATTAGATTTTATATGTAAAATTAACCAAATATTCGCTTAAAAAAGGCATAATCTGGAATACTTAATTTATGTCCAGATTTTGTAATAAGGCCTCTGTCTTCAAAAATTTTCATCACCCTTGATACCGTTTCTCTTGATGTCCCAGACATATTCGCGATATCCTGCTGATATGGAAGATTTTCAACAGTCACAGCCCCATGTCTAATCACACCCATCTCCTCAGCTAAATTCAGTATAGAAACACCTATTCTATGCTCAGCATCATCAAGTGAGAGGGCCTCAATCTGCTGATCAGATTTTCTTAACCTTATTGCAAACTCTGTCATTAAATTTAGGGAAACTTGGTTGTTTGTTTTTAAAAGATTTAAAAAGTCTTCTCTATTAATAGTGACGACTTCACAGTTTTCTTGAGACAATGCGTTAGCAGATCTTGATTCTCCATCTAGAATTGCCATCTCTCCGAACACCTCTCCAGCCCCTAACATGGCAAGGATAACTTCTTTGCCCTCATCGTTAACCCTTGTGATTTTCACTGTTCCTGTCATTACAATAAATACAACATCACCCATCTCCTCCTCTAGAATTATCATACTATTCTTTGGATATTTTCTTGTCGTACAAATATCTTGAATGCCAGCAAGCTCACTTTCTGATAAATCAGAAAAAATATTTACGGATCTTAGAAAGTCAAGGTCCATTGTATTTACTCCTTTGATAAATTAATTCAAACACAGTAGTTTGGAATGAAATATTTTACAATATTTTGATTCTATTAAAAAATACATTTTTTTTATTTATTTTATTTATAACTTTGCTAGCTATTTATAAATTAGTTTAATATTGTTAAAAGGAATTTAAATGAGCGCAAAAGGTTCAGAGTTAAAAAGAGTTAGACAGTCAGAAAAAGCAAATGCCTATAATAATCATTATAAATCAATGATGAGAACTTCTATCAAGAAAGTTTTGAATTCGACTTCAAAAGAAGATGCGGTAGTGCTTAAAGATGAAGCATTTAAAGTGATTGATAAAGTTGCAAGCAAGGGTATTATTCATAAGAATAAAGCTGCCAATCAAAAATCAAGAATCTCAAGGCACATCAACACTCTTTCATAGTTTTCTACTTTGGCTTATGATAGTTTGGTGATTCTTTGGTGATTTTAATATCATGAGGATGACTTTCTATTATACCAGATGAAGTTATTTTAATAAACTCAGCCTTACTAGGAAACTCTTTAATGTTTTTTGCGCCGCAGTATCCCATTGCAGATTTAATCCCACCCATAAGTTGATGCACTGTGTCACCGACTGGCCCCTTAAATGGAACTATTCCCTCAATTCCTTCAGGGACTAATTTTTTATCATTAGATTTAGATTGAAAATATCTATCCTTACTCCCATCCTTCATAGCGGAAACCGATCCCATTCCTCTGTAAGACTTATAGCTTCTACCCTCCCAAAGAATCATTTCACCCGGACTCTCATCTGTACCAGCAAATAAACTGCCAAGCATAACGCACCCTGCGCCTGCAGCCAATGACTTCGCTATATCACCTGAGTATCTCATTCCACCATCTGAAATTATCTTTATATTTTTTTTACTTGCAAATTCATAGGCGTCCATTACAGACGTAAGCTGCGGGACACCAACTCCCGCAACAATTCTAGTGGTACAACTTGACCCCGCGCCGATTCCAACTTTTAAGACATCTGCGCCATGATCAATAAGTGTCTCAGCAGCGCTTGCAGTTGCTATATTCCCAACTACAATCTCACATGATGAGTATTCTTTTTTAATCATATCGATTTGATTTAAAACTGATTTTGAATGACCATGAGCAGTATCTATAAATATTAAATCAACAGAGGCGTCTAATAGCGCCCCAACCCTATCTAAAGTGTTATTCTCAATCCCAACCGCAGCTCCGCACACTAGTCTGCCATGATTGTCAAGAGTAGCATTTGGATAACTTTGTTTTTTTAAAATATCTTTTACTGTTATGAGTCCAGATAATTTCCCTTGCTTATCAACTACCAATAACTTTTCGATCCTATGTTGCTGAAGAATTTTTTTTGCTTCATGCATGCCAATTCCCTCTTCAACTGTTATAAGATTATCTTTTGTCATTCGCTTAGATACTGAAATAGTATAATCATCTTCAAATCTAATGTCTCTATTCGTAATAATCCCTGTTAGCTTTCCCTCATTTACCACAGGTATGCCAGAGATGCTAAACTTATCCATTATCTTAAGGGCATCTTTAATTGTCTTGTTCGGTGAGATTGTAATTGGATCAAGTATCATTCCGCTTTCTGATCTTTTAACCAGGTCCACCTGCTCGGCCTGCTCTTGAATCGAAATATTTTTGTGAATAACACCCAGCCCACCCTCTCTAGCAAGAGAAATTCCCATTTTATGTTCAGTGACAGTATCCATCGCAGCACTTATCAAGGGAATGTTAAGCTTTACTTTTTTTGTCAATTCACAGGATATGTTGACATCTCTAGGTAGAACCTCAGAGAACTGAGGAACCAACAAAACATCGTCAAATGTGAGCGCTTCCCTTATCTTATAATTTTCTTTCATATAATTTCCTAATTAATGTAATTCACCAATACAGTTTTCAATTTCATATAGTATCTCATTGGATTCTACTACTTCTTTTATTTTATTATGGTCATCGTAAAGGGGCCTATCTTCATCTAAATGATCAATGTGCTCTCTTATTGTATCCTTTGCAATCTTTACCCCCTGGCCAAATTGATGCTCTCTAAAATCTAGAGCCTGGGCAGCTGCCATTAATTCAATCCCAATAATACCATAAGCATTATCTAAAATTTGAAAATTTTTAATAGCTGTATTCATCCCCATCGATACAAAATCTTCTTGATCTGCAGCGGCAGGTATGGATTGAATTGATGCGGGTGCAGATAGAATTCTCTGCTCTACAATCAGCGTATCCGCTGTATACTGACTTAGCATTAAACCCGAAAACATTCCGGCGCCTTTTGTTAAAAATGGAGGCAAGCCCTCACTGAGAGCTGAGTTATTAAGTCTATTGAGTCTTCTCTCCGAGATAACACAAACCATTGTAAGTGCAGCACCTAGCATGTCCATGGGTAGTGAGACTGGAGTCCCCTGAAAATTAGCTCCTGAAATTTGAATATTCTCTTCTGGAATAAAAATTGGATTATCCCCAACTCCATTAAGCTCAATCTCTACCTGATCTGTGCAATATGACTCAGCATCATGAACAGCCCCTATTACTTGTGGAGTAGATCGAAGCGAATAGGCATCCTGAACTTTTGTTTTTAATTTCCCTGTTGCTAGATCCCCACCTTTCATCATCTTCCTAATTAAGCTTGCAGATCGAATAGCACCACTAAATCCTCTGAGTTTATGGATTCTATGATCATATGGATTTAGATTTGCTTTCAGCGCATCTAAAGACATTGATGCACCTATTTCAGCATGCTTAAGGATATTTCGAAGTTTATAAATAAATAACCCACTCATAGATGTCAATAAATTTGAACCATTAATCACAGCGAGTCCATCTCTTGCCTTGAGACCAGGTATCTCAATGCCAGCAGAGTCCATAGCCACTTTCCCGCTAAGAAGTTGATTTTTGTAGTATGCCTTTCCCTCTCCAAGTAAAACCAGAGCAATTTGAGCCATTGGAGCCAAATCTCCACATGCTCCAACAGATCCTTTCTGGCACACAAATGGAGTAACTCCCTTATTTAACATTTCAACCAGGGTCATTGTTATTTCTAGTCTACATCCAGAATTTCCATTTGCATGTACATTTATTCTACTGGCAATCGCTGCCCTAATATATTCTTTAGGGGCTGGATCACCTATCCCGGCAGCATGATTATATATTAAATATTTTTGAAAATCTTCAATTTGGGAATCGTCTAAAACTGTTTCAGAAAATTCGCCTATCCCCGTATTAATACCATATACAATTTCACCTTGGCTGATTTTATTTTCAACCATTTTTCTGCATGCAAGAATTTTTTCAATGGAATCTCGAGATAATTTTACTATTGTTCCTTCGAAGGCTATTCGATGAAGATCATTAATAGTAAGGTTGTTACCATTAAGTTCGATGGGGGTAGTATTTTCTATATTATTATATTGCCCTTCCATTGAATAACTTATTTTAAAAACAATGAAAAATACTAAAGAATTTTTTTATTATTTAATATTGCTGAAAAATGTTGATATGGAATTGTTTTAATTGGGAATGAATTTAAAATTTTATATCCATAACTAGAACTGTAGATTCTTGGATCAGTAATAATAAATATTCCCGAATCATACTCCGTTCTAATTAATCTTCCGAATCCCTGTTTCATTTTTAAACACGCATCGGGAACCTGCAGTTCATTAAAGCCACTTTCACCTTTAGACGATAATTTCTCATTCATATACTTTATATATGGATCATTTGGATTTGAAAATGGAATTCGAAGTATCATCAATATTGATAATTCTGAGCCTGGAAAATCAATGCCCTCCCAAAATGCCATCGTTCCAATAAGAACAGAACCCTTAGATCCTTTATAAGCTCTAATGAGTGAGCTTTTGCTTCTCCCCCTCTCATGGACTAGTAGTTTTTTGTTGATTTTAGAAAATTTTGGTTTTAATCTATTCTTGATTTGAGACGCCTGCTTATATGATGTGCAAAGCACAAGCATTCTCTTATTATAATAGCTGGAAATCTCAAATATCTGCTCAGATATTTTATCAATATATTCATCTGAATTAATATTTAATTCAGATTTATAACTATAAAAACTTAATTGTTCCTCAAGAAAGAAGGGAGTAGGCAGTATTAGTTTTTTACTTCCCTCTCATATGTCAAATCATCTAGGCCAATTGAAGAAATAAAGTAATCGAAGCTATCATCTACCGTCATTGTTGCAGAACATAAAAGGCCGATATTATTCTTTTTAAAGTATCTTTCAAATAATATTTTCCCTATATCTTTATAGAGATAATTGATTGAACATGATTGGGTTTTATCAAAATACCTCATCCATGACAAATAATCACCAGAGCCACTGCAAGTAAATAAAACTTGGATATGATCAATAAACTGATTTATTAAATCAATTAAACCATTTTTTTTGAAATTTCTATAATTAGAATTATCTTCATCAATTAGTAAAAACATACTTTCTATTTTTTTTAGACCTTTAAATAATTCCACTAAAGTGGGTGAACAATCTTGAAATTCAATATCCATATCGCTATAAGTTGATATTGAAGGATAGCTAGAATTTCCACTTCCACTAAGTATTTTAGAATCTAAGTAACTTTTAAAAAACAATTCTACGTCACTGATCATCAATTGAATTCTCTCATATATATCTTTCAAATTATCGGGACTATCATTTTTTAAATCTTTTTTTATTAAAATTGATATATCAGATAAATAATCAATTAAAGAGTATTTGTCATACACTAAGGTTAAAATATTTTTAGTAGCTTTAAATAAATCATGCGCCTCATCAATAATAAATAGATGCTCACTCGGTAATAAATTTCTATTTTCAATTGCATCAGACATAAATAACGCATGATTAACAACAATAACATCTGACTGATCGATATTGCCTATTAATCCAGAATAAAAGCAGGTATCTGAATAATTACATTGATTCTGACAGAAGTGAACATCACTCTTAACTAAATTCCATAGTCTTAGGTCCCTAGTCATACTGAAGCTTGAGCACTCTTCAATGTCACCTGATTTTGTGTAATACGACCATGCAATTAGTGATGCGAGTTCATGACACTCAAAATCACGAATCAGTTCAAATGAATTAGATTCTAAATGATTTAATCGATTTGAACATATATAATTGTTTCTTCCTTTCAATAGCAATGCATTTAAGTTTATATCTATTAGACTAAGAACATATTTTAAATCTTTGAAAAACAATTGATCTTGAAGTGATTTTGTGTATGTAGAAATAATTAATGGGATATTTTGCTTCTTGCTAGAAAGAATAAATGGAATTAGGTATGCATATGTTTTTCCTAGTCCTGTACCAGCCTCAATAATTGAAATATCATTATTGTTGATATTCACATCAATGCTCTCTGCCATCTTATACTGAGATTTTCGAAATTGATACATTGAATTATTGTATAAGAGGCCATCCTCTCCCATGATATCTTCAAGATGTAGAGCCTCATTATTATTTTTTGTTTTATAGATAAGGAATGAATTCTTAGGGATGAAATTTTTATTATTATTCCCTGAAATATTCGCATAATGGGGTATATTATTGAGAATACGTGAATTAAATAAATTTCTGCCAGCAAATAATTTATTTATTCTAGAAAGGATATCCATATCAAATCCCGCTAACTCTTTAATTAGCTTTATTAAAATTTCTCCTGAATTTCGAGCATCATTAAGCGCTCGGTGAGATCCATCAATCGACAAACCATAGAACTCTGAAATTGCTTCTAAACTATGCTGTTCATGTGAGAATAAAACAAGTTTAGATAATAAGTAGGTATCACAAGCTTGATTTGTCTCAAATAAATCATATCTATCATTTGAATGATACTTTATAAAATTAATATCAAACTGAACATTATGACCTACAATTGGAAGATCTCCTATAAAGTCTATTAAATCATTAAGAACATCTAGAAAAATGGGCTTTCCTTTTACCATTTCATTGTTTATTCCAGTAAGATCTTCAATGAATGGGCTGATTGGCTTAGTTGGTGTTAATAGATGTGTAAAAAAAGATTTTTCTTTACCATCTCTATATTTCACTGCAGAAACTTCAATAATTGACTCTTTATTCGGGGTTAAACCTGTGGTCTCTAAATCTATAGAAATAAATTCTGTTAACTCGCATGCACCTAATAATTTTTCTAACACCAATATTTAAAATCCAGCAAACATTCTCATTACATCTATAATCATAGATGGCTTTTTAAGTACAGCTGTAGTAAAAACCTTTCCTAAAGTTATTTTATCAGCTGGAATTTGAGTGACTTTATCTGCAATATGATTCATCTCATCATCAGTGAACTTCTGAATTGTTTCTTTAACTCTGTAAATTTTATTATGTCTACTTGCAAAATCTTTATTACATAAATTAATATACTTTTGGAGAAACCTTTCTGTCGTGTCATCAGCCTTTATCGCTTCTGATGCAATTTTACCCGCAAACATGCCTGACTTCATTGCACCGGCAATGCCTCCTCCTGTAAGAGGATTAACAAAATGAGCTGCATCACCTACTAGCATTAAACTATCTGCTATTGGTCTAGATAGCGGCTTGGCGCAAGGAACGCCTCCACACATGGTGGTATGAATTGTTGCTGCTGAATATTTTTTTTCTATAAATTCGTCAAGGTATCGCTTTGCTGATTTTTCTTTACTATATTTTCCGCTTACACCGATGCCTATATTTGCGAATCCATCTCCCTTTGGAAATACCCATAGATATCCACCAGGAGCATGGATTCGACCAACATACATGTCCATTTGGTTCTTATCAATATCTACGTTTCCTACGGAATATTGGATGCATGATTCCATATCCTTCATTTTAACTTGTGTCTTAATTCCAGCCCACCTTCCTACCCTTGAATCAACACCATCCGCTCCGATAATAATTCTTGATTTAATCATTTTAGGTTGACCTAAATAATCAAAGTTTAGGTTATATGTGTCATTTTTTTTCTCAATTGATTTGACATAGGACTTTGTATATATCTCGGCCCCTGCTTCTGATGCCATTAAAGATAGGTCATAATCAAAAATTCTTCGATTTAATACATAGCCTTTCTCTTTTTTAAAGGGAATGTTTAATTCTGTACCATTAGGAGCAATAATTCTACATTTTTTTATTCTTGCCGCAATCCACGTATTTTTTGGTTTAAAAAATTGACCAATAGCCGTCTCCCCCATCGCCTCACCGCATCTGACTGGATATCCTATGTCTCTGGTCTTTTCAAGAAGGCATACGCTAATACCATTTTTTGCGGCATGCAACGCTGCCATGCTTCCCCCGGGGCCACCCCCAACAATAACTAAATCATATTGATCTTTAATCATGAACTTAATACTTCAATGGGGCAAATATAAACACACAGATCACAATCAATGCAGATATCATTATCTATTTTAATGCTTGATTCTCTAACCTCTATGCAATCAGGTGGACATACGGAGATGCAGGCACCGCAAAAATCACATGCATTTTCTCTAACGTCAATCATTTTCAACCAGTAGAGTTGGATAATGAATTTTAAATCTGTGCCAGTAGTAATATTTTGCCAGATAATATGATATAATAATAGGAAAAAATAATAAAGGATAGATAGTCAAAACATAAAAGTTTAATAAGAATATTGGATAGCGAATAGATCTTAGAATATCTTTTTCTTTTCCTCTAAAAATTTGAAAAATAAAAAAAGGTAGCGCAGATAGGGATGAAATTGATGAGAGTGGCTCTGAAAAGTATAGCCCCATAAAAAAAGATAGTAAACATAAAAAAAATGCTAAAATTGATGCGGTATTAACTCCAAAAGAAACAGTAAATGTTTGCCTCCCCACAGATTCATCTCCATCCTTATTTGAAATATCTATCATTAGAGCTATTGATGAGTAGGCTAGGATAAATGGAATAGCATAGTATATTGATTCAATAATCATATCAATGGCGCCACTATCGTAGCGGTTATAAATTACTCCAGATAATATGAGCAAATAGACAAGTGACACATAGAAAAATAGTCCCATCCATGGGACTGATTTCAAATTAAGCTTCTGATCGACATACAGTCGTCCCCACAATATATATATAAGGAAGAGGGGGAAAATAACTATAAAATCAATACATATAATTAATAGAAATCCAAGCACCCCAATTATATTGCTTATCAAAGATGCTCTTTCTTTAGTTACATATTGATTAATCGTGGAGGCTTTATTGTTGGCTTTATCAACTTCTAAATCATCAACTTGATTGATGATAAATATTGAGCTGCAAACAAGAGAAATACCTATAAATAAAATAAGTGTCGGTAGATCAAAGCTTGTAATATTCATTTCTGTGGCACCATTAACAAGTGAACCTATATACATTCCTATACAAATCATAACCCATACTCCAAAAAAAAGTGTTAGCCTCGGAAGCATAATTACATCAAAAAATGGTACAATTTTTTTATGGATTGGGTGAGATTTTAAAAAGTTTTTTATCATAATATTATAAATTAGATTTAAGACGTGTTTTAGATAGGTTCTGAAGGAATTTATCATCAACACCCTCTGTTATGTACTTGCCACTAAAACATGATGTATCAAACTCGCTTATATCAGAATTTCCTTCTTTGACTGCGCCGATCAAATCATCTAAATCTTGATATATTAATTTATCAGCACCGATTTCTTCGCAAATCTGATCTACTGATCGTCCATGTGCAATTAGTTCCTCAACAAAGGGCATATCAATTCCATATACATTCGGAAATTTTATAGGAGGAGCTGCACTTGCAAAATATACTTTTTTTGCTCCGGCGTTTCTTGCCATTTGTATGATTTGTTTGCTAGTATTTCCCCTAACAATTGAATCATCAATCAATAGAACGTTCTTATTCTTAAATTCTATATCAATAGTATTTAATTTCTGCCTAACAGATTTTTTCCTGATTTTCTGTCCAGGCATAATAAATGTTCTTCCTATATATCTATTCTTAACGAATCCTTCTTTTAGTTCTTTGTTTAGCTCGATGCTTAATGGGACTGTACTTGTTTTGCTAGTATCAGGGATAGGCATGACCACATCAATATCATTTAATTCTTCCGTAGTAAGAGTTGATTTAATTTTTTTTGCTAGATATCTCCCCATAGATAATCGACTTTCATAGACATTAATTTTTTCTATAGTACTATCAGGGCGCGCTAGGTATACATACTCAAATATGCATGGGGATTTTTTTGTCTTTCCTTTAAATTTATAGGTTTCAATATTTCCCTGATTATTAATTATTACAGTTTCTCCAGGGTCTACATCTCTATCTACAGTATACCCTAGGCACTCAAGAGCGACGCTCTCCGATGCAACCATATGTGTCCCATCATCCTTTGATCCGATGATGAGCGGGCGTATTCCATTTGGATCACGAAAAGCAATCATTCCATATCCTAGTATTATTGATATTACCGAATATGCTCCAGTTACTCTATGGTGAACTTCCTCTATAGCTTTGGCAATGCACTCATTGTCTAAATCTTCATTTAGATTCTTTTCTAAGGCACTTGCAAAAATATTAATTAAAACCTCTGTATCAGATTGAGTATTGATATGTCGCTTATCCTGTTCATATAATTCTTTTCTTAATTGAACGGTGTTTATCAAATTTCCATTATGAACTAGAACTATCCCAAAGGGCGAATTTACATAGAATGGTTGAGCTTCAGAATTTCTCATTGTTCCTGCAGTAGGATATCGAACATGTCCGATGCCGACATGTCCAGAGAGACTATGCATCTGGTCCTCGCTAAAGACATCACGGACTAAGCCATTATCTTTATGCATTTTAAGAAGCCCATTCACATCAGAAACTGCCATACCAGCTGCATCCTGTCCCCTATGCTGAAGAACCGTTAGGGCATTATATATAGATAAGCATACATTCTCTTTCTTTGATTTAATCCCTACAATTCCACACATATTAATTTTTCCTTAATGGATAGGTTGAAAGCTCTGCATCAATGTATGAATCAATCATACTTGAAATATAAAATCCAAGGAACCACCATCCAAATTTGTTTCTCATTTTTATATTATTAATATCATCATACTGATTATAGTATGACATCCTACTTAATGAATATGATTGAGCAGATATAAAGAATATTGATTTTAAATATTTTTGATTATACATCTGTCCCTGGGATACAATGGGTATTACAGCCCATCTAAAGGATTTAGCTGAATCTCGAATTGAAGTAGAATCGATTTCCATAATAGATGAAAAAAGAAATGAAAATAAACAGAAATAAATTAGAATATATTTCATAGCTGTTTCCCTATTGCGTCAATCTCTATATTTGCCTTCAGAGGTAACGCAGAAACTTCAACAACAGATCTAGCTGGATAATCTCCATTAAAAAAATTTACAAACACATTATTTACTAATTTGAAATTAGACAAATCTATAATAAAAACACTTAATTTTATCGCATTATCTATATTACTTCCGCCCGCCTCTAAGACAGATTTGATATTTTTTAGCACCTGCAACACTTCATCTTCGAAATTTTTTGTAATAAGCTTCCCTGTTTTAGGATTAATCCCAATTTGTCCTGAGGTGAAAACAAATCCATCTACTACTACTCCTTGGGAGTATGCTCCAATAGTCTGGGGTGCTCTATTTGTTTTTATCTTATTCATTAAATTTTACAATTCCATAAATGCAGTCCAATATCATTGCTGTAGAGTCTCTCGATTCTTTCTTCTCCATTAAATATAATAAATTCTCCTGCAGCTGCAATTTTACAATCGAATAGATGTCCACCATATGCTCTAAAATCAGTATCTGTGAATATAATATGTGAATGAACAAAGAGCTCACCTTCTTTGTAGGTTATATTCCCCAATAAACTAACTAACTCATATTCACCCTCTATTGTTTTTTTTACATATTCTTTTTTTTGTACATCAAAATAACCAACCTCAGGATCACATATCGCACCTATCCCATTAATCCATCCAAAAGTAATATTATTGTTGTTGGCAATTTTAAGGAGTGATTTATTTACATATTCCCCCTTGTCGATACTTAATAAAATTTTATCTTTATCTAAATTATATTTCACTTCTATTCCTCAGTTTTATTGTAATAATTAATATCTAATTCTCTGTTTGCCTTCGTTTCATTTAATCTGCCAACAGGAGTAGAGGTGGGTGAATTTAAAATCATATCTGGATTGTCATCTATATCTTTATCAATCTGAATCATACAATCTGAAAATTCATCGAGTGTTTGGAGACTCTCAGACTCAGTGGGCTCTATCATTATAGCCTCTTGAACATTAATAGGAAAATAAATTGTAGGCGAATGATAATCATAATCAAGCAGCGATTTGGCTATATCCAATGCCCTTACCCC
>Ga0114996_10003990_pt1 | contig 17961 bp, 17 predicted proteins | sample ArcticOcean_MG_C_4_FD_87039 | JGI IMG/M metagenome (GOLD analysis project Ga0114996, IMG submission 87039) | Marine microbial communities from western Arctic Ocean - ArcticOcean_MG_CB4_134 | ecosystem: Environmental > Aquatic > Marine > Oceanic | place: Arctic Ocean: Canada Basin | collected...
GTGAGAGAGATGTATCGAGGATTAGGCATGAGCCTGCTTGGATTTGGTCCCTATAATGCTTTTAGTTTTATGTTTTATCATCAATTACCTCCTTTGCTTGAGAGAACGGGCTTGAGCGAAACAAATAGAAAATTACTGGGTGGTGGATTGGCGGGTATTGGTGCTGTGAGTATAACATATCCTACAGATTTAGTACGTCGGCGTCTTCAATTGCAAGGATTTGATGATAGTGTACCGGTATATACTGGTATTCGAGATTGTGTGCGAAAAATAATGCATCTTGAAGGATTTAGAGGGCTTTATCGTGGTTTATTTGCTACATACATTAAGTTATTTCCTACAACTGCTATCCAATTTTGGGTCATTGAAAAGGGTAATCATCTATTTAAAAATAAGCATTAGAATATATATATGAGTAATTTATTTAACCTGAATATTGGCGAGTACAAACGCGATGAGCTTGAGGATCTTTTTGCCTTGAAGTATCCGTATACGAAGGGGCAAATTTTAGTATGTGGTGAGAAGATTCGTAAAAAGGTTTCAAAAGATAAGAATCTGAAGGACAAGGATCGTAAAAAGGTAGATTTATTTATTAATTCTGCTATTGCTGAGTTATCGCAGACTTTAACAGATCCAATTCTGGAGCCAAAATTAAAGAAAAACGAGATTGTGATGAGTTCTGGGCATCCTCTGATAAAGAGACCCAAAATTCCAGATAGTGGGATATTGAATCCTTATACTATAAGCAATCAAGGTGACAAAAATATAATGATAAAGACTATCAATATTGATTCAACATTTAGAAATAATTATTTTACCACCAAAGCTTCGGATTTTACGTTGACGCTACCTACAGAGATTCGAAATGTTGTGGAAATGAAATTAGTTGCTTGTGAGTTACCTCAGAGTATATATGCGATTAGTGACGCTTTAGGAAATAATTTCTTTACCATTATTTATGATTTATCTGGCGGTATTTTGGGTGGAGGAACTCATCATGAGGTGAATATTGTCTTGCGAGATGGAAACTATTTTCCAATTCCTTGCGGATCATGTAATGCTGATATGCAAACAGAATTAAACTTTCAATTTTCTCGCGAGGAGCCTTATGGTACTGGAGGTCGTATCCAAGCAATTATTGATAGACGGACAGGGAAGGTTGTTATTGCCGGCGCAGGAGATGATAATTTTATTGTAGTTGATCCCAGCGGGAATCCCCCATGCATTGGCGCTCCGCCGTGTCCAGATCCGAGTGGCGCTGTTGTGGGTGGGATGCCTGTAACAGCACTGACTTTGCTCTTCAATACTAGGAATACCGATCCCGCGGAGTTCTCTCCGGCGCCTATTCAATTAAAGCTTGGATGGATGCTTGGCTATCGTTTTGGTAAGTATGAAAATAATACAGCATATACATCTGAAGGTATCTATGATTACCGCGGTCTTCGCTACTTATATCTAGTTGTCGATGATTATAATAAGAATCATAGTGAAAATATCGTTGGTGTTTTCAACTCTTCTCTCACACAACCTGAAAATATTTTAGCAAGATTATCATGGAAGCAGTATGCATTCTTCTCTACAACAAATGAACCAATCGACAATGTCTACAATTCTAGGTCATACTTTGGTCCTGTAGATGTCAGAAAATTACACATACGTATATTAGACCTATTTGGACGCATTATCTCTCTGAATAATATGGATTTTTCCATGGCATTAGAGTTTAAATGTCTTTATAAAGTTTAATATCTAGGAAATATATAGATGCATTGTTTTGGGAATGGAAAACCCGATCTATCTGCTAGTCAAAGCACACGCAACAAAGGAGATAGTGTAATTTACACGCATATAAAAGAATTATATAAAAAACAGGAATGTCAGAATTACAATGCCTCTGTAATATTGGATGTTTCAGGCTATTTACGTAAAGCTGATAGCTTTGCGACTCTGCGAAGAATGCAATATGGTCATGCTCTATGCGCACCATGTGATCTCTCCAAGTGCGCCTGCGAAGTACCGGTCTCGATTGCCTTTTTGGATGCTATTTCTGCAGAGACGGGAATCCCGCTAATTTTATTATACGCTTTGGGTATTGGACCGGCAACGATGCGATTGGCATGGAATGTATTTCAAAAGCCAGATGGTTGGAATGCCACATATACTTCTATCGATGGTTCGGGAGTTATATACACGACACTCTGTTGTGCTAGTGGTTGTTGTTGGGCGTATGATGGCAAAACAAATATGCTTGATAATAACACACTTGAGTGTTGTTGCGATTCTGACGCTCCTTGCAATAATGGCGCAGGGATAGCAATTGTAGCTTGTGTTACAGTGGGTTGTAATACAGGTGCAGCCGTTGATTGTTGCGCAGATTGTACCGGGTGTGGGACGTGTGAAGGGTGTCATGGTGGAGCGGGTGTCATCATTGTTGGTTGTTTGCGCATTAATTGTGGAACGCCTCCTCTCGGACAGGCATGGCCAGATCCATGTAAAGGAGGAAATGGTGTGTTTGTGGTAGGTTGTTTGGAAACATCTTGTGATAGTGTGGCTATTGCCCGTGTTTCCAAGGCTACGGCAGCAATTAGCACGCTGGGTGGTGACTATGTTTGTATGACACCAACAGAAAATCTCTTCGGCAGTCCTTGCTCTATTGTACCGATGCCAGCCGGTACCTTTGCTTTTCGAGGTATCGATCTCATGTCATCATGGGCGTGGGCAAATCCAGTTCAGTATGAAGGTGTGCTGGCAGCCATCCTCGCCCGACCCGGCGGCGTGGCGAAGGCGGCTGCTTTTGCAGCCAAATATGGTCCAAAAAGACCCCCAACAACCATACAAAATTATCTGAGCAATATAAGCGGATTTAATTTCGGGGTGGGGAGTCTGCGATTCTATTAAAAAATTTAACCGCCTAACGCCAAGGAATTATCTCCAGCAAAGTAGCCGTGGGCATCATAGATGAATTATTCAACGAAAACCAATCGGGATATGCTCCCGATGAGCTATAAGTCCGGTGGGTAAGCACCCACGCATATAAACGCGTGCCCAAACCATTGTTTCGTATACTCACAGCACGAATAACAACTATTTTAGGCGTCGGGTAGTCAATACCCAGCCCCCGTCGCTTGTAACAAGAGACTCTAATCAGGCAATCAGACAGCGTGCTTTTCGCACTCTCTACATCGAGAGACGATAGATCATAATGCCAATTATAATCATCAATATGTACTTTATTAATTTTGAGAGAATCGGATGGATGCTTGTGCTTCTCTCGCATTTTTTTAAAATGTGCTTGGATCATACCCAAACACCTTTTATTCACGCCAGCTATGGCTAGTAGCATAGATATATTGCAATAATCTTTTATTGGACCCAAAGTATCCCCCCATGCATCTAAGCAAGTAAGGAGCGCCATTTCTTTATTAATATCAATCATAATATTTTTTACGTTCAATTTTAGTTAATATAACATTTTGAAAATATATGTTGTTGGACGTTCCTGCTCTTGGGTATAATCCCAGTAGTCAAAATAAGGAGATATTAGGTGAGGTTGAGACTGATTTTTCTCTCATCAGGATGATGTTAGATTTAATATAGGGAGAGAAATGGTTTGACCCCTCTCTTGTATGGTTAGACCCGGCCTGTGGTCGGGGCAACTTTATGATTAGTGTCTATAATCGACTCTTTCTCTCTCTTCAAACTATAATTCCAGACGATATAACTAGAAAACAACACATTATTGAGAATATGCTGTATATGGTAGAGGTAAATGAAGAACATACTGCCTATCTAAAACAAGTATTCGGAGAGAAAGCTAATATTAGGCACGCTGATTTTCTCTCGTGGACAACAAATATATCCTTTGATATCATCGCCGGAAACCCACCCTTTAATATTAATGGGAATATCAAAGTACCTACCAATTCTGTATTAAGTAAAAAGAATGATGGTAAAACAATATGGCCGTCTTTTGTACGCTACTCCTTGCAACTATTAAAACCTGGTGGAAATTTACTAATGATAACACCTAGTATTTGGTTGAAACCTGACAAAGCCAAGATATATCCCTTGTTAACTTCTCTGAATATAGATAAAATTCATTGTTTTTCAAATACTGAAAGCAATAAAATCTTTCATGGGCATGCGCAAACGCCAACTTGTTTTTTCTTATTAACGAAAGCTCCGTCCCGGGGCGTCGTTTCTCTCTACGATCGTAGTGTCGAGAGATATCTGCCATATCTTATGAGAGAAAAGAAGCCGATTCCTGTCTTTGGTGCCTCTATTTTTTGCAAACTGCAGCCCTATCTTAAAAAAGTTGGGCATCCACACGTTATTAAAACATCGATGCCGTCCAAACGGGCTCTTCTCTCCAAATCCAAAACTACGGACTGCTCATATTGTAATGTACGAACATGTATTATACAGAATAAGACCCCTTCTCTTGTATTTGAATATAGTAATATACCACTTGCTTACTATGGCGAACCCAAATTAATACTGGCGCATAAAATGTATGGATTTCCTTATTATGATAAAACGGGTGAATATGGGATATCACGGAGAGATAATTATGTGATTGTGAAGCAAACATCAGATCAATTTGAACAATGGAAGGCATTTCTCTCCACAAAGTTTGCTCTCTATCTATTTGAAGGCACGCGTTATCGTATGAAATACCTAGAAAAGTATGTATTCGAGTTGATACCTGATATTACGAAACTGGATGATTTTCCTGAAACGATAACTGATGAGACGATTGCAGACTACTTTCAATTATCGAATCGGGAGAGAAAGTGTATTTTAGGATTATCACCATCGGGCAAAATAAAAATCTAGATTATATATATATGAATATCACCATCGGGAAAACCAAAAATCTAGATTATATATATATGGCTAACAACGTAAATCGTATGGATAAGTGCATGGGGGACCTCAAGGCGGCGAAGGAGGAACGCAAGGATTACCAGGAAGAGGCAATGCAGGGTGGGCACTGGGATTCGCAGATATCTCAGGTAAACAAAGATATAGCACGCCTTGTTGCTGAGTGCAACAGACACCACAAAGTTCTGGAGGGACACCCCTCGGCGACAAAGCATTTTCCCAGCTGGGTCCGGTCGCGAAGATGGAAAGGAGAGAAGATTAAAGCGGGTGGTAGAAAAACACGCCGCCGCCGAGAACGGCGACTGCGTGCTCTCGAGCGTCACGCTCATCGTGAACACGCGGCGATTTTTCTGACCGAAAGGAAGAGGCGATTGAGAAAAGCGCAGGGACCTCGGCGGAGGCCCCGTAGATCACGACGAACGAAAAAACGCAAAAGGCATCGTCGTTCCCGCAGAAAACGTCGCCGCTTTAAAAAGCGCACTAAAAAAAGATAACTAAAGATAACTAAAAATTGATTTTCAGTTATGTTTAAAATGATATACAAAATGCTTCGATTTCATCTAGGAACTACACGTTTTACGAATGAGACTTGGGCACAGAATCTGCAATATCGTAAGGAAAACCGCAAGGATACTTGCATTTATGGATTGCCGGTTGAGATGCCCAAAGCGATTCGATTAGGTGAACCGGTATATGTTATCGAGATGAATATTTCGCAAGGAAATAAGAAAATAATGGGAATTGGCTATGTAATGAATTTTCGACATCGTGACCAATATTATCGTATCTATAGTAATGTGGGTTACAATCGCTGTATATACAAGGGACAGCATTGGTGCTGTCGGGAACAATTGGATAAGGGTATTGTCACGGCATTAGAAAAGGTATTATTTAAAGGGAAAGGTCATATGTGTCGGGGTCAAGGTGTGACGCGACTTAAAACGGAGAGACTAGAAGATGATGAGGGGGCAGTGATTGCATATATGAAGCAATTATTTACTTCCCAAACACCGCCCGCTTAGAGAATTTTGTGCTTTGCGTATAGAAATCGGCGCGAATAATAGGAACTGATTGATTGTATACTGCACTAATTTTTTTAAGTTCGTTATTACAATAGTCCATAACCCGATATGTATTCATAAAGCGTTTCTCGATATTGGCGATATTGGGCTCTCGCATCATAGAAATGAGGCTTTCTCTCCCAATATTATTCATAAGCTCAAAGACATTAAAGATATCTATAGCCTTGGAGCTTTTAAGATTACGGCGGATAGCATTATCCTTCAGCACCTCTCCGCTAATCTTTCCTAGTATATATCGAGCTCGGAGATCACGATTGCCATGACCAGCGTTAGTCCGCTCCCGCTCTTCCTCATATTCACGCATTTCTATGCGATTAAAATGGGCTACATTTCGGTAGAATATCCGCGTAATATCCTTCCACGAGAACGCGGCTGCTCGACCGCAGCCCTTTTCGTACTTGCAGGTGCCCCGGATCCGCGGGTTTTCCGTGCTCGCGGGGGGCAGCACCGCGCACGCGGTGCATATGATATTCATCTTGCTATATTTTCCTGCAACTGCATAGGGAACCCATTCTTTATAAAAACTGCTATTCGTATCCGCTGAGCCATGAACTACGTCGTGAACCGCGGGATTAGATTCGTTCATCGTGAACGTGGATCCCATCGCAATGGAGAAATCTCGCCAACGGGGAAAACCGCCACAAGGAATATCTCCCGGCGTCCGCGCCACTACGCCATTATTTTGACGCTGCCATTCAAAGAAGTGGGGATTATGAACCACCCCATTAATACGTTTACCGGTGCGCCAACTGAAAGCAGTATTGCAGTTTGTGCACCACATCTGATTACACCCTTCAGTCTTATGGATGGTAACCCCACATGCTGGACAATTTTTAGAGTCTTTCTTAAGCATTTGTGCGGTCGCAACATTACCAGGATCGCAGACATGATCTGGGAAAGCGGCGGTTGGCTTAATACCCTCTGGAATCATTCCCTTGATTTCATGACATGTGGCGCAAACTTGAATATCGCACACCTTGCATCGCCAATGAGTGCTCAAGAAACCATTGCAGTCATTGGCCGGACAAGGTTTGATAAATTGGCGCGCGGGTCCAGCAGATTCCTTACTGGAATTATCTCCATATCGAAGTTGCCACATACGCCCTTCCGCGCGATAAATTTTATTTTGAACAACACGCATATCAGCTTGCATTAGTTTTCTCAACGCGCGAAGTTCCTTTGCTTCGATTACTACCTTATCTAGCTTTTTCATACTCTCTGCATAAACCATTGTATCTTGCATACGACTCAATTCATGCTGGAATAGCAGTTCCTTCTTGTGAGTTCGAAAATCCTGATTAATGAACTTTGAAGTGGTATTCTGTACTAGAAATGCACGTGTCCACACGCAATCGCATTCTGGTTGCATGCATAAAATGCCCGTCAGCATCTCTTGACTCAAGACATATCTCTGTATGCACGCTCTGCAAAACTGAGTAGAACATTTGGGACAAGAAACAGGTGCTCGGCGCTCTTTTGTGAAAGTGTCACAGCAAATACAACAAGTATCATTGCTCATTTTTGAAGATAATTTGGTATTAGACATAGTGTTATAAATATTTAAGGAAAAAAAACAAATCAATTTTAAATTCTGGCTGAATACACCTATTTAAAACTAAATATTTATGATATGTATATGTCAGACCCTTTGGATTTCAATATAGATAACTATAGTATTGATGAATTATATCAATTATTAGAGCTAAAAAAGGACGCAACAGCAAAAGATATTGAGGGAAAGGCAGAAGTATACATTAAAAAGTATACCAAAGAAGGTTCTGCTAATTATTATAATTTTTTCTTAGCTGCCCGCAACAAATTGTTAGATGCCTTAGACGACAAGGACAACGAGGAGGAGGATGACGGGGATGGTGGCGGTGAGTATATTAAAACGGAATATGCCCCAAATCCAACTCCTACAACAAATCTGGTGAATCGGAAAAATTATACACAGGTTGTAGATGCTGAGCACGCTGTATTGCGTAGGGAACGTCTGCCAATAAGTCAGGGACATGGGACACCTTTTGTGCAAGGACAGCTGAATGCGGTATTACGCAACCGGAATCATTTACTTATTAATATTGATAGTCATTACAGGCAAATTTTACGATGTCAAACGACGAACAGGTCGGATTGCAGTGGTACTACCTGCGCGACGAATTCATTTAAATTTTCGGATTCATCGACTGATTTTACCTTTGATTTATCGCATCCTATTACAAATGTACTTAAGATGAGTTTGTATAGTTATGAGATCCCGCATGCATGGTATGTTTTTGATCCAGCATATGGTACTACCCAATTCCAGATTGATGCTGGTTGCATCGAAATTCCGGCAGGAAATTATGATGCTAGTGGTCTAATGACTGCTATCGGTGCGGTATTACCTGGTGGTTATACAATCACATATAACCTTTCAACAGGCCGCGTGACGCTTACTGGAGCAGCGCCTTTTGCTCTGAATTTTTATGATCTAAGTGGAGCAGATTGTAGTGGTGCTGTATGTGGTGGAAATGGTCCCAAACTAGATTTTAATTTGGGTTGGTTATTAGGATTTCGTGAGGCAGCCTATAGTGGTGCTGCTAGTTATACGGGCGAGTCCTTACTCGATGTGTATGGAACCCGCTATTTATTCCTTGAAGTGGATGATTTTAATCAAAATCGGCTCAATCAGGGAATTATCTCTCTAACAGCAAATCGAGATACTTTCTCGGTTCCTGCGTCTGTTCGTTGTCGGTTGCCTGCAGCTCAAGATCCGTCGAATAATTCATCTTGTGGTAAGCCGCTACCGACTTGGCGGGGTCCTGGATTAACATCCGCTCAAACATATTCGCGTGCGCAGCTATTAAATGCACAACAGCAAGGATTTCCCGACCGCTATTTAAGTCCGACTGGGTCGAATATCCTTGCGCGGATACCAGTACGAAAATTCAATCATTATGATTTATTATTTGATAATTGGAACTCAGCTTTGAAGGATACAGCACGAGAATACTTTGGTCCTGTAACCTTAAAACGCCTTCGGATAAGACTTCTAAATGATAAAGGGTATGTTGTAAATCTGAATAGAATGGATTTTTCCTTTTCATTGCTAGTAGAACAATTGTACCAGTTTTAATTTATGGCGAACCTCGAAGTCCTGTTATGAGTCCATAATGATTTTTATGTCTATGATGCCGTCGGCGGCGGCGGCGTGATTTCTTGGGATATTTTGCGATGGAATGTTTTTTGCTGGGATGTTTTTTGGTGGGATGTGAATGGTGTCCCCGCAACTCGCGGTCTAAATGACTAGTTCCATACATGACATCATGGAGTAATAAGTTAGAATGATATCCGAGTTTTCTTACGGGGCGTCCGTGGCGCTTAGCGATTTTCTTTATTCCATCAGCGGCGGTTTGTAGATCAATAACCCAATATTTGTCATTAGTGGCGTAACGCTGTCGGCGACCGCCTCTGCGTCGTTTGCGCGTTCTTCGCTTGCCACCCCATTTCCGTGCCCGGCGTGCTTCTTTGAACCTTTGTTCCACTGGCGCCTTGCCAAACTCTTTGCTTGCATGATAGGTACGGGCATCTCTTCCTTTTTGCCAATGCCTCCAATAGTGCGCTGGGTATGGATGGGTTATTCTGCTCGCGGGTCGAACGGGAACCCTTGTATGAATAGCACCAACTTGGTGGGCGGCTCGGGCGGTATTGATATTTCCAGCAGCGGCAGGAATGCGTCGTATCTGCCCGCCCTTTCTTCGCCGCCGCCGCGTTTTACGTCTTTTTGAGCGTTTACTTTTCATATATAAATATTCTTAGATAATTATTTCCAATTCATGAGAAAAATTCCAACGCACATAAAGATAATAGCAACAAAATCGCGTGCTGTTGCCTTTTCTTTATATAAGGTAATTCCTGCCATAAAGGTTAGAAATGTACTAACAACAGCCATTAAAGGCATAAATTTGGAAATACTTTTATATTTTATTAGCCAAAGAAGTCCAAATGTGCCGAAAATCATCAAACTTGCGTAAAGAACCAGTGTAGTGATGAGTTGGGGGGTCCACTTGGGCTGTTTACCCTTTATCTTTCCTATACTAAGAAATAAAAGCATAATTATTGCAAATTCTAAGATATGTCCATAGAAAATAAGTGCACTGGGCGACATAGATAATAATAAGTATTTTTTAAGAATGACAGCTAATGTGGCTAGTATCCCTAGTCCAAAAACGATAACTATTGGATATTCCTGTAACATTAAATATACTAAATATTATAAAATACAACAGCATTGAGTATCTGGCGGCAGATTGCCTAGGTCAACTGATCCAGTTGTTATAGGAGCAATACCCAGTCTTACTCCATATGGCAGTATATTAACTGCTTCATCAATAGTCTCATAGATACTTTTAACGACATCATAGAAGAAAAGAGAAACATTCACATTTTTCCGCACACTAATTTCGTAATAGTCCATATTATTATTCTTTGCAAACTCTTTGGCAGTTTCTTCTGATACTTTTCTGTGTAGTTTATCTATTTTATTTCCTACTAGTATCCACTTACATGGATGTCGATTTGCTGCTGAAAGTTCGGACATCCAGTGTTTGATGCCTATATAGGAGTCATAATTATCGACATCATACATGAAGATGGCGGCAGCAATATCTTGATAATAGTTACGAACGATAGGTGCAAAAATTTCTTGTCCGGCGGTATCCCATATTTGTGTTTTAATAACAGGTCCATCGAAGAGTGATGTTGTTGTGGAACCAAAATCTATACCGATAGTAGGCTGGTAACAAGGAGTATTACGTGAATGCGTAATCCGTGCCAAGAGAGAAGTCTTGCCAACTCCTGGTTGCCCCAAAAGTATCATTTTAAAGATATATTTATAGGACATTATACTATAAAAAAATATTTTTAATATATAATGCAAAGCGCTATTATACCAATCGGATTAAGACCCGGGCGAGGATCACAGAAACATAAATCTAAGACCGAAATATTAAGAAAGGAAGCTATCCGATTCGTTGATGAACAATGGAAACCTGATATGATTAAGGATAAGATATTGCGAAATATGATGAAAACAGAGTATATACGTCGATTTCGACTAGAAATAAAGCATAAATGTAAGAGAAAAAGAAATAAAATATTGGTAGATAAGTTTTTAAAGCGGTATCGAAAGTCATTGAAGGGACTCACCTATAAGGAATATCGAATACTTTTAAAACATTTAAAGGGTAAAAAGAAGACGAAAAGGCGTCACCGGCGTCGGAATCGTTGTACGCGGCGTATTAGATAACAGCTTTGAGCATTTCTTGAACGGCGGAATCTTGTTCATCGATTAATTTATTCATATTTGTATGAAAGGTGGTGAGTGTGGAACGTAGAGTTGTCCATCGTCTTTTTACAACTGGCATGATGTGTTTGATGCGGTCAAGCTTTTCCTTGGCCATTATATTTGCATCTGATATATTGGCGAGGACTTGTAAAATTAGAAAGGCAAGTCTTAGATGTTTAAGGTTTTTCTTGACTTGAGTTAGAAAGATAATGGGTTTTCCGTTGCGAAATTCTATATGAAAATCAGCACGATTCACAACGCCTGATTTCAAGCTAGCAAAAATAGCACATTGAAACTCAGCATTGGATTCAATATCTTTATAAAACTTATCAACATCAATCCTTCCTACATTTGTTTTATGATTTTTTGCTTCTATCATACAACAAAGTTGTGCCGTCTTTAATATAAAATCTCCTCGTCCTCCTGTTTTATGGGTATCTATTATCTCTGCCTTTGGAAACAACGTAGTAAGCGCATGACATGTTAATTCTTCACCATCTTGTCCAAGAAAAGTGGAGTTCTCGCCACGAACAATCATATTCTCTCTAGTTTTATGAAAAGATTCAACTTTCTCCTCCAATTGTACAATTTTCTTCTCATATTTATCTTCGCGTATTCGACAGCTTTCAGCTGCCATAGCTGCCGCCTTTTCCTGTTTTCTCTCAAAATTCGTATCACGTTCCCTCAATATACCTTGAAACTCTTTCGATAATCTCTCATGTAATGTACGACTCTTCACCCCCATAGTGTCTAATTCACCCTCCAAACGTTGGATTTTCTCTCGATAAACCTTCAATTCACTCTGATAATGCAGCGATGCACTTGTTTGAATCGTTTCACAAATTCTCTCCTTCTCCGCCTCATGCAGCCTACGCTCGTCTAGGGTTGCACGCTTTACCCGAGAAAGCTCAGCATGACAACCCGCAAGTTTTTCTTCCCAATGCGTATTATCCTTATTTTGTAAAATACGCTTTCCATCTTCTAGAAAGGAGAGTCCAAGTTGAATCACTTTCTCTCTATCATTAAGATGTAAGCCGACAAATTCCATTGTATATTTATTCTTGGGAAGAGTCACCTCCATAGTATTATCAGTCATATTGTAAATAGTAACTTAACTTCTTTAATATACTTTACTAACGTTGTTAAAGGCAAATAAATAACCAAATAGTATTCAAGATGTCTATTTTGTTGGTTGGTTGCACGGGTTTTTTGGGAAAAGTCTTATTATATCAATTACTAATGCGAACGAATTATAAGCTTTTTGTGGCGTGTCGTGCAAAGCATGGGTTGATGCCTAAGCGTCGAGTATCGATAATGATTCGAGAATTAGGACTGCGAGCTGACCGAGTTATAGTGGTCCCTGTGAATTATGATAGCGAACGCTTTGAACTAACAATTAATTCAAATCTTCAACATCAGATGAGAAATGAAGTTAGTATACTTATTAATGCTTTAGCTGATACCCGTATATCTACAAATCTAAGGGGAGCGATCTCAACTAACACGAATATTGCTTTGAGATGGTTACAATTTTTAAAATCTTGTATAAATGCGAAGAAATATATTTATATTTCTGATGCTTTTGTTAATTTTCATCGTGGGGGAAAGATAGAGGAAATAATTTATGAAACCGGATTGGATCAAGAGATCTTGAAAGCCGTACAAACCGGGGACCCTATAAATATTGCTCCTTACAATAGCCCATATCTTTTATCAAAACAATTGTCTGAAATACTATTGACGCAACGCCGAGGTAATCTGGATTTGGCGATTCTTCGACCATCCTTGTTAGCGCCCGCTGTTCAAAGGCCATATTGTGGCTGGTCAGAACCGAATAAATTAAGTGCACTATTTAGTGGTATATCGGTGGGATTAATTTCTGCGTGGAAAATCAATAAGAAGTCAATATTGGAGAGACATCTGAATCAAGTTCCTGTTGATATTGCGGCTAGAGACATCCTATCTCTCATAAAATCAAAGCAAGCATATACAATTAGACATTGCTGTCTTACAGGCAATAACATATTTTGTATTTCCTTTTTCTCCTTTTATAGCTATCTCTTAGAAGCCATCCGCTACTTTACTATAACACCCCTCAAAATCTATCATCGCACACTACATTCACATTTTCCATTACAACAAAAAGCACTCCATAGCGGCTATTTATTAATATGCCCATTTCTTAAGAATTTATACCACAATAAGAAAAATTTCATGCATTTTTTTAGATTATTACGCAATTCTATTAAGTATACTTATACAATTAACCAGTATTTCCCCTATTTAATCAGTAAGAATGTTATTTTTCATCGTAAAAATAAAAGCCGATGGTTTCATAAAAATCTACGACAAGATATCTCTTATAAAACTTTTATTCAAAATATACAGAAAACCATACATAAAAATAAAATCATAATGAATTCACTTAGATAAAGTAAGGTAATCCCTTTAGTTGATAAGGAATATATCTAAGAATAAACAATATTTAATTTCCTCCTATAATATAATAAATGTGGCAAATAGTATTAGGTTTTGGTACAGGGGTTTATGTAGGCACATATTATGATTGTCGTCCTTACTTAGATACTTTGGGTGTATGGATGAAGAATAACTTTCCGCCTGCGAAAAAAAAATAGGTCCGGTATACTATAATAATTTGTTTATTATTTTAGTATAAATGGCTGCAATGTTCTCTACAAAGATTGCAAATATTTCTCAATTATTCTATCAATCATTAGGGAGTGCCCGTGCTCCTCAAGAAAAGGCAGATCGTATATTGGAGCCAATGCAGGTAATGATTCAATTAGCTCTATTATCATTTTGTCCTACAGGTACGAAATTATGTGTAAATAATAATCTATTATCCTTGCAACTCCCTACTTTATCGCAAGGAGTCTGGCGATGGTATAATCAGGACTCAAAAGAGGATTTATTTTTTCTCTTTAATGCTGTAAAACGTTATCATATGTGGTATAAGGAGCAAAATGATCCCATATTTTATTATATTTTACAATTATCTAAAAAAGGCATTGCCAAACTTATTGAGACGTATCAAAGATCGGAAAAGGCGTCTATTATACATGCTTTAACATTGTATAAATCGATTCTTAATATGGATACCCAAGAACTTTTTGAAAGCACAGAAAAGGAAGATGCAACAATCGATGATATATTTCAAAAAATTAATAGCCTTTATGATGAAGGAATATTAGCAGTTATATCAAATATTCTTCAATTAATGGAAAAAGAAGAAAATGATATATTTAGAAAAAAATATTACGATGGACTTCAAATCATATTATTGCCTTTGAACCAACGCATCCAAGAGTGGATTCGCACTGAGTTACTCTGCACATAGTTACGATTAAAATTATCACCGAATTATCTTTATATAATGTATAATGTCTAACTACATTCGGTTGACAATACCACCAGGAAACATAGATCAATCAGCTAATACTATATTAATAAATGCAAGCCGAACTTCCATTCCAGCAAATATTGATGACTCCTTTTTTATTACACCCATTCGCCCTACTGATCCAGGTACACAGGTATTATATTACAACACTACAACGAAGGAGGTAACGCACGGAATTTCTGCCCCGCCTACTACAGCAATATGGGGTGTATGGGGATTAGAGGGCAATGTTAGTGCTGGCGTGTTTGGTATTCCGGGCGCAGGTCACTTTGTACCCGCCGACGCCGTCGGCTTCGGCGGCACCATCCCCTCCCTCCCTGCAGCAATGAAATCAATTGCAATTAATCTTGACGACTGCACTGGTCCTGTCTCTCCTTTAATGGGTGTGAGTGGAGCGTTATCTGCATCGGGCGGTTATCATATTGTTATTCGCGGGTGGGATCTTGATTGTTCAGGGCTAGATGTCCACAAAATGCAGGCAAAATACGCAATTACCCTCCACACGATCCTCGGCGGTGCGGCGGTCTTTGATGTATCGTATAATAATTCGAGCGGTGTGTTTCAAGGGAACGAAACTATACCGCTTCTCGCTCTTAAATATTACAATATAGTTATTGCCCAAGACGTTGCGCCTATGGGTCCTACAGGCGGGGTTGGTGTAACTGGTCCTACAGGATCGCCAGCAATAGCGGCTTCTTCAGTGTGGATGATTGCTGAAGACCCAAGTGGGGGCACGCCGGCATCAATACCAGTAGCGACAGAGTTCAATATCAAAAAAGCTGGCGGGTTTACAGAGGAAAATCCAGCTTTAGTAACAGAAATAGATATTAATATACAGGATTGTAATGGAGTAAATTGGGAGTTATTGCGCGACTATGGTTATTTGATTGATTATTATATAGTAATTAGGGGCTGGGATTCGGATTGTTCGGGAGAGGATATTTATCAGGTACAAACAAAATATCGCATTACTAGTACAGCATTTGTCCTCGGTGTAGCGACTTTTGGGGTTAGTTATGTATCTTCGTATGGAATCTTTGAAGGACCTTCGAAATATTACAATATCATTGTAGGCGCGGATGTGGCGCCTATGGGACCAACGGGTTTTACAGGGGCTACAGGTACTGCGGGTGTAACAGGTCCTACAGGAAGATCGGCGATTGCTGTCTCGTCGACCTGGTTTATGGGTGATGTTTCAGGCACAGTAGCTTCTGATCCAAATAGTACGGAGTTTATACCTGTTTCGGGGGCGGGTGTCGCCGGCGTGCCGCCGGCCGGGATTGTACAGATAGATCCAGCGCTTACAACGCAGATTCGTATAAATTCTCTTGACTGCCATCTTGATACTACTGAAAATACGGAACTACTATTACCGAACTACTTAACAGGGCAAAAATTAGTTATCCGCGGATACAATGATGATTGCTCTGGAACTATTGTTGAAAAGGTACAAGCCGAGTATCGCATTACGGGCCACTCGATCCCCCTCGCCGTACCGCCTGAAAGTGCATATATGGAAGTGGCATATATATCTTCTGCAGGTAATTTTGGTGAAAATAAGTTCCATAATATTATTATTGGGGCGGATATTGCTCCGATCGGACCTACAGGACCATGCTGCACAGGACCTACAGGACCCTTGGGTCCAACGGGATTGCCAGCTATAGGGGCCGTGGGCGTCTGGGGGTTGGAGGCGCTCGTCGACGCGTCGGCATCTCCCGCACTGGCTAATGGATTTTTTGTACCAGTTAATGGTACTACGGGTAATGTCGTATATGACCCCTCCAGTGTATCTCAATTCCGAATAAATACCACAGATTGCACCAGTATGCTTCATAATGATATGGCGGATGCCGGATTATTAGATGGAGCCTTCATAGTTTTGCGAGGATGGGATGCCAGTTGCTCTGGTGCCAATGTGTACGAGATGCATGCGAAATACCGCCTTGTCTCACACTCAGTCTCCTTGACTACGGCATATTATAACGTAACATATGTGTCTTCAGCGGGCGCCTTCGGTGGACCGGGTTCGATACCCAACATCAACCCGGCATTTTATAATATCATCTTAGGCTCAGACATTGCAGAAATGGGACCAACGGGACCATGTTGCACAGGAACCACGGGACCAACGGGACCACGGGGTATTGATGGTGTAGGTGCCAATGGTGTATGGATACAGGAGGGGCCAGAAGGGACCGGACCTGGTGGTTCGCCTACTGTAGGTGGATTTATGCCGAAAAATTCTGGGGGAAATATAACATTGGATCCAAGCGCGACAAGGACAATGGAATTGCATATCGATGATTGCTATGATATCTCCCAAGCGCATTTAGAAACCGATGCCAATACCATTGGCGCTTATTTGGTAATACGTGGATATAGTGATGATTGTTCAGGTGCTGAAATCTTCCTTACACAAGCTAGATATCGCATTACGGGACATACATATGGTGTGGTAGCCTCAGGAGTTACAACTTTAACACTTACGTATATGTCTAGCTACGGGGCTTTTGGCGCAGCAAAATATCATCATATTATTATTGGCGCAGATCCTGCCCCCATTGGACCCACGGGACCTACAGGACCCTGCTGCACAGGTCCTACAGGACCTGCGGGCGCAGCGGCTATAGTTGCTTCTAGCAGGTGGGAGGCGGCCCTCAACGACGGCGTGCCAATGGGTGATCCTGGCGACGGGACGTGGATGGCGGGCAATAGTGCTGGAAACATTACAATAGATCCTTCAAGTGTTGCGCATTTTAGAATAAATGAGGAGGATTGTCTTGGTGATATACAAGGTAACTTAAGTACTTATGATCTTTCAGGTCTACAAATAGTTGTAAGAGGCTGGGACGCGGATTGTTCAGGAAATTTTGCAAATAATACCTATAAAGTAAGATCACGGCATAGAATTACGAATGCTGCTTATGGCAACCTTTTTGGTGAAATAATAGTCGACCTAAGTGTGAATTATTTGTCGGGATTTGGTGAATATGTTAATGCGACATTTTACGATATAATTATTGGCGCTGATATTGTAGATCCGGGACCGACTGGTCCTTGCATGTGGATTTTGGACAGCTCAAATAACTTTTATGGTCCTTCGGGCTCGTCATTGCTCAATGGTACTACAGGCGTAAACAATGTCATTTGTGGTCCTTCTTGCTGTATTGCGGGTATACTTGATGGTGGGATGAATACTCTAGTGGGGGCGGCTGCAGGCGGCCAGATGGTCTCGGGAGATA
>Ga0114996_10003991_pt1 | contig 17951 bp, 15 predicted proteins | sample ArcticOcean_MG_C_4_FD_87039 | JGI IMG/M metagenome (GOLD analysis project Ga0114996, IMG submission 87039) | Marine microbial communities from western Arctic Ocean - ArcticOcean_MG_CB4_134 | ecosystem: Environmental > Aquatic > Marine > Oceanic | place: Arctic Ocean: Canada Basin | collected...
CGGCCTCTGGCGACACACGCGCGAGTCCGCCACACTGGCGGCATCAAAGGTTTCTCGACCGTCATGGCACACTACCCGGATGCCGACCTGGACATTGTGATCCTCTCGAACACGAGTAGTACTGCACCGGGCGAGATGGAGCAGCTCATCGCAGGGTGGGCTCTGGGTATCAAGAAACGATAGGGCGCCCCAAACAGGGCCGCATACTGGTTATTCCCCACGGGGGCATCGATGTCGGCACCCCCAAATCCAGAAGCGATCATGCAGCTCGGCATGGGGTTCTGGGCCTCAAAGACCTTCCTGAGCGCAATTGAGTTGGAGGTATTCACTGAGCTTGCGAAGCATCCTGAGGACATCGATGCTCTTCGAGTTCGCCTCGGTCTCAATGAGCGCGGTGCGCGGGACTTCGTTGACACGTTGGTCGCACTTGGGATGCTTGAGCGGGAGGATGGAGTCTACCGGAATACTCCGAACGCGGACTTCTTCCTAGACAAGGAGAAACCGTCCTACATCGGTGGCATGCTCGAGATGGCCAACCACCGCCTCTACGGTTTCTGGGGAGGGCTCACCGAAGCCCTTCGTACGGGTCTTCCGCAGAACGAAACGCGACATGGCCAGGACCCGCTCTTTGAGACTCTCTACGCCGATCCCGCCAGACTCAAGGAGTTTCTGGCGGCCATGACCGGAGTGAGTCACGGAGCGAATATGCAGATCGCGAGGGCTTTCCCTTGGGGAGACTATTCGACATTCGTAGATGTTGGCACGGCTCAGGGCGATCTCGTGGTGCAGATTGCTGAAGCGAATGACCACCTAAGAGGAGTTGGCTTCGATCTTCCCGTAGTCGAACCGATCTTCGAAGAGTACGCGGCACGAAGTGGCCCCTCCGATCGGATCAACTTCCGGGGCGGCGATTTCTTCTCTGACCCGCTACCGCCCGCCGACGTCATCCTGATGGGACACGTCCTGCACGATTGGAACCTCGACGACAAGCGTATGCTCATCCACAGCGCACGACACGCTCCCGGACGGAGGAGCCTTCGTGGTCTACGAGGCACTGATCGACGACGAGCGCCGAGAGAACGTTTTCGGCCTCTTGATGAGTCTCAACATGCTCATCGAGACCGACGGCGGCTTCGACTATTCCGGTGCGGACTGTCAGGGTTGGCTCACCGACGCCGGGTTCAGCTCGACGCGGGTTGAGCATCTCGTAGGGCCGGACAGCATGGTGGTTGGCATCAAGTAGCTAGCAGTCAGGCAGGAAACGGTTGAGAGGCTTCCACGTTGACGGGGACGATGCGAGAACAAGACGAACCGGGCGACCCGGGTATGCCGCCGATGAGGTCGCAGGACTATTCCGAAGTAGAAGACTGGCCGGGATACTTCGCGTCTGTCTTAGGAAAAGGAGCACGGGAGACGCTGCTCGAGGCCCTAGCTGCGTTTACCCGCGAGGGATTCGGCCGCGGGCTCGGGGTACTGCTAGAGGGCTTCGAGATCGAGTCGATGAACGAAGAAGAAAAGGATGATCCACCGGGGCTCCGAAGTCCGAAGCATTGGCACCTGTTTCATGTGGTGGCGAAGAAGCAGTGACTGCAAGGCGTGGCAACTCGGCCCTAGAGAGTGACCTCGTGATACTCCAAGGTGACGCCCGGGGCGAACGATGCGAGCACCGTCGTCGAGGCGGCCCTCTGCCCTGATTTGGACGGCGATTCCACCAAAACAGCCCGTGCAAGCTCGAGAGCGGATCCATAGGATCGCGACATGTTCATGAAGGTGATCGCAGACTGGAGAGGAGACATGCTCGGGTTGAATGCCGCGTTCTCGGCATAACGACCAGGGTACCGGAAGCCGTCGTTGGTCTCGATCGCACACCCGGCGAAACCACGGGTGTAGGGTGCGTAACTCTGCTTCGCCGAATTGAGCGCGACGAGCACGAGAGGATCCGTGCAGTCACCCGGCAGTAGGAGGTCGTGGTTCTGGTACTCGGGGTCCATGAGACCACCCGTCACACCCACATCTCGAGGGCCGAAGGCGTCGGGCAACAACGCCGACAGGGCGGTAACCGTGTAGTCGTCTCCCAATCCGGTGGGGAGGAGGACATCAAGGTCCTGTTCGGTCACGACTTCGTGGAGGAACTGCCGGCAATAGCCGCACGGCGCCGCAGAGATAGCGAGGCTCTGTAGACCGACTTCGCTGTTCAACCACGCACTCGTGGTTGCGGATTGTTCTGCGTGTACACCAAATGTGAGCGCCTCCCCCGTGAACTCCACGTTGGCACCGAGGTAGAGGCTCGCCCACTCGGTGCCGGTGGTCGGCATTCCTTGTGCGACTGCACCGACCTGAAAGTTCGAAATCGGGGCGATGGCAAACTGGGCGGCCACCGGCAGCAACTGGATCATCAGCGTGCCCATGTCCGCACCCCCGATCTCCGCGAGCTTCTCGACTTCGGCAGCCCCAACGACACCGCCAGCGTGCATCGCCCCTTCGATCAGATCATGTGCGGCATCCGGGAAGGCAGAGAGCGCTTCATCCCAGGAGCTGGAAGAGGCCATTCGCTGGCGATCCTTCACGGCACGGCTTCGCGCAGCACACTCATCAAGGCGTCCACGTCCTCGAGGTCGTTGTACACATTGGGCGCGAGCCGCAGCGCTGTACCACGAAGTGAGGCCGAGACATTACGATCTGCGAGGGCCTGCTTGAGCAAAGCGAGGTCGACGCCTTGTGGCATCCGCAGGCCGAAGAGGTGGCTGCTTCTCCACCGTTCATGCTCGACTGAATACCCGAGCTCACCCGCCTCGATCAGCATCTCGCTCGTAAGCTCCGCGCAATACGCCTGGACGCGTTCCGGCGTCCACTCGAGCAGGAGGTCGAGGCTCGCCGTTGCGATGGGGAGCAGAAAGAAGTTTGCGCGCTCGGCAACATCGTACCGCACCGCACCCGGCTGATACGCGTCCTGGTAGTCGACCAGATTCTGGAAGTCCTCGCTCCCGTCTCGCGCAATCCACGTTTCTTCGAGTGGCTCACCGTCATCGAAGCGAGGACCCATGTAGGTCAGCGCCAACGAGTAAGGACCGAGCAGCCACTTGTAGGCGGCGCAGGTGAGCACGTCCGGCTGCACGGCCTCGAGGTCGAACGGCAGCGCCCCGACAGACTGCGTGGCGTCCACCACGAGCGCAGCACCCACGTCGCGACATCGCTCGCCGAGCGAAACCAGATCGAAGAGCGTGCCATCGGTCCAGTGCACATGCGGGACTGCTACAACGGCGGTCGAGCGATCGACGGCTTCCATCAGGTGCTCATTCCACGCTGCACCCCGGCCAGCTCCTTCGGGCGGTCCGACTACGCGGAGCTCGGCTCCCGATTCGCGCGCGAGCTTGTGCCATGAGTAGACGTTGCCGGGAAACTGTTCGTGCGTCAGCACAATGTTTTGATGCGCCTCGACTGGGAGGTTTCTGGCGGCAGTCGCGACGGCATAGGACACACCGGGGTGGATCGCAATTCGACTGGGGTCGCCAGCGTTCACCAACCGAGAGAAGCGCTCTCGCAGCCCGTCGGAATTCCAGAAGTCGTCCGGCGGCACGATGCGGGTCGGCACACGTTTCTTGGCCAGAGCCTCAACGCCCGCGCGTTCAGAGACTCGCGGCAACGGGGCCATGTAGGCGCAGTTGAAGTAGTGTACGTCGCGCGGCAGTTGGAAGGCTTCGCGCTGGCAGGCGAGTGCGGGGAGAACAGCCTTGGGGCTACTCGTCATCGTCGGAGCGGGCATGAGCCGCTGCATACATGATCAAGCCCAGGAAACCGGCACCGATCGCGAACAAGATGATGGTTTCTAATGTCGTCATGCGAGGATCTTAACAGTTAAGTCGGCCAGGCCGGGTATAGGCCCATGCTCTCGACCTCTTGCTTGCGTTCGTCGTAGAGATCCTCCGGAGGCTCCACGTCACGGTTCTCGAGCCACGGCCCGCACCTCTCACCATTCACGAAGGAACCGGAGTGTCGTACACGGCCGTTGTCGTGGTAGACGACGAGGTCGCCTTCCCAAACGCCATCCACGAGTGAGCCGTCCAACTGCTGCACTTCGGGATCGGTCTCGAACATACGGAAAACGCGGCCGGTTTACGGAACGAGCGTCCCAGGATGGATATAGGTGCTGTCCAGGATCGCCAACTCATCCAGCGAACGAGGCGGGGTCGCGTCAACGCAAGCTGAAAGCAGGACAGCGAGTAGAACTAGATGCAGAAGTCTCAGGGGAGGCGCCTCGGTCACGCGGGAAGCGTACAGAACGTAGCGCCGGCCGGAGTTTCATTCGGCTAAACGGTGATACCGAGATCGTCCGCACTGGGTCCGAGCGTGCGGGATGCTTTCCCCATCTGGATCGACCGGCGGAACCGCAATCACGTTCGTCAACGCAGCGCCAAAGTGGTACCATCTTTCGAGCATCGAACCACTCCAGCACAGCCCTTTGTCAGCCCTAGGTCGACCTCCATGATCAAAAGAACGACTCATCCGAATCTGATCGCGCTCCTATCGCTGGTGGCGGCTACCGCTTGCGGCGGCAACGACTCCGACACAGAGACAGAAGCCGACCTCGTCGCCCGCGCCCGCGGCATCCACGAGCGGGTCATCACGCTCGATACGCACAACGATATCAGCGCGGCGAACTTCACCGCCGAGCGCAACTACACGATGGCGCTTTCCACGCAGGTGAATCTTCCGAACATGGAAGCCGGCGGGTTCGACGTATCGTGGATGATCGTCTACGTGGGCCAGGGCGAGTTGACGGCGGAAGGCTACGCCAATGCGCATCAGCAGGCGATCGCCAAGTTCGAGGGCATACATCGGCTCACGGAGGAGATCGCGCCGGACCAGATCGAACTCGCACTGACGTCGGATGACGTGCGGCGGATCGACGCAGCGGGAAAGAAGGTCGCGATGATCGGTGTTGAGAACGCTTACCCGATCGGTACAGACCTGGCGAACATCGAACGATTCCAAGAGATGGGTGCTCGCTATATGTCGCTGGCGCACAACGGGCACAGCCAACTCTCGGACTCGAATACAGGCGAGCGCGATGACGTTTGGTTACACGGTGGGCTGAGCGAACTCGGACGCCAAGCGATCGCGGAAATGAACAGGGTCGGCATCATGATCGACCTGTCACATCCGTCGAAAGAGTCGAACATGCAGGCGATGGCTCTGACTCGCGCACCGGTCATGGCGTCGCATTCGGCGGCGCGCGCGGTTGGAGATGTGAGCCGCAACTTGGACGACGAGCAGCTGCTTCTACTCAAAGAGAACGGCGGCGTTGTGCAGTCGGTCGCGTTCCGGAGCTACGTGAACCCGGAGAAGAATACCGCCAACCGGGATGCGCTCACGGCGTTACAGCAGACGATCGCCGCTGAGATGGGTGTGGAGATGGTGGGCCAAGGTGCGCGGCGTGGGATGAGCGCCGCCGAGCGTGAGGCATACGACGCGGCCTTCCAGCCCGTGCAGGAAGCTGTCGACGCGCGAAGGGCTGCCGAGGTGGACGCTGTGGCCCCACCGGTCGACGTCTCCGACTTCGTTGACCACATCGATTACCTCGTGAACCTCATCGGCATCGAGCACGTCGGCATCAGCTCAGACTTCGACGGCGGGGGTGGAGTCGAAGGGTGGAACGACGCGTCGGAGACCTTCAACGTGACACTCGAGCTCGTGCGCCGCGGCTACTCGGAAGAGCAGGTGGGAATGATATGGAGTGGCAATCTCCTGCGGGTCTTGGACGATGTGCACTCGGTGGCTGCGGAAATCCAGGCGGGAGGCTGACCGTCATGCGCCTCCCTCGCATCGTTTTCATGCTGGTCGCCCTCACTCTTCTCCTCTCGCCGAAGCAAGGCGAGGCACAAGGCCGCCGGAACCGCGCGCCCACGATTCCTCCGCCCAGCATTACGGAGTACAACCCGCGTTCTACACTGGTCGTGCCGGAGCACGAAGTGCCGCGCGCGAAATTCCCTGCGGTCGACCTGCACGGACATCCCCCGACCTTAGACAACCCCGAGGCCATCAACCGTGTGATCTCAGCGATGGACGACCTGAACCTTCAGGTCATGGTTCAGGCCCGCGGGAGTTCCGGCGAGCGACTCACCAGTCAGATCGAGGCGGTTCGGGCTGCGGGCTTCGAGGACCGGTTCGTCTTCTTCACCACGCTGGACCTCCAGGATGTCGGTCCGGGCTCGGGCGCTCGAATCGCTGCGCAGCTCGAGGCTGACGTCGCCGCGGGAGCCGTCGGCATCGGCGAGATAGGCAAGGGCTTTGGACTCAATACTCGGAAAGCAGACGGCACTCGGCTCGAGCTGGACGATCCTGAGCTGGACGTGGTGTGGGAGACCGCTGCCCAACTGGGTATCCCCGTCTTCATCCACACGGGCGATCCGGCGGAGTTTTTCGAGCCGCTCGATTTAGAAAACGAGCGCTGGCTGGAGATGGCGATCTACCCGAACCGTCAGTTCAACGACCGCTCACGCTATCCCACCTTTGAAGACCTCATGGCGGAGCGCGATCGACTGCTCGCGAAGCATACGAACACGACCTGGGTGATCGCTCACATGAGCTGGTACACGCAGGACCTGGGCAAACTCGGCGAACTCTTCGATCGCTTCCCCAACGTGCACGGGGAAGTTGGTGCGGTGCTCTACGATCTGGGCAGACAGCCCCGCTTCGCCCGCGCGTTCTTCGAGAAGCACAAAGACCGGATCTTGTTCGGGAAGGACTCGTTCGCTCCCGACGAGTATCCCTACTACTGGCGGGTCTTCGAGACCGAAGACGAATATTTCGACTACTACCGGAACTACCACGCCTTCTGGCAGCTCTACGGCATGGGGCTGCCCGATGACGTGCTGCGGCAGCTGTACTACGGGAACGCGATGAGGATCATCCCGAACATGCCGACGGCAGGGTTCCCCAGGTAGCGCGGCGCCTCTAGGCCCGCGCGGCCACCGCCTTCAAGGTCGGGTCAGACCGCCACATTAACTGACGGACTATTAGAACCGAGCAAATCGTCGCGCAGACGCCACCGGTGAGTATCCCGATCCATACACCTCGGATCGACTGGTCGAAGATGTGCACCGCCACCCATGCGACAGGCACCCCGACCAGCAGCACGCGAAGCGTGGTGATAAAGAGCGCCGGGAAGCCATGCCCGAGGCCCTGCAGCAAGCGCCCGGTCGTCATGCCCACCGCCATCATCGGGTAGACGAAGATCATGAAGCCCAAATAGGTCGCCCCGATGTCCAGCGCAGTCGGGTCCGACGTGAAGATGCGTAGGAGGCTTCCCGAGGTCAGGAACGCCACGCCGCCGATGACGGCCGCGAGCGTGATCGCCCACCGATAGGTGTAGAGCGCGGTCGAGCGAACAAGATCGCTCCGGCCGGCTCCGGCGAACATTCCGACGACGGTCACGGCGGCCCCGGAGAGCCCGAAGATCGGCAGCACGACGATCATGTCCACCTTCGACGCCGCACCGTAGGCAGCGACCGCCACGGAGCCGAAATCCGCCAGGATCAGATTGAACAGCATCGTCCCCGCCGACATCACCACCATGCTCGCCGCGATAGGGAGCGCCAGACCGTAGAGTTGCCGAAGAACCTCACGTGACGGCACCAGGGCCGCCGCGCTAAGGCGGACGAACGCGGACTTCCGGCGCAACAGGAGTACGGAGAACGTCGTCACCGAAATCACGACAGCCAAAATCGTGGCGACCGCCGCCCCTCGAAGTCCCATGCCGAGCACCAAAATGAACAGCGCATCGAGCGCGATGTTGGCCACCGTCGAGACCCCGAGCACGATCATGGGGGTCTTCGCATCGCCCTCTCCGGCGAGGATGGAACGCAGAATCGCGGACACGAAGAAAAGCGGTAGGAATGCGGCAATCACCTGGAAGTATTCCCACCCTAGATCTACAACACGGCCCTCGGCTCCCAACGCCCCCAACATCCAGTGGCCACTCGCGAGCCCCACACCACCGAAAATGACTCCGAGGAACACGCCTGAACTGATCGCCGTACCGACGGCTGCATCAGCGGCGCGCGCGTCGCCTCGTCCCACGGCCTGGGCCACCAACGCGGTGACGGCGGTGCCGATCCCCATCGTCAGGGCGACCATCAGGAAGAACAAGGGAGCAACGAAGGTGGCAGCCGCAAGCTCGTCCGTGCCCAGTGATCCGATGAATGCCGTATCGGCCACGATGTACATCGTGTGCACGGTCATGCCCGCAATCATGGGCAGTGCCATGATCCACAACGCTCGCGTGGGGGCGTCCAGAAATTCCTGGAGACGGTCCGTGCGAGGTCCGGAGGCAGCAGTGCGCTCGGCGGAATCGTCGGTGGGGGTGTCGGCGTCGGACATGCGGGCGGGCGGAGGGGCTGCTGCCGTCGCTAATTCCTTCGGGACAGCGGGACCGGAAAAGCTAACGGAGAATCGCTTGGCCGCGTTCGACGCCTGAGCTGGTTTCCCCTACAACCCTAACCAGTAGTTCATCTTGATGATGAATCGGTTGTCGGCCGGCGAATCGAACAGAGCACCCGCATCCCTACTCAGGTCGAAGTCGCCCATTAGGGCACGGTCCACCTGCTGACGCTGCCAGACGAGGAAGATCGTCGAGCCGGGTCGGTACTCCCAGCGAAGGACTGCGTTGCCGATCAAGGACCGCAGGTTGAAGTCGCGATCCGAGAACGAATAGTCGGTCGCGCCGTCGCCGTTGAAGTCCACGTGCTGGGTACCATCGACGTTGCAGATGTTCGCGGTGCAGCCAATCGCGTCCCCGAACGATTGTGCAGAACCCGGCTCGAAGTCGGAGAACTGGTACGATTCGGCAGCCGAAAGTTGTTTGTACTCGAGGTAGTCGCCCGAAGACAGCAGCGGCTGCGCGTACAGCTGCAGCGACAGCGTCGGCGTGAACGTCCAGTCGACACGCGTCACCATCGAAAAGGCCCGGCGGTCGAGCTCGGCGAACAGATACCGCCTACCGTACGTCGGGTCATACGCTAGCGTCGACGTCGAGGTCACGTACTGAGCATCGGTGCTCGATCTGTTCCAATTCGGGCTGACCGAGATCCCGAGGTTGTCGGACGGTTGCAGGCGGATGTCGCCACGGATGTTCGTCGACCCCCCAATGCCGATGCGGTCGTCTTTGACCTGGACGTTCGAACCGAAGCTCACCGACTTCCTGCGATCACTGCTGAGATTGAGGCTGAAGTCGGTCGACCCCGGGCTGATCATCATCGGACCGCCTCGGGTCGCCGACTGACTCATGGCCTGCGGGCTATATGAACCATTGAGCCTGACGTTCCAGTAGTTCAACAGCTGCCAGTTCGTGTTGAGCCGGAACGATCCACGCAAGCGAGCGCCCTGCCATGAATCGATCGACCAAGTGTCATCGAGAGCCTCGTGGCTCCAGTTGTGAAAGGTCGAAGCGGTGACGTTGTAGTTACGGAAGACCGACCCGGGTTGAATCTCCCGGTAGGCTACACGCACTCCACCGTCCAGGCGTTCGGCCGTCGTCGAGAAGCCGAGGTCATTGACCTCGAAGCCGTTGGTGACCTCCGCTGCCCAAATACCGCCCGTCCAGTGCTCCCCACCGCGCTTGTTCAACTCGAGACGCCAATTGACACCCATCATCGATGTCGCGGTCGGATCTAGCGCAAAACGTGTGGCGTCCGGGCGTTGATAGTAGTGGTTGGAAGCATTTTGGATGCGGGTGATCGCGGTTTCGGAGCCGCGGACCTGGCCGACCCCCAGCACACCCCAGAGGGACCAGTCGCGATCGGCCCACTGATGCTCGAAACGGGCTCCCCCGCTAAACGCGGCGGAAGGGAGCCAATCGAACGATTCGTCGGTCGGAAGCTCCCTGCGCATGCCCGTCGCGATGGCCGCGAACGTCGTCGTGCCATCGTTCAGATCCTGCGCCAAAGACAGCACGCCGAATTGTGAGCGCGGCTCCACCAGGAAGTCGTCTCGAGAGCCATCCTGAAAGAGTCCCTCTCCGAACTCGTTGCCGGTTACCGCACCGAGCACGCCGACCGACAGACCGCTGCTCGTTCGACCGGAGATCTTGGCAGCACCGAGGATCGTCGAGTTGGACGGGATATCGTCGTAGTCGGCGTCCGACGGAGCTCCGCCATGCGGACGACGACCCACTCTTCGGCTGTAGAACAGCTGGTTTCGGCCGCCTGAAAGGCTGAAGTCGAAGACGCGAGCATCTTCCACAAAGAACGGGCGTTGTTCGGGGAAGAACGTCTCGAAGGCGGACAGATTGATGACCGCCGGATCCGCCTCGACTTGCCCGAAGTCCGGGTTGATGGTCGCGTCGAGCGTAAAGGCGGAACCGAGCCCGTAACTCAGGTCCACGCCGACACGACCGTTCGCGGACGTGCCATCGAAGAACGGATCGCCCTCGAGGGACGGGCCGTTGTGCACGTTACTCACGACGTAAGGAAGGAGCTCGAGCCGCCTGGAGGGCCGCGAGACGCGCACACCCTCGACTCGCCCCATCTGACTGACCCTGCCCTTCCTCAGTCGCGACACGAGAGAGTAGTAGGACCGCTCGTTACTCGAGACGCGCGAACGGTAAAAGTTCACGCCCCACGTCTGCTCATCGTCGGAAGCCTCGTACCGAATCTGGGAAAGCGGGATACGAAGCTCAGCAGTCCACCCGTCCGCGTCCACCTTCACCGCTGACGACCACACAGCGTCCCAAGCCATGTCCAACTTGTCGTCGTTGTACAGATAGATATCGCTCTGAACGTTGGCCGCGCTGACCCCGAAGTTGTAGCCGGTCAGGCCGTCCAAGTTGGGATCCAGCGTAATCGCAAATTTGTCGAACGTGCCGTGTGCGTCGCGTCGCGTGAGACGCGTGACGATGCTCCCGGGATCTGGATCTGGCATGCGCGCCGCAACCCAGATCGCTTCGTCACCGATGATCATGCGCACTTCGGTGTCGTATTCGGCCGGCATACCCTCAACGGGCTGAGTCTGCGTGAAGCCGTTGAAAACCTTAGCGTTGGCCCACTCGACATCATCCAGCACGCCGTCCACCACAATGGGCGTGAGCGGCGCGTCGGCGTCGAGCGCGTCTCGATCCGCCACAGCAATTCGGGTGGCGGTCGAGCTCGGGGGCGCACCCTCTGAAGTACCGAGGGCGGACTGAGCTGCGATGCCCGTGGGCACCGACAGCGTGAGCATGACCGCGACCAAAAGGTCGCGGCCCGCCCCGCATCTATCTTCGATCATTTATCTCTGAGAAAACCAACTTTGAGCCGCAGCATGAAGTTGGATCGGCGCGTCGGCGAGGAGATCCAAGTCGATCTGCTTCGCCATGGCGTGGACCTGTTCTAAGGAGGCACGGTCGTTAGCCAAGATGTTCAGCAGTATCGTCACGACCTCGTCGTCGAGAGAGTCCATGGCGACAATCCAGTTGTGCACAGCCAAGGTCGGAATCGCCGCCTCCACCCCCGGATACGCGCCTTCGGGCAACATGGCGGTCGTATAGTAGGGATGCTCCCCCTGCATGGACGTCACCACCTCGGGAGTTATCGGCAAGAGCCGTACGCCAGCGGTCGTAGTAGCTTCGAGAACCGCTGCAGCCGGATAGCCCACTGAAATCACTGCGGCATCGATCGCGCGGTCGCGAAGCGCCGAGGACGATTCCGCGAACGACAGGAATCTCACGTCGATATCGTCGTAAGTAAGGCCGTGGGCCTGCAACAAGTGCCTAGCCATCTGCTCGGTTCCGCTACCCGGAGGCCCTACCGAGACGCGCTGCCCTGCGAAATCACCGATGCTCAGCGCTTCGGAATTCCTAGGCACCATGACGTGGGTGAGGTTGGGGTACAGGGGCGCCAACATGCGCAGCCCGGGAATAGCCTCTTTCCAGTCCCCTAGACCCTGCTGCGCCTGGAACGCCGTGACCGCGATCACCATGGCGAGGTCCATCTGACCCGCTGCGAGACGGTTGATGTTCTCGACCGAACCGCCGCTCACTTCTGCGGTGTATTGCCGGTTCTCGTCCGCAATCGACAGCCGGCTCGCAAGCGCGCCGCCCAGCGGATAGTAAATGCCCCCGGTCCCCGCCGTACCCAGCGAGAGGAACGTTCGTCCACCTTCTACACCACAGGCTGCCATCAGGCCGGCAACGGCTAACGCCGCCCACCGGATGCGTACTCTCTTCACTGTCATCCTCCGTGTGTTCGCTACTCAGCAACCCGCACGGGCTGCGTAGCCCTGAAAAAGACAACAGAGAGGACCAATAGCCCAGCCCCATCGGACATGAGACCCGGAAAGACCAAGGCGAGAGCACCCGCTCCAAGCAGCACTCTTTCCCATGCGGGAAGTGGCCGGCGGGTGTAACCGATGGCCGCAGCAGCGAACGCGGTGACCCCCGCCACAGCGGTGACGAACGAAATTCCGATGTCCACGATCGAGCCGTCTAGCAGCAAGGCTGGCCCGTATACGAACATGAACGGCACGATGAAGCCGGCGCTGGCGAGAATCGCCGCCGCGACCGCAGTGCGGAGCGGTGGCGAGCCGGCGATGCCGGCAGCGGCGAACGCAGCCAGGGATACTGGCGGCGTAACGTTCGAGATACATCCGAAGTAGAAGATGAAGAGGTGCGCCGACAGGAGTGGCACGCCGAGCTGTACGAGCGCGGGCGCTCCGAGCGCCGCCAAGACGACGTACGCAGCGGTGGTGGGCAGACCCATGCCGAGCACGATCGAACCCATTGCGGTCAGCATCAGCGCGATCAACAGATTGCCTTGCGACAGCGTGATGATGAGTTCCGACATGCGGAGCCCGATGCCCGTCAGCGAAGCGACGCCCACCACGACCCCCGCCGCGGCGCAGGCAGCCGCGACCTGGACCGCTCCGCGACCAGCCCCCTCCATGATGCGACGCAGATCTGGCAGAGATAGTCGGGTCGACGGCCGCAGATACGCCATGAACACTGCCGAAGTGACACCCCAGAACGCGGCACGCATCGGAGAGCGCCCCATTGCGAGCAGCGTCACAATCGCAATCAACGGAAGCAGGAGATGCATCCGGTCCAAGACGCGCTCGTTGGAGACATTGCGGGCGGGCTCGATGCCCATCTTCCCCGCCCGGAAGTGGATGGCTGCCAACAACGCCGTGTAGTAGAGGATCGCAGGAATGATCGCTGCGGTCGCTACCTCCAGATACGGAATGTTCGTCCAGGTCGCGAGAATGAACGCGCCGGCGCCCATGACCGGAGGCATAAGCTGGCCACCGGTACTCGCGGCAGCCTCGATGGCCCCCGCGAAGAACGGTCGGAAGCCCGCACGCTTCATCAGCGGGATCGTGAAGGTGCCGGTCGTGACGACATTTGCGACAGCGCTTCCCGACAGCGAACCCATGAAGGCGCTCGCGACCGCCGCGGTCTTGGCCGGGCCACCACGGGTGTTACCAGCCACCTTGTTCGCCAACGCGATCAAGAGTGCGCCGCCGCCCGCAACCTCCAGCACGGCGCCAAACAGAACGAACAGATATACGAAGTCCGCCGAAACACCGAGCGGTACGCCCCACACGCCCTCAGTCGATAGGAAGATGTGCTCGACCAGCCGCTGAACACCGTAGCCACGGTGTGCTAGGAAGCCCGGTAGATACGGTCCCGCAAACGCGTACGCGAGCGCCATCAGACAGACTGTGACGAGCCCCCATCCGGTCGTGCGCCGCGCCAACTCGAGCACGAGTAGAATCGCGACCGCGCCAGCGGCGAGGTCCATGCGGGTGGGATTGCCTGACCGAGCCACCAGGTCTTGGCTCTGTGAAGCGAGATAGAGGCAGACGCCCGCCATGAGTGCGACGAGTAGCCAGTTGAGCCAGGTGATGCGCGGCCCCTCGGCGGGACTTCTAGCAGATTCGTCTTGCTCCGACCCCTCCCCCGAGGAGGTGGAGTCCTCAGCACTTCGATCCGCTTCTGCTTTTCGGACTTTTCGCTGAACGCCCACGCCCAAGAAACCGAGCGTCGCCATGAGCGCTAGGTGGACCGGCCGTTGAATGAGCGCGGTGAACGGCGATACACCCGCCGCATAGAGATGGAAGAGCGCCGCGGTAGCTGAGGCCGCCGCAATGGTCCAGACAACCATCCTCCCGCGAGCCGGTTTCAACCGGTCCTCCAAGCTATCGTTGGGATCAAGAGTCGTCTCTGTAAGGCGCTACGGCGTGAGGCATCAGGGCTGAAAAATGGCGAAGATCAGCGCAAAAGCTAACGTAATCCCGATCACTATTGCGGCAGCGCTACCGAAGCTGCGCCTAGGATCGATAGAGTGTGCTCCCTGTGCAACAATGAGCGCAGACCAGAGGCCTGTCAGATCCATCAGCCTGAACGCGTCAGCCCAATATCCGTCTGAGACGAAGAACAGGAAGAGGCCCAGGTTAAGAGTCGCTTGAGGATCTTCGGTCATGACCTTCAGCGGTACCAGCGTGAGGCCGATCACAGCGGGCACAAACAAAGCATGCGCACCGACCGAAAGGTATTGGCGGTAGCGACCCTCGTCTCCGAGCACGAACGCGAAGATCAGCCAATAGAGCCCGGCTGAGATGAAGGTGAACAGCGAGACGCCAATCGTCGCGAGAATCGGCGTGACGAAACGCATGACGTTCATCAGCGTCTCGGGCATCTCGGGCATGTCCCGACCGGCCTCGAGCATGGCTTGGCGCTGAGTCGCCAGAATCAACTCTAAGGGGATCAGCGCAGTTTGCAGTGCGACCAGCAGCGCCCCGACGAGAAGAGCACCCGCCCACACTGGGTGCTTCGCGACGGCCTCCATCACCCGGCCCGGGCTGAGGAAGACGTTGAAGAGTCGGCTAGGAAGCGACGGAAAGTCCGCCTGTTCGGCTTCTGCTGTGTCGGTGTTTTGAGACTCGTCCATTTTGACCGCTCCCGTGCCGTGCGTGGGCCTCGTGCCTAGGAAACTGGTGCCGAAAACATTCCCGGCATGGGCTGTAGTATTCTCCGCCCAGCCCGGACTTGCCAGGGGCCGGAAGGAAAAGAGTCGCCCAAAAACGTGTCGGCGAGGTCAACCTCACGAGGCAATCGTTGACGGATCACCCTTGGCCGCTCGTGAAGGAGCATATATTCTAGGGACTCTGGGTCCTGGGCCCGTTCCTGGACCATCGCCAAGACCAGCGTCTCGAGCACCACATGGGCAGCTATCGAACCAATCCTGACCGGATCCTCGACAACATCGATCGAGCGCGGAACCGCGACGCGGAAAGCGCGGGCTTCAACGTCGAACGTCAGGCTATGGCGCGCGACCTCGATACCAATATTCCGGACCTCGACGCGACGAACACCGAGCGGCTAAAAAGAATCTTCGGCAGCCTCGAGCGGGCTTATACGCAGGCTGCCCAAAGAACTGAGCTAGGCCGGCTGGCCTCCCGTTTCCAGGCCGTGGGTGATATTCACCATCACCACGCGCGTGGCGACGTCAGCATCTCGGTCCAGTATATGGACCACGAGCGTTTCGATGACGTCGGGGTCGCACCGTTTGAACTGCGCGCCGCCGATATCGCGGACGCGAAAAAAGAGACAAAGACGAGTCGCGCCGACGTAAACGCACTCAAGGTGCTGCGCAGGCAGTTACGCGAGGGCGTGAAGGCTGCATACCAGAAGCTCGAACCGCGCATTCGCGATGCCATTCGCGACCGCGCTGACATGGGCCACGTACAGGTGCAGGTGACCGTGGATCTGCGCCCCGCCGAGTAGTCCTTCGGGAGCTGTCGATGGGCTCGAAGATAGATGGAAGGGGTGTCCTCTGGTCCCTGTTTTTCGGGCTCATCATCCTGACATTATTCGATGTGCTCAGTCCCGACTCCGTGGTCGTGGACTTCTTCACCGGTGGTTCCTCCACACCTGACGGTCGACTCGAACGTGCGGTCGGTCGCGCCATAAACGGTCGACGCAGATAGAAAGGCCTGCCCGCGTCCTGCTGCTTTTTCTGGACGGTGTAGGGATCGGTGAGAACGCCGCCGACCACAATCCGTTCGTAGGAGCCCGCGCGTCGCTTTCCACCCTGCTGGAGCTGATGGGCGGCAGTGTGCCTACGCTGGGAAACGCACGGACCAGCGGCCCCCTTGGCAGAACGATGCCTCTCGACGCGACGCTCGGCGTTGACGGATTGCCACAGAGCGGCACGGGACAGACAGCGCTGCTCACGGGTGAGAACGCCGCCGATCTGCAGGGGCGACACTTCGGTCCCTGGGTTCCGGTGGCCCTTCGGCCGCTCGTCGAGGGGCGTAGCGTGCTTCAGCGGGCGCTCGACGCCGGCAGGTCGGCCGCGTTCGCGAATGCGTATCCAGGAGGTTGGCCCGGCAGCGGTAGGCGGAGCCGCTTCATCGCTGGACCACCGCTCGCGGCCAAGGCGGCAGGCCTACTGGACCGCCACGAGCAGGCGCTCGGCGAAGGTCGTGCCGTTTCGAGTGAGATCGTGAACGACGGATGGCGGGCCCATCTCGGCCATGACTGGCTGCCCGACATCTCACCTCAGCAGGCTGGTGCCAACCTGGCTGCGATCAGTGGAGATACCGATCTGACACTGTTCGCCCACTACACGACGGACGACGCAGGGCACTCGCAATCGATGGATGACGCGGTGGTGGCGCTGGAACGCGTCGATGTATTCCTCGAAGGCCTGCTCGAAGAAATGGCGTCAGATACGCTGCTACTCGTCACGAGCGATCACGGCAACATCGAGGATGTTCGCTCAGGCCACACGCGGAATCCCGCACTCGGTATCGCCTCCGGTCCAGGCGCGGAGCACGCGCAGGAGATGAGTGACCTGCGTCATGTGACACCATTCATTCTGCGCGCTCTCGGCATCGATTAGTCCCACCACGCCATCTCAACGCCCCACCGCGGGGGCGATGCTCCGGGTGTGACAACGCGACCCAAGATCCTCGGACAACTGCTGGTCGAGACCACCGACCTCGACCAGCAGACACTGCACGGCGCCTTGGCCGAGCAACGCTCGACCGGGCTGCGCATCGGCGAGACACTCGTGCGCCTCGGAGGTGTGACCACGGTGCATGTGGCCACGGCGCTCGCCGCGCAGCTCTCATTGCGGTATGTGCCCGCTCCCCTGGCACCAAGCCGTGAAGCGCTCAGGGCTGTCCGCCCGGAGCTCGCCCGCGAGCACTGCGTCATGCCGTTGGGCGTCAGCCACCGGACGATCCAGATCGCGATGGCGGATCCGTTGGACCTCAACGCAATGTACAACCTCCGCTTCCAGACCGGGCGCCGCATCGAAGTCGCGGTGGCCGACGCCGACGCGGTGCGGGAGGCCCTGGAGCTTCACTACCCAGGTGATATGCAGAACCTGGTCGCGGCCCTGCCTCGCGAACTCCGCGGGGGCGGGTCGAGCGGACCGAGCGACGTGGAGCGGGCCACGCGGGCGGCTCCGGTTGTGCGGCTCGTCGACTCACTCATCCGTGCGGCGGTCGAGACCGGAGCGAGCGACATCCAAATCGAGGAGACCGGCGGAGACGTTCGCGTGCGGCACCGCGTGGACGGCATCCTGCGTCAGGTCGGGGACCTGCCAGCCGCGGCCAGACGAGCGGTGCCGGCGCGCATCGACGTCATGGCGGGCATGGACATCGCCGTGAAGCGTCGAGCGCAGGACGGCAGTATCGACCAGGAACTGGGTGGGCGGAGGCTGAACCTGCGGGTGAGTACGATTCCGGTGAACGGCGGCGAAAAGGCGGTGGTCCGCATCCTAGATCCCGGTGCCGCGCCACCGAGCCTTAGCGCATTGGGTCTGGCCGCAACGGACCTCACACGAATGCAACATCTCCTGCTCTGTGGGGAGGGGGTCATCCTCGTAGCTGGCCCCACCGGGAGTGGGAAGAGTACGACGATCTTCTCGGCACTCTCAGAGCTGGACCTCGAGGCTCAGAACGTCGTGACG
>Ga0114996_10003994_pt1 | contig 17937 bp, 12 predicted proteins | sample ArcticOcean_MG_C_4_FD_87039 | JGI IMG/M metagenome (GOLD analysis project Ga0114996, IMG submission 87039) | Marine microbial communities from western Arctic Ocean - ArcticOcean_MG_CB4_134 | ecosystem: Environmental > Aquatic > Marine > Oceanic | place: Arctic Ocean: Canada Basin | collected...
TCGAGGGCACTTCCGATGATGGTATACATGCCTGCCAAACAGAGAGTGGCAGTGATTGCGACGACGGCCCATTGGTTGTGATTGAGTCCCATGATATTCAACTCCGCAGGGTGTTTCCACCCTTTGACCGCCCGTCGACCCGACACTTCACACTTAATGCTTGAGTGGCTCCGTGCGGTCTGGATTCGGGCGCAGTGAAGCGATTCTCCCGCAATTCGGCAGACCCGTTCCGTATCACGGAAGCGAAAGGGTATCACACATCATTCGGCGATCTCCCGTCGACTTTGGAGGGTAATCTCATGCCCGCGAGCATCCGCGGTCCAAGTCGCGCGGGCCGGACGCCCCTCAGCGCGTTCCCAACAGCCGAGCAGGCGGCCGACGACGAGTGCGGGGTGGAAGGCCGCAGCCAGCCGGAGTCTGACGCCACCGTGGCCATCCACCTCGGCCGCTTCGGTGATTCGGCCGAGTCCCTCGCGGGCGAGAACCTGTCGCCCGACACCGAGCCAATGATCCGCGCTGGCGATCAACACAAGTTGGCCGCCGGCGAGGAATTGACGGCGCGATGCCTCAGCGGCACCATCCCAGAAAACGAGTTTGTCAGGGTCCTCAATCCCGCACCATTCGGTGCGCGAGTCTGTCGACCTCTCGGTCGAAGCGAGGTGGGGTAGAACAAGGCTCTCGAATCGCAACAACAGGTCGCGTGTAAGCAGGAAGGAGCGTTGCCCTTCCACAGTCCACAATCCATCGGCCTCATGGCGGGCGCAATCGAAATATCTCTCATCCTCCATCACTTCGCCCACCTGATCCGTCCAGTCGGCAGCGACAGCTGAGGGGGCTGGGATCGACCGAGGATCTGGTGTGAGTTCAATCAAGGTCTCGCCTGCACCTCGGTCGGACCACTGGAATCGATAGCGCTGTTCTCGGATGCATTCCCAGGCTGCATTGGCCATTCCCGCGGCAATCGCGGTTTGCGCCCGATTGGCCACCAACAGGGTCAGTGCCCCACCATCCTCTTCGAGCAGACCGAGTTGACCGAGTCCGCGCTGATCCCAGTCCGCATTGACCACAGCGACCCGCTTCGCCTGTTGTTTGAACCAGGACCGTGGAAGCGGGTCGGCTCGTGACCATCGCAGCTCCTCCGATTCCGCAGCCGCGTGCGCCAGGCGGCGGCCCAGCGTCTGGTCAAGGGTGGATTCCAATTCGACATACCAGGCCTCGAAGGCGGGCAGTGGTCCGCACCAGACGGCTTCGTTCCCCGCTGCACCATCCCGCAGCAGGCCACCTTCCCTCGCGGGACATCGTTCCTGCAGAGCCTCGACGAGCCAGGGGGTGGATTCGTCCATCGGTGTGTCAACGAGTGGCATGTGTATATCCCTCCCGTTCACTGGGTGTCCTTGAAATCATCCGCATCATCGCTCCGTTGGACCCCTCTCGGCCGAGGGCTTGGACGCCGCACACCGCCCGGTTGACGTTTGAGATTCTCCGGCCGCTGAGACGGCAGCCGAGGACCGGGCCGGTCGAGAGGATTCGAATGAGTCGGAATGCCGTGCTGGGCCGGACGCGTATCCATGATCGGGCGGCGGTCCTCCTGGACCCCCGCGGTCAATTTCTGCTCGCGTCCACCCAGGCTGCGTCGATGCACGCCACGGTAGGCTGCAGGTCCAATCAGCCGCTCGAGGGTGCGCATCTCACGCTCCATCGGTTTCGGTCGTTTGGTCCACCAATGCTCGGGTAGGGGTTGGGTCCTCGCCAACCGGCCCGACTTCAGGCCGCGCATGCGCGTGCGCATTCTGTTGCGGAAGGGGCGGTCTCTCTCCTTTGGCATGCGAACGGCCAACCAAGCGGGGAATCCGATATCGTAGACGGTGCCGTTAATCGTCACGAGGAGTCCTTTCAGTAACAGGTGGTTGCCGACCGGCAATCGGTTCTCATCCCCGGTCACCTTGTAGGACTTGAGCCGCTTGGCATAAGTGATCATGGCCCGTTGATCGCGATGACGGATGACCCGGCGTTGTTGACGGCGGAAGCGCCGGGTGAACAGGTGAAGGGAGGTCAGGCAGATCGTCGTGCCGACCGCAATCAATTCATTGCCGCCGGTCTGAATCCAGGCCAGCCAGCCTATCACGATCCAGGTCGGCAGGAGCACGAGCCAATTCAGCAGGACAATGGATAGCGGCGGCGTGTAGGTCGGTGGAACGCCGCGCTCGAGAGCCTCGTGAGCGACCACCATGACATTCGCGTTCAACGCCTCATCCATGCCACCCTTCGCATGGAGAGCGGCAAACGGATTGACGGGGGCATCATCAATCCACCTCGCCTTGTCTCGCGAGTGACCGACGGCGAGGGCGACCTCCAACTCCTCGACTTCACACGGGAAGCCGAGAATCCCCGCCAAGGCCTGCACTCGCGGGTCCTCTTGGCTCGATTCATTGACTTCTTCGAAGACGTCCAGAGCATCGAACCACTCACCCTGATCGATTAGGCATAATGCGCAGCCGATGCGCGCAAGGGTCGACCCGGGGTGTTCACGGACGAGGGAAAGGCAGAGTTCGAGCGCCTCATCCGAGCGCCGCTGGGCGCGCAACAGCGCCGCACTGGAGAGTTGGGCATGCAGGGATAACCGGTCACTATGGGACTCACCGACAGTCGATTCGGGCCCCCATGACCGGAAACGTTTCTGCAGATCTCGCAGGTGGTCCACGGTGGAGATGTTCTCCCAATCGTACAGGTCGTCGCGATTGACTCGGCCCGTCCATGGATCCATCCATTCCGTGAGCAGAGCGAGCAGTTCCGGTTCGTCATAACCCTCTGACAATTCCATGCCACGAAGGGCTTCTTTGGCCGCGTCCAGCCTTCGACAGGCGATATGACCCGTGGCGATGATCATCCGCGCCTCGTCATCCTCACCGCCCTGTTGAGCGAGAACACCTCTGGCCTCCTCGATCGCCCGCGGCCACAGGCCACGAAGCGCCGCCTCGACCATGCGTGCGCGCCCCTTCTCCAGTCGGACAACTGCTTTCTCACCGCTGATCTCCTCGGCCTGGAAGGCCCGCAGTGCTGCGATATCGTCGTCGCGTGCCGCGAGTTGGATGTGCTCTCGCATCCAGTCACCACCGCCGCCCATGATCGCACCTTCGCGACGCTCATCCGGAGAGAGGTCGAACTTCAGTGAACGGAGGTTCTCGAATCGGGAGATTGACAGCAGCCAGGTCAACAGGAAGATCGCTTGGCCCGCGGCGATGAACTGCCAGGTCTCCTGCAACAGCAATTCCTCGCTGAGATTCGAGCCATAGGGCATCAGCCCACTGAATTCCTTGTAGGTCTGCAACACGAGCAGGAGCACGATATAACCTGAGAATCCAGCCAATCCGAAGAACAGGATTCGCGCCTGCACATCACGTTCGGTACGGATGTCGCGCGGCTGGGCGAGAATGACGCCACCGACCCCACCGAAGGTCTGCCCTCCGAGGAACAGGTTGCGGGTCAATTCGAAGATGAAGGCAAGGCCGACGATCGCCACGTTCAGCATCAGATAGGCGGCGAGTACCTCTGCCAGCGTCTTCAGGGAGATGATTTTCTGCAGGAAGGGTTCATCCTCGACCAATTCGTAGACCGACAGTCCGAGAATCCCTCCGAGGTCGAGCAGGTCTCGGGCATTGTCCGGCTGGTTGATGATGACGTGAATCAGCGTGACGATTCCATTGATCGCCGTCAGCGGCATGGTGCCAAGAAATACCACGAGGAAGAGTGAGATCGAACGCCGTCTGAATCCGGGTTTGTCCGGGTCGATCGGTGTGCGCCAGCCCTTCACAGTGCGCCATTTGGAGAGCATGAGTGTATTCCAAGAAGCCCCCATGATTCGACCATAGGCCAAGATGGTCGGCGACATGAATACGAGCAATGCATATCCGACCCATTTGATCATCACCTCCATGTCCATCTCACCGCCGCCGGCATTGGCGGATTTGTAGCCATAGAACAGGATCGAGCTGACGATCATCCCCATCGCGACAGCCGTGCCGAAGTAGCCGACCAGGCGCGCGGACAACCGCTGGGTGATCTGGCGCTTGTTCATCGCTCTGATCTGGGCGTACATGGTCACGATCGGTGAGACCAGAATCGGCACGGCGATCATAATCGCTGTCAGAATCACGATCGGTTCGAAGTAGGTCGTGGGTTGAATCAACAATTCGACGATGATCAGCATCACGCCACCCATCGCCATCAGGTAGGCGAGCACCCCCATCGCCACCCCTCGATTGTCGAGCAGTCGACGGGTCTGATCGCTCGAGCGACTGAGTCGGTGAACCTCGTACAGTCCATCATCGACCTCGAAGGCGACCTGCAGGTCACGCAGGCTCATCGGCAGCAACCAGCGCCACAAGACCATGGTTCCCATCGCCGCGATTAACACCGGAATCAGTAGAATGGCGTCGAAGGACTGGAACGGAACGACCTCGACCTCTGCAGATGCGATCGGCAACAGGATCGATGCGAGAAATGCGAGAGTGAGCCCGATTCCTGTTCGCATCATGACACCTTCTTCATTCGAGTTCTAAGCGCTTGTCACGATTCAGCGATGATTGGTCAGGAATCGGTCGATTCGGTCGAAGGCCTCATCGAGCACTTCGACATCGGGTAGGAATACCAATCGGAAATGGCCCTGACCATATTCTGGCGAGAAACCGCTGCCGTGGACGACCAGAACGTGTTCCTCGTGAAGCAGGTCGAGCACGAAGCGTTTGTCATCGGTCGCCCATCTCTCATCGGTCAGTCTGACGAACATGTAGAAGGCGCCGCCCGGAGCCTGCACCTCGAGCCCCTCGATCTCAGCGATGCGCTGGATGCAGAGGTCACGTTGCGCGAGCACGCGATTCGTGTATTCCTCCATCCACTGTCGGTCCTGGTCAAGTCCGGCCTGATAGCCCATCTGAGCCGGCGTCGAGGCACAGAGTCTGCTCCTCAACAATCGCTCGATGCCATCCTTCACCTGAGAGAGCCGACCCTGTGGGTCGTGCAATGCCATGTAGCCGATTCTCCAACCCGGCGCATAGAAGACCTTGGAGACCCCATTGAGCGTGAACACGGGCACAGTCCACGAGCGAGAGGCCACGCTCACCTGTGAGCCGGTATAATCCAGACCATCATAGATCTCATCGGCGATCACCATGCAGTTTGGCCATTGAGCAGCGATTTCGAGCAGTTGATCGATCTCATCCGCATTCGCGACATTTCCAGTCGGATTGTTTGGATTGACCACAACGAGCAGGCGCACGGAATCATCCATCTTCGCCTCGATGTCCGCGAGGTCAATGCGCCAGCCATCCTCGGCATCGAGCCGATACTCAATCGTCTCTGCACCGAACATCTGTGGATAGGCCATGTAGGGCGGATAGTGAGGGCCGGGTGCGAGCACCTTCGTTCCAGGCTCGAGCGTCGCGGCGAAGATGATCTGAAGCGCCTCGGTCACGCCATGACAGACATAGACGTCATCCACATTGCAACTCCATCCCTTGCCACATTCATCGGCAGAGATTGCCTCCCTCAGAACGGGCAGCCCATAGGAGGGTGAATAGCCGGTTTCCCCTCTGCCAAGACTCGCCTGGAAAGCCTCGACCATGTGGGCTGGCGTGGGCAGGCCGGGGTAGGCGATCGGATCGCCGATGTTCAATTTGAGAATCTCATGACCTTCGGCTTCGAGCGCGGTCGCGGGCACGACGACATCGCGAATCGCATACTCTATTCGAGCCGCGCGCGCTGAGACGGGAATATCGCTCATGCCAAGCCCCCCATCCTGCACACCTCTGCATAATGTTCCTCGGACACGGGCTGAACGCTGAGTCGGGATCCCTTCGCGAGAAGGGGCATACCGTCCAGAGCGGAATTCGCCTTCATCTGAGGCAGGGTCACCATCGAGAGAAGCGCTCGATGCGGCACGATGTCGACCATGATCCAGCGAGGATTCTCAGGGCTGGCCTTGGCATCGAAATAGTGCGAGGATGAATCCTGAGCCGTGTGGTCTGGATAGCCTTCTCTGCACACCTTCGCGATGCCGGCGATGTGGGGCGGCTTGGTGTTTGAGTGGTAGAACAGGACGATGTCGTCGAGTTCCATGTCGTCTCGCATGGTGTTGCGCGCCTGGTAATTCCGCACACCGTCCCAGTGGGTCTGGCCGTCCTTGACCAGCTGCTCCCAGGGATAGACATGGGGTTCGGATTTCACCAGCCAATGTTGGACCATCGAGCCCTATGGGCTCGTTGCGACTTCAAAGACTTCACCATGCGTCGTCCGTTGAACCGAGCTGGACGACATCGTAGGAATCGGCTGCGTCCCGCTTGGCTGCGACCGCGCTAGCACCGCCCACCAATCCTGCATTTCTTCGCATCGCATCGCCTCCTCCGGAGAGTCCCCAGCCCATCTTGACGAAGGTCGCATAGATTGCGGGCAATAGGATGAGCGCGCTGAGTGCGGCGAAGCTCAGCAGGATGATGATCACTGTCACGAAGGGCTTGAGCGCAGGAATCGGAATCAGATAGGCGGTCATCAACCCGGCAGAGGTGACAATCAAGGCTTCGAACAGCGACATTCCGGTGCTCGCACAAGCATCTTGAATCGCCTCCAGCGAGCCGCCTAACTCTCGAACTCGATTGGCGATGTGAATCGAGAAATCGACACCCACCCCAATCAGAATCGAACCGATCATCACCGTGACCAGCGATAGGGTCACACTCTGCTGATCCATCACGAACCATTGCATCGCGACGGTGAAGATCACCGGAATGGTGGTCAGGATCGCGTACTTGGCATCGCGGAACACGAAGCCCAGCGTGACGACGGTGAATAGCAGCGCGAAGCCCAACGACTGCCATTGACTGTCGACGATGAGGTTGTTGACAGCGATCGTGACAGCCGCCACACCGATCAGGTTGGTCGGCTTGAATCCAGGCACCCTCGAATCCTCGACCTTCTCGTTGATCGAGGCGGCGGCGAACTCGGTATCCTTGACCGGCATGAAGGGCATGTCGATGTAGATCAGCGAACGCTGGAAGTCTTTGGAGACGAACAGGTGCCGCGTCTCATCGGTCAGGCTGTCATAGAACACCGAAATCAGGAAACTCTGTGTCTCAACCCCGGCCCGACCACCATCGTCGAGGGAATCCAAGACCAACCAGAAGGTTCCATCGACCTCATACTCGGGGCCGAACAGGATGTGGCAGACCTCGCGAGGCACGGAGCCATCGGGTAGCCAGATGTCGCATTGTTCAAGGATTAGCGAGGCATTGGCATTCAGCGACGCACCGATTGCCTTCATCAGGAATACAATGGAAACACCCGTGACCTGATCGACCGTATTCGTCGCATTCTCGAGTTGATCGATACTGTCCAGATTCTCGTGTGGATCCTTCTGATCATCCCCCGCATCCGGTGCAAATAACTCCGGCTCGGCAGCGATATCGGCCTCGACGAGCACCATGCCGACCTGGCCGGCCTCGAATTCCTGAGAATAGGTGATCATCTTGGAAACGGCCGGTTCATCCTGTGGCGCCATGCTCAACAGGTCGACATCCTCGACCACGTTCTCGCGACTGACAAAGCCGCTGAACAGCATCATGACGAGGAAGATGGCGAGCGCCGTCTTGTTCCAGCGAATCGGTGCACGAACCGCGGCGACGAACACCTTGGGAGGGGGGTGGCTCGGTTTCTCAAGGTCGAGCAGCATGGTGAGATTGGGCACCATCACCATGGTGAACAGGTAGACGATGATGATGCCGAGTGCGAGCGAGATGCCGACGGTCTTGATCGGCGCCATCGGCGTCAGAATCAGCGAGACGAATCCAATCACGGTCGTGACCGCGGACAGGAAGACCGCTTTACCGGTCGATTGCAGTGCCAGCGCCATTTTCTCGGGTGGCGTTCCCTTGGATTCAGCATAGCGATTCGTGATGTGTAAACCATAGGAAACGCCGAGGGCGAGGATGATCGGACCGACGATGATCACCGTCATCGTGACCTCATAATCCGTCCAGCCAATCAGACCTAAAGTCGCGAAGACCGAACACAGCGTCGGCAGGCCAGCGATGATGACGACCTTCACGCCCTGCACCCAGCGGATTCGTCCGGTTTGCAAAACATCGCAATGGAACAGGAACAGAACGAGCGCCACCGCGATCACGCCGACCGGGAAGATCTTCCAGAACAGGGTGAATGTGTATTCGGTGACGGCATTGGTAATCGGCACTGGGCCGGTCAGAGTCATGGTCAGATTCATGGCGGCCCAATCGTTTCGGTTGGCGAGTTGGTCGATCTCATCCTGAGTGGTCTCAATCAGTTCAGACATCGGGATGTCGTCATTCTCCTGCACACCGATGATGATCACGGCACGATTCCAATAGCCGACCTTATCCTCGGTCTGGGTGCCGTTCTTGGTTCGGCCCACATCCCGGACCAATTTGTCGCGTGCATTCTCGGGCAATTCGCTGACGATCTGGTCGATTCGGGTCTGGTTCTCGGGAATCGAATAGCCCCCGACCAGACCGCCATATTCATCGATCAGCCCGCTGAGGTTGTCCGCGACAAAGTCGAGCCCGGTCGCCTCGCCCGCATTCCGGACGAAGGCATCGGCAACCCGCGGTGCACTGGAATTGATCTCTTTGACCACCGAAGAGATGCTGAGGATGTAGATGATGTTGTCATCTTCTCCGGCATCGGAATTCTTCCAATTGAGTTTCTGTTCGATTGCATCCATCTGAGCCAGGACACTGCGTTCCGTCACGCCATAATCCTCGGATTCGACATAGATGATCATCACATTCGTCGTCCAGTCCTCCTCGACCATATCGATGTCCGCCGCGACCTGACTGCCATCGGGCAAGAAGGCCTTCAGGTCGCCATTCACATTCATCGATCGGTCCCCGGTCCACTGATCCGTAATCCCGGATTCAAGAGCGAAGAAACCGGTGATCAGCAGGCAGACGATGACGGTGAAACCTGGGAAGCGCGTGAGCGCGCCGAAGACAGACATCTCCTGCAATTCACGCTTGATCAGTTTGGGTGCGGACAGAATCGCATCGACCGCCTTGCCGGTTTCGAACTTGGCGATGCGCTGCTGAACACGCGCCGTGAAGCTGCCGAGGTCGACCCGCTTAGGCTTGTCCTCCTCGCTCACTTGCCGCCCCTCTGGGGCGCCGTGCCATCGCGCGGACCTTTAATCCCTCATGCCCGCGCGCTCAAGGGAGGCTTGAAAACGGAAAGCGTCGACGCCGCGGCCGGACCTGTACGAGTGACCGCTGCAGGGCCGAGGGTGGGAACACCACATGGGCAAACCGACCATCACCGACAAGCGCTGGTCGATCGACCTCGAGAAGCGCATCCAAGAAGCGCACTATGCCGACACCGATGTCTATCAGGATCGGTACGGATTCAAACCCGATTCGGGCCGAGAGATATTTGTCATCGACACCCCGCCACCCTACCCGAGCGGCACCTGGCACATTGGGGCAGTCGCCCAGTATTCCATGATCGACGTCATCGCTCGCAGCCAGCGTCTGCTCGGCAAAGAGGTCTATTTTCCCTGGGGCGTGGATCGCAACGGCATCAACATCGAATTCACCGTCGAGAAGAATACCGGTCGCAAGATGAAGACCTATGATCGCGCTGAATTTCTTGCACTTTGTGCAGAGACGATTGAAGAGTTCACCCAGTCTATGCGAAAGACGGCGACAAGGGTCGGCCTGTCCTGCGATTTCTCAAAGGAGTATCTGACAGATTCCCCTGAATACAGAGCCGTGACCCAGGCGATCTTCGTCGACCTGTTCAAGCGAGGCGAAATCGTCGAGGATCTGCGTCCGAACATCTACGATCCCGTCGAGGGCACGACAATCGCGGATGCAGAAGTGGAGCGCCTACAGCGCATGACGCGACTCGTCGACGTCAAATGGAGCACTGAAGGTGGTGATGAGATCATCATCTCGACCACCCGGCCCGAACTGATCTGCGCCTGCGGCGTCGTGATGGTTCACCCCTCGGATGAACGTTATCAGCATCTTATTGGACAAAAAGCCGTACTACCGGTCTCCGTTCAGGGTCGGTCAGATTCTGTTGAGATCCAGGCACATCCTTCGGTCAAATCCGAGTTTGGTTCCGGTATCCTGATGGCCTGTTCCTTCGGCGATCAGAACGACGTCGCCGTGTTCCGTGAACTCGGTCTTGCACCCTTCCAAGCCATCGATCTCGAGGGCAGTATGACCTCGATCGCAGGACCCTATGCTGGAATGCCTGTCAAAGAAGCAAGAGAGGCTGTCATCGCTGATCTAGATGCTTCCAACAGGATTGCCTCCATCGAAGAGAGGGAACAGGAGGTCCCCGTCTCCGAACGCGGCAAGAATCCGGTCGAGATCATCCTGCTCAAGGAATGGTATGTGCGTCAGACCCACATCCAGGATCGCATTCGCGAACATGCGGACCAGATCAACTTCATTCCACCGCGCAACAAGCAATTCCTGCTCGATTGGATGGAGAATGTCAGCATCGATTGGCCGATCAGCCGTCGACGCTGGTATCATACCGAGATCCCCATCTGGTATTCTGCGGATGAGTCGAAGATCGTCGTACCTCCAGCCGGAACCTACGTCCGACCATGGTGTGAACAACCCCCTTCTGGCAGCAGAGTGTTGGATCGTTCCTCTGGAGATGATCTGGGTGCATTCTCTGAACTGGAATCCTCTCTCGGAGAGATTGTAGGCGAGGAGAAGGTGTTCGATACATGGATGGATTCCAGCAATTCCAATCTCTTCGTCTCGGGCTACCTGAATGACCCGGACACCTTCGCCAAGGCCTTCCCCACGGGCATCCGTCCACAGGGCAAGGAGATCGTGCGCACCTGGCTCTACTACACCCTGCTCAAAAGCACCCTGCTTCTGGACAAGCCCGGATTCCAGAATGTCTGGATCGATGGTCTGGGTATGGATCCGTGGGGCCGCAAGATGTCGAAATCTCTCGGCAATGGAATCGACGCCGACTCGGTGCTCGAATGTGGCGTCGGCGGACGCACTGGCTCGTGGAGAGTCAAGGGACCGGACAAATCGGTCCAACTCAAGGCGAATAAGATCGGATCGGAATGCTTCCGACTGTGGAAGGCGTGCGATGCGCAGGTCGGCGACGACTTCCACATCAATCCCGAAGAGATTGAACAGAAGTATTTCGGCGTCCTCACCAAACTGTTCAATGTTGCACGCTTCGCCTCGCAATTCCCCATTCCAACGGACTTGAATCAAGTCCCTTCAAATTTGAAGACTGGCGACCGATGGATTCTCTCCGAATTCTCTCAAGTGTTGGAGGACGTGGAAGCGGGATGGCGAAGCATCGACATCTTCTCCGCAACCCGCGCCATCAAGAACTTCGGAACAGATATTCTCCCCAGCCATTGGCTGGAGATGGCCAAGGGACGACTCTACGACGATGATGAGAATGCGGGTTGGACGATCCACAGAATCGTCCGTGACCTGCTGACCATCTTCAGCCCGGTCTGCCCCTTCTTCACCCATCACCTGTCCAGCACCCTGTATGCGGTCAGTGCAGTCGATGTCCGAGAGTACCCGGCATCAGCAGTAGAGAACGATGCCGAAGCATCACGGATGAGGGGCCTGACCGCGGCTCTTTGTGACTTCAACAGCGAGACCTGGAAGACCAAGAAGGAACAGGGCATCAGCCTGAACACCGAGATTTCTGGGATCGAGATTCCTGCCGAACTCGAGGAATTCAGTGCCGAACTCACCGCGATGCACAAGCTTCAGTGATCGAATCGGTCCAAGGTCGCCTGCCGATTCGGCGGCGCTTCGAGATCGCTCAATCGGAAGCCGATCAAACGGATCGGTCGGTCGATATCGTACACATTGGCGAGCAATTGAGGCGCCAATCGTTGGAAGACCTCCTCATCATCCATCGAGACAGGCAGGCTCATCGCGTGTGAGAGCGTCTCGAATCCCTGATAGCGCAGTTTGATCTCAAGATTGCGCGCAGTGATCTCGAGACTCTGCAACTTCTTCGTCACCCTGGCCACCAGAGTGGACAGCATCTCCATCACGACGGATGGATCCTCGACATCACGCGGGAAGGTACGCTCCTTGCCGATCGATTTCCTGCTCCGGAGTGCAGAGACCTCGTTGGAGGAGTCCCCTTCGAGGATTCTCCACAGAGAGTTCGCTCTTCTCTCTCCCACGGATTGGCTGAGGAAGTCTGGTCCCTCTCGATAGACATCCTCCAGCGTCATCAAGCCCATCTCGCCGAGCAACTGTGCCGCCTTCGGTCCAATGCCGGGCACGGCACGGCAGGGGTGGGCGGAGAAGAATTCCTGCAAACCCCCAGGTGGTACGAGAAAGACGCCACCCGGCTTGCGTGCCTCGCTCGCCATCTTGGCCGCGACCCGGGTCGGGCCGATGCCGAAGGAAGCGGACAGAGATATGTCGGCCATGATGTGCTTCTGCAGGTCTCTTGCGAGAGACTCAGCCGCATGCCAATCGCCGCGACAGCGCTGCGTCACATCGAGATAAGCCTCGTCGATGCTGGCCTGTTCGAAGCGGTCAGCCTTGTCGACGAGAATTGACATCACCCGTCGTGCGGCGAGCCGATACAATCGATGTGTGCCCTTGTGATAGAGCGCTGGACCCAGAGGCTGGCCGGGACAGCGGCGCCAGGCTTCGGAGATCGGCATGGCGCTGCGAACCCCGTATTCACGGGCCGCGTAATTGCAGGTTGATACGATGCCGCGACCCTGGCCATTCTGGGGGTCGCTGCCGATGATCAGCGGCACCGTGGGATCCAAATCATGATGCAGCGTCTCGACCGCAGCGAAGAAGGCATCCAGATCACAATGGATCAGAATCCGTTCGCCCATACGAGGGTCTCGCCGCGAGATGGCTCAAGAACTCTTCAGTCGAGAACGGCTCTGTTGACGACGGAGCGCGGCGTGGTGCCGGCGAAGAAGTCGATCAGGAGTTCAGCCATCTCGGTTCCGATTCGGCCTTGCGCTTCCAATGTCGCTGCTGCGATGTGGGGTGTGCCATGGAAGTTCGGATGCCGGAGGAGCGGATTGCCGGTGGCGGGCTCAACCTCGAAGACGTCGAGCGCGCATGAAGCCAAGACTCCACTCTCAAGTGCTGTGAGCACCGCTGCTTCATCGACGATGCCACCGCGCGCACAGGAGACCAGATGATTGCCGCAGGCGATGCCATCTGCACCGATGCCGGGCATCAGCGCGAGTGTGGCTGCATTGACCATGTGATGGGTCTCCTCGGTCAGGTTGCAATGGACAGCGACGTGGGTGCAGAGTCGAAAGACATCCTCCACATCCGTGTGCTGAGTGCAGTCCTCCTGCCCCCATGCTGAATCTGGCAGATAAGGGTCGAATCCGTGCAGTTCCATACCGAATGCCTTGGCGACCCGGCCGACACCTTGGGCGATCCTGCCGAAGCCGATGAAACCGAGACGCTTGCCCGCGAGTTCGCTGCCCTTCAGTGCTTTCTTGGTCCAAGCGCCCTCGCGCAGATCTCGGTCACCCGTTGCCAAGTGCCGCACGCTGGTTAACAGGTGCCCAATCGTAATCTCGACCACGGATTGGGTTGAAGAAATCGGCGTATTGCAGACGAGAATACCAGCCTCAGTTGCTGCTTCAAGGTCGATGTTGTCGACACCTACACCGGCCCTTCCGATGAGTTTCAATGAAGGTGCATCCGAAATCGCTTGGGAGGTCATCTTGGTGGCCGAACGGATGACGACCGCGTCGAATCCATCCAGAGATGCGGGTTCGAGATCCACGACATGACCTGCATCTCGCAATTGCTGTACCGCGGATTCTGCCATGCCGTCCGTGACAGCGATGCGAGCCATGACCCTGCGCCTCAGACAGCACTTCTTCAACATACGCATGTTGATAGGGTGCTTGACCATCGAGCGTATCATGGCGTTTGAACTGCCCCAACTCGGCTATGCTTACGATGCACTGGAACCCCATCTGGATGCGCTGACGATGGAGATCCATCATACCAAGCATCACAATGCCTACACGACCAACCTGAACGCAGCCATCGCGGGTACCGAGATGGCGGACAAGTCGATTGAGGATCTGCTGGCGAATCACACCGATGTGGGAGCGGTGCGAAATCATGGCGGTGGATTCTGGAATCACCGCCTGTTCTGGACCGTGATGTCGCCGAATGGCGGCGGCGCACCGACTGGTGCGGTCGCGACAGCGATCGATGCTGCATTCGGTTCATTCGAAGACATGCAGGCGGCCTTCAACAAAGCCGCAATGACCCGCTTCGGCAGCGGCTGGGCCTGGCTCAGCGTCGGTGGCGATGGATCGCTTGCAATCAGTTCCAGCCCGAACCAGGACAACCCTCTCATGGATGGCAGTGGAACGCCAATCCTCGGCGTCGATGTCTGGGAGCATGCCTACTACAAGAAATTTGGACCGGGCCGCGGAGATTATCTGGCCGCTTGGTGGAACGTGGTCGACTGGGATCAGGTCAATGCCTATCTCGCCAATGCGTGAAGAGTTGACAGACCGCCTCACAGAGGCGGACTCGAAGGGTGTCCTTCAAGGCCTGAAGGATTGCCCGAGGGACCGTGACACAGTTCACTGGACTGATGGTCGCGATCGGTGTGCTGTTGACACCAGTCGTTCTCTCGCTGCCGTTGCGGCTGTGGTGGAATCACCGCGTCGGCAATGAGCCCGAGCACACGAAGTATCGACAACATGTGCGTCGAGTGCTCGATGCCGGCCAACCGATCGCTGGTTTTCGTCTGGCGCTGGACCATGAGGCGAAACGGCTGCACATCGATGCCGCCCGTCAAGGCCGAATCGAGATGGATGTGCTCCATCCGCTGAAACTGCCTCACTTCATGCTGCTTCCCGTGTTGATTCTTTCACCCCTCGTAGGCCTGATTGGAGGTTTGGTCTTCGTTCTGCTGTTTCCGTTGATTCTGGCCGCGGAATGGCTTCTCATCGACAAGCGTCTGCTGGCGCGGGCTGTTGAATTCGTCATGCGCGTCATGCATTGGGGTATCATCGGCATCCATCGATTGGAGGAGGGTGTGCGTGAGGAGGACGCCATGGTCGAACATCTGCATCGATTGCCAACCACCGCCTTCCTCGGCCTGTTCTGCTTCCTGATCGTCGCCTACATGCCGTTGCCTTCCTGGCTTGGCATCCTGCTGACCATTCTGCTGTTTCTCGTGCTCACCAGTATCATCGTCATCGTCAAGGCCGCTTCGCACGGCGAACTCGTGTTCGCAGACACCAGTCAGCGCCGCATGCAGCCGATGGAGAGGCTGGTCGACGACATCCTCGCGCCCGTGGTCGGTCTCGGCCTGCTGTTCCTGCTGAGCCGTCAGCTCTTCCTCACCCAGATCGGTTCGAGCAACAGCCTGTTCAACGATCCGATCTGGTTCGCAGGCGTCGTGCTCATCGTTCTCTACAGTTCAGCTGCGGTTGCGATCATGGTCGAGATATCCTTCTTTGGACTGCGCGCCGACCGCGTCCGTCGCGTCTTCCAACGACAGATCACGGCGATGCAGGACCCGATCCTCTACGCCTTCACCCGCGACCATGGCCGCATGGAACTGAAGCCGATCCGTTCGCTCGGTGAGCATCTCGAAATGAACGGTGGTGGGCAAAATGAGCCCGAACAATTCGGCTTCGAAGAGATGTTGCGCAGACCCTCGACGCTCAGAGAGGGAGAGGCGGCGCTACCGCCGACGATTCCAAGCATCGCCGCCTTCGAAGACGAGTAATCAACGGAAGGACTTGCCACAGGAGCAGGCCTTCGCAGCATTCGGGTTGAGAATCTTGAAGCCGCCACCCATCAGGCTGTTCTCGAAATCCAGCGTGATCCCAGACAATTGCACGCTGTCGCGGTCATGAATGGCAATCGTGATATCATCACAGGAGACGAATTGCCAGCCCTCATCGGTGGGACGAGTCTGAATCTGCATGTCGTACATGAAGCCCGAGCAGCCGCCGCCAAGCACGCTGACGACGAGAACATCATCGCCATCCGAACTCGACATCGCGCCTTCCATCGCGCTCATCGCGGAGTCTGTGACATCAATCGCCACTGGGATAATCTCAACTTCATCGCCCTGCGCCAACGCGAAGGTCGCACCGCAGTCGTCCTCGGCCATGCACCACCCTCCAAGTGGGACCGCTATGAATCCTTGCCGCACGAAGCAGACACGAAACGCCAGATTCCGACCACTCGCGCTGCCCCCAGCCACCCTGCCAGAGAAAGGTTCCCCTTGGGGGGGAAGAGTATTCCGGGGGTGTCAATTCGCCGTGGCCATGCGTGCACGTGCGTTGCTGGTCTGCGCCCTGCTGGTGATGGTGGGTTTGCCCGGTTGTTTCGGAGATGCACCTGCCAAGAAAGCCACGGAGGCGCCTGGCCTTCCCGAGGGCGTGTTCGTAACCGGTCCGGATGGGATGCCGGTCGATGTCGAGCCGTTGATGCTCAACTTCAACTTCAGCAACGTCGGCCAGAATGGTCCGGAGCCGAGCATCGGCGTGACCTCATCGGGATGCATGTTCTTCATCGCCTTGGAGAAGCCGATGCGCTCCTGCGATTATGGTGAAACATGGGAGAACGTGGCCGACATCACCCAAGCTCCGTTCACCAGTGACCCCTATGGCTGGGTGGATCTGACCACAGACCGTGTGTTCAACATCCACATGATGGGCCTTGAATCCACATGGATCGGCTGGTCGGACAATGATGGAGGTAGCTGGGCAGGCAATCCCCACGACTCGGGTCCTTTTCCACTGAACGATCACATCAAACTCGCGACCGGGCCATGGGTGGACAGTGGCTATGGGATTCCCGGACAATTGTCACCCGCCTATGAGCAGGCGGTCTACTTCTGTTACAACAAACTGGCTGGCATATTCTGCTACACCAGTTTTGACGGCGGCGCCTCCTTCGAGGTCGGTGGCCAGATCTTTGGTTTGGCCACCACCAATGGTGGCCTGCACGGGGCCATCACGGCCGCACCCGACGGCACAGTCTACGTCACACCGCGTGTGGGCACGCCGACGATCATCATGTCCAAGGACAATGGCCTGACCTGGGATACGCGTACCATGGGCGAGGATGTGGGGACACCTAACCCTCGAAAAAACTCTGAGGTTGCGACCGATTCCGAATCCAATGCCTACCACATCTGGACCGGCGCGGACTCTGGTGTCTACATGTCGCGCAGCACCGATTCCGGAGAGGCCTGGGAACAGACCAGCATGCGCGTCAGCCCGGTGGAAGTCATCTCGACCACCTTCCCACAGATCGATGCCGGTGACCCCGGCCGCATCGCCATCACCTACCTCGGCAGCGAGAGTGTCGAGGAACTCAACCAGAGCGACATCGACGGAAACCCGTGGAATGGCAACCCACACACTGCCAACGCCAACGTGAGCTACAACATCTACGTCACCTACAGCCTCAACGCGCTCGATGAGAAACCCGTCTTCCACACGATCCGTCTCTCACAGGATCCGGTGCAGATTGGCGCCATCTGCCTGAACAGCGGCGATTGCCGCGACATCGGCGGCTCGAACCGCAACCTGCTCGACTTCAACGACCTACATATCGACGTGGAGGGCCGCGTCTACATCGCCTTCGCCGATGGCTGCACGGGCGAGTGTGCCACGATGGACAACCCACAGCCCGCAGACAGCCGCGCCCGAATGGGCAGCGTCTACTTCCTCAACTACGGCCCCAGCCTATTCGAGGCCAATGGAGAACTCCCCGCATTAGTGTGAGCACCTTCAAGCGGCCCGAGAGGAATGATTCGAAAGGTATTGATGCTCTGGTGCGACCAGAAGTAGTGGGCCTTGATGTGATGCCAGTGGCATGTTTCCTTGATGCCAGGCTGATCAATCATACGTTCAACGAA
>Ga0114996_10003996_pt1 | contig 17929 bp, 15 predicted proteins | sample ArcticOcean_MG_C_4_FD_87039 | JGI IMG/M metagenome (GOLD analysis project Ga0114996, IMG submission 87039) | Marine microbial communities from western Arctic Ocean - ArcticOcean_MG_CB4_134 | ecosystem: Environmental > Aquatic > Marine > Oceanic | place: Arctic Ocean: Canada Basin | collected...
AGCTACGATTATTGGTTATTTTATGGAACCTATTAATTTGACAGTGCGAATGATGACTGAATTTTGGAGTGAGATGATGAAATCGATAAATATGATACGTCATGTATTCGCCTATATTCGAAATAGAATTATGGCCATTGTTTCTGATATATTTGGAAAGGTCTATAATATTATAATTCCTGTACAAATAATTTTAATGAAATTAAAAGATATTTTAGCCCAAAATGTAGGTGTGTTGACCTCAGGACTATATACGGTAATAACATTGTATCTTTCCATGAAATCCTTTTTAGGCGCTTTTATAGAAATAATGGTCTTGGCATTAATTGTTCTTGCAGCAGCAACTATTCTTTTATGGATCCTTCCTTTCACATGGCCTGCAGCTGGTATAATGACAGCGCTGTTTGTGGCTGTTGCAGTACCTTTAGCTATAATAGGTGTTGCCTTGGGTAATATATTACATCTTACTACAAGTAAGAACATTCCTGGAAACCCAGGTTGTTTTGATAAGGATACAAAATTAATACTTAAACGTGGGAAAGTTCAAATTAGCGATATTAAAGTAGGAGATGAAATGTTTGACGGATCAACAATAACAGCATTCTTTAAATTATCAACATATGGAAAACAAATGTATAAAATAGATAAATTAAAAATATCTGGTTCTCATAAAATACGATACGAAGATAGGTGGGTAGAAGTTAAAAATCATCCTGCAGCAATATTAATAGAAGATTATTGCGAACCATTTATCTATTGTTTGAATACCACAAGTAAAAGAATTAAAATAGACAACCATATCTTATTGGATTGGGATGATATAGATGATATGGATTTTGTAGAATTAAAAAATATAGCAGGAGATTTTATTCTATTTAATGCACCTACACATAAAATACATGCTACTTTAGAAGGTGGATTTGACTATTTAACAAAGATTGAATTGGAAGATGGTCGAATGATAAATATATCAGATATAAAAGTGAATGATCAGTTGCGTTTTGGAGAGAGAGTTTTAGGAATTGTTACTATTGATACTAAAAATCTACAACGAGTGAATAAATATAGGATCAAAGATAAAAACTTTATTGGAGGTCCTAATTTATGGATTAATGATAATTTAGGCAAATTTTCAACTTTGGGTTTAGATTCCGAAAGTGTAGAAAAACCAAAACATTTATATCAAATTTTAACAAATACTGGTAATTTTACTGTGGATGGAATCCAATTTATGGATTATAATAGTGCCATTGAACAAATTATGGGAGATTCTTGGTCAACAGACGAATCTTTATTTTCAGTATAAAAATTATCTATGAATTATATATAGTATGCAAATGAAAATATTAGGAATGACTTGTCGTGTTGAAATCATTGTTATTAGTATTATCTTGGGAATGCTATTGGGAGGACATGTTTTATGCTCTTGTGTAACACCTGAAGCTAAGGAAAAAGCAAAAGAAGGATTTCATAATGCTCTTGGATCAGCGCCAACAAATTACAAAATGGGACGAGGTGTAAAATCATCTTGGGATACTAAACAAATCCCTAGCATTGCGCAAGATTTAAGTACTCACATGGGACCAACCGTCCCTCTCCCAGCAGGACAATTGTTCTTCTTTGCGAACAATAACTTTAGTCCTGATTGCTGTGTACCACCACAAAGTGGAGTAAGCAATGGAGATGGGTGTGCTTGTGTGACACAAGAACAGGTGAATTACATCAGTTCTCGAGGTGGCAATCGCGCTACTTGTGGAGAATTTTAAATTGAATCTTTTTACGATTTATTAATAATAATCAATCGTAACCATGAACAGTATAAATTATCATGAATATTCTCAGTATACTTGTGAAAAATGTAAAGATACTTATTCGGCCAGATATGCCCGTGTCTCAGATAGAACAAGTTGTCGGTATCATTATTATATTATCTATGATAATGAAATAATATGTCGTGATTGCAAAATTGTTAAAAGGGAACACAATCAAAATTGTTACCATACAAGTACTTCTAGTTTGTGTTGTTTTCAATAATCTATAAACAGCAAAATTGTTAAAATGAATAAATCGATATTTCAATAATGTATGTCAAAACTAAATTTGAATGCGTTAGACATTGGTTAGCCGTAAATGTCATCAATTGTTGTTTCAAACCATTCACGATGCTTGAACAGAAGATAATCAAATTATATTTCTTTTAATAAATTTAGAAAAAATTTGTGAAATCTCTTAGAAAGAAAAGAAAATCGCGTAGAAAACATAAAAAAAACTTACAAAAACTCCTTTTTAATATAAAGATAATATATAAATGTCAACATCAACAAATTCAGATACATTGATAAATTCAAGTACGTTAACAACACCAGGAGCAACCAAAACAAAAGAACCAAGGGCAAAAACACCAAGACGAAACAGAAAAAAAAAACCATCTGGGCAATCAACAAAAAAGACAACAAGGCCAAGAAGTAAATCTCCGTCTGTACGAGGACTTGCCCTGCAAGCCGAAGAAACTAAAAAAGGCTGGACGGACACTACCGCTGCACAAGCGGCAGATTTAGCCCGACGTCAAACACAAATAACACTCGATGACAGAGTACGTGGACTTGTTGATAGTGTAGATGGATTGCCCCAGAATTCCCACACCTACGGTCCGCTAGGCATGAGCGAGGGAGATATCGCAAGTCGAACCAAAAAGGATTATGACAACAACAGTTTTTTATCAAAAAAGAGAGCAGAAAGTTTAAACACGTTCCAAACACCCAAAGACGAAGCACAAGAAGCCAAAGAAAAACAACAACAAAAAGAAAAAGAAAATCAACAAAAAGCAAAAGAAAGAAAAGTAGTTCGAGAAAAACGACGAGGAAGTTCTTGCCCCGAATGGCCATGTGGAATTATGGGAGGTAAAAAAAGAAAACGAAAAACAAAACGACGCAGAAAAACACGTCGCAGGACAAAACGCCGGGTTAAAAAACACCGAAAAAGAAAAACTCGCAAAAGAAAAAAATAATATTATATATTATAAAATGCCTTGTACTGCTTGTGGAAATAAAGGATTAAATGTAGGATCTAAAAAACCATCTGCTATGATTCTAGGTCAACAGCGTCAGCAAACAGTAAGAAGAACTGTTCAAAAACCAAGAGGATTAATATTAAACGTGGCAAGTAAAAGAAGATTTATTTTAGGACGAAGATAATTATATTAATACAAAAATTTATTAGTATAATTAGTATCATATTAGTTAATTATATATACATACCAAAGGGCACATTACTGGTTTCACCTAATTTAATTAATTTATTAATAACTTCAGCTGTCACAGTAAATGGAAATGTTACCTTGATTGTATTTTCTTTTTCAAACAATTTGCTATCGGGTTTCATCAACCTATATAAATTAAGCTTTGTGTAAATAATTTCTAGACAACGCTTAAGATTTCTCACACCTTTCTCTTTATCTGTGAACCCATCAATAATCTTAATAAGTGCTTCATCTGTGATAGTAATATCCTCACTTTTGAAATTAACATTTTTCTCAATTTTTGGTATTAAATACTTTTTAGCAATGGTTATTTTTTCCTTAGTAACATAACCTGCTGTATGAATTCTATACATTCTATCTTTTAAAACAGGATTGACTTTAGATTCATCATTATAACTGAATATAAACAATGATTTACTAAGATCAAAATCCATGTTAGCAAAATATTTATCATGGAAACAATTATTTTGGGTTGTATCCGTCAAATGGGTAAGAATACCAGTTATTTCTTCACCTTTTGGAGTTTCTGAAATTTTATCCAATTCATCGAAATAAATCACCGGGTTCATACATTTACTCTGAATCAAAATATTTACAATTTTGCCCCAAGTACTGCCCTCATAAGTATATCCGTGTCCCTCAAGAAAACTACTATCGGTTGCACCACCAAGAGCCAGAAAAGCAAAAGGTCTTTGAAGTATTTTACTAATACCTTCTTTGATTAAAGTTGTTTTTCCAGTACCTGGTGGACCTTTGATAGCAATAGCTGTTCCAATAGAATTAGGATTACTTATCCAATTGCCTACTAATTGTAGAATTTGCATTTTAGCATCATCCAATCCATATACACATTCATCCAAAACTTTTTTGGCATTTTCCATAAATGCATTGCATTTCTCTATACCATCATCCATGGTTAATGGTAATTGTTTTGTTTTTCCAAATGGAATAGACATAAATGCATCCACCCATTGTTTAATTTTGTAATATTCTCCTGAGCCCGGGTCCATATAATTAAGAACGTTAATTTTTTTCAGCGCAGCAGCTTGATAACAGGCTGGCATATCGGAATCCAAAAGTTGTAATCTGTAGGGTTTTTCTACACTAGACAATTTATTAACTTCTTTTAGTCGTCTTATTATTTTTTTTTGAGCATCGATGTCCATATCTTTAAAATATTTAAAGTCATTCATAATATTTGGCGCACGCAACAATTTACGCAACGTAGACACATTTTTTGATTTAAGTTTTACTTCTCGCTTTTTTTGTTCTTTTGTTTGTTTTCGTTTATAAGCTTGTGACATTTAATCTAATTTTTCTATCATTGCATCACTACCTTTTGATTTGCGACATTTTATTAATTCTTGTAATTCATCTAAAATTTTAGAATCTTCAACTTGTCCTTTTTCATCTATCGCGGTAATATATTTTCCTTTAATATTCTCTTGAAGGGCCCATTCCTCGTCATCTTTATCCTCTGTTTTTTCTAATTCAACATTATATAAACTATATGCTGGGTTTCTACCTATATCAACTATGGATTTAATTATACCAGGATAAGATTTATCCCAATCTTTGTAGTAAACACTGACTTTCTGATTTTTCTTGAATTGAATATATTTGGTAGTTTCTTTTTTTATTTTTTCTGAAACATCTGTGCATTTTTCATCTTCCTCTTCCTCTTCGGAAGTTTCTTCCTCTTCTTCCTCTTCGCCCGGTTGTCCCACCGTGAATATAATGTTAAATTTCATATTTTGTCGTAACATATCCTGAATCTCATTATCATCCATTTTTTCATCTTCATCAAGCAAATCTTCACATAGCATTTTTGCTTCTTCTTTACGCATTACTTCCTCAAACATTTCTTCATCTTCACTCGATTCTTCTGTAACAACTTTCTTTTTTTTCTTTCTTTTATTCTTTTTCGATTTATTTTTGGTTTGTTTAATATCAGCTGCAGTTATTTTTTTATTTTTAATTCGAGATGTCAATGACTTTGATTTTTTCTTTTTCTTTTCCAACATTTCATCTATTTTTTCCAATTGCCGAACCCTCTCCTGTCCACTTTTAGATGGAAATATCTTTTGAACGAATTTTTGAAATTCCCTGGCATTAAAATCTTCTTTAGTTTCCTCTTCTTCAGAAGATGATTCTGTATCTTCATCTTCTATTAAAATATCAATTTCATCCTCTGGATCATAATCACTATCACTATCAGTATCAGATGCCAGATGTTTATCTTTGATTTTTTTATTTTTCTTTGTTTTTTCCTTTGTAGATTGTCTAAATTTATATCCTTTTTTAGGAGATTTAGCTAAACGATCATTGATGTCAGATTTATCCATTATGAAGTATTGTGTGATAATTTTTAAATCCTCTTTGCATAATTTCAATTTTTTTACTATTCAAAAACTTAAAATAAATAAATTGAAAAACAATCTAAATATTCTAAGCGTAGTATAAGGAATGGCTCAATCAAAATCAAAGACAACCCCGTCAAGAATTATAGGAATACAATTTAGTATATTATCACCGGATGAAATTCGAAAAAGTTCAGTAGCAAATATTGTTTCCAGGGACACATATGTAAATAATAAACCTGTGATAGGTGGTTTGTTTGATCCTCGTATGGGTGTGCTAGACCCGGGTTTGATTTGTCCAACAGATGGTCTAAATTATATGAATACGCCAGGATATTTCGGACATATAGAACTGGCTAGACCTATATTTTACATTCAATATATTCACACTATCGTAAAAATTCTCCGATGTGTCTGTATCAAATGTAGTAAATTATTGATAGATAAAACAAAATATAACTACTTGCAAAGGTTATCTTCGAAAAAACGATGGGATAAAATTTTCAAACTAGCATCAAAAGTAGTAAGATGTGGTGACGAAACCTGTGATGGTTGTGGTACCAAACAACCTCGTAAAATCACGAAGGAAGGGTTGGCAACTCTTATTGCTGAATGGGACAATATTGAGGGCATTGAGAATAGTGAAGGAACTAAAAAAGATAAATTAATCATGCGATTAACACCAGAAATCGTTCTTAAAATATTTAGGCGCATATCTGATGAAGATGTTTCATTTATGGGCTTTAGTGCTCTTTGGTCAAGACCAGACTGGATGATATGTCAAGTGTTGGCTATACCTCCACCGGCAGTGCGACCTTCAGTAAAACACGATGCACAACAACGCTCAGAAGATGATATATCTCATATCATAGTTAATATTGTAAAAGCAAACAAAACTCTACAGGAAAAACTAGAAAGTAATGCGACGGCAAAGGTGATTGATGATTGGACAATGGTCTTGCAATATTATGTTGCGACAATGGTAGATAATAAAATTCCAGGAGTAGCATCAGTTGCACAACGCTCAGGTAGACCATTAAAATCGATTAAAGAAAGATTGGTTGGTAAACCAGGTCGTGTTCGGGGCAATCTCATGGGTAAAAGGGTTGACTACTCGGCAAGGTCAGTTATTACTCCTGATGCCAATATAGGAATATCAGAATTGGGTATTCCGCTTAAAGTGGCGAAAAATATTACTTTCCCTGAAGTTGTAAATAAAAGAAATAAGAGTTTCCTTACTCAATTGATGTTGAATGGACCCGACGTGTATCCTGGTGCAAAAATTTTAGAAAGAAAAGCGGGTGATTCAATTTCACTTAGATATGTAGATCGAAACTCCATTGAATTACAGTTTGGAGATTTGGTGCACCGACATCTTTTAGACGGAGATCCCATACTGTTTAATAGGCAACCTACTCTTCATAGAATGAGTATGATGTGTCATTTCGCAAAAATTCTAAAAGTAGGAGATACGTTTCGTTTAAATGTAGCTGATACAAAACCGTATAATGCCGATTTTGATGGAGATGAAATGAATTTACATGGACCACAAGATTACGAAAGCGCAGCTGAATTGACATATCTGGCAGCGGTTGCAAGACAAATTATTTCACCTGCTAATAATTCACCTATTATTGGAATCTTTCAAGACTCATTGTTAGGAGCATTTCGATTTACCCGTGAAAATACAGACTTCGATACACGCACAGCTATGAATTTATTGATGGCTTACGATAAAATTAATACAAAAATTTTCAAAAATCCAAATAAAAGAATCAATAGTTTCGAGCTCTTAACAGAAATCATGCCACCGTTATCAGCCCATTTTCATAATGGACAGTATGATTCAACGGAAGATAAAAAAGTGTCAAATAATATTATTGAAATTATAAATGGTAAATACGTAAGAGGTCAACTAGACAAAAAAGCTTTGGGTGCGGGTTCAAAAGGTTTATTGCATAGTATATTCAATGATTTCAATTATATAGAGTGTGCTGATTTTATAGATAATTTACAAAATTTAATCACTGAGTATATGAAATTAAGCTCATATAGTGTGGGCATTAGTGATTTAATAGCCGATGCTATAACAAATCAGAAAATATCTGATGCGATGTTTAAAAAGAAACAAGAAGTTAAAAATCTGATAGATCAAACACATTTGGGTACATTTGAAAATAATACAGGGAAAACCAATGAAACTGAGTTTGAATCAAAGGTAAATTCAATATTGAAAAATGCGGCTGACGAAGCTGGTAAAATTGGAAGAAAAAGTTTGACGGCAGATAATCGTTTTATTGTGATGGTCAATGCTGGAAGTAAAGGTAGTACTTTAAATATTGCTCAGATGATTTCGTGTTTAGGACAACAGAATGTAGATGGGAAAAGAATTCCTTATGGTTTTCAGGATAGAACTTTGCCACATTATACAAAATATAATGACTCACCAGAAGCACGTGGATTTGTCGAATCCTCATTCATTCAAGGTTTAACCCCCACAGAGCTTTATTTCCACGCTATGGGTGGCAGAACTGGTTTAATTGATACTGCTGTTAAAACCAGTACTACTGGTTATATTCAAAGAAGACTCATTAAAGGATTGGAAGATTTGCGGGTTGTTTATGATATGACGGTTAGAAATAATAAAAATAAAATTATCCAATTTGCGTATGGCGATGATAATATTGACCCTACTAAAGTAGAAATGCAAAATCTTCCATTGCCTACATCAACACGCGAAGATATTTATGCGCATTTTCAAATGCCATTAGATGATTCAAGTGACGCTATTATTACGACAAATTATACCAAAGCTGCGATCAAACGAATTAAAAAACAGAAGACACAATTAATTAAAAAAACGAATGAAATGATAACTTTTATGCTTAAAGCACGAGAAGAAGTTGTAGAAAATGTATTTAAATTTGTAGATGAAACACAAATAAATATTCCGGTACACTTTCGCCGCATTATTAATAATATTCATAATCAACTAAGTATTCAATCTAATTCATTGGTTAACATAACCCCCATAGAATTATATGAGATGCTGGATGAAGCTTTTGATAAACTATCCAGAAATTACTATGCGTCGCCTACAGAATTATTTAAAATTGCCTACTATTATTATCTTTCACCCAAAACTTTGTTAACAGTAAAGCGTTTTAATAGAAAAGCAATCATAATTTTATTAGAGACTATTATTACAAATTATCAAAAAGCGGTTGTCCATCCAGGAGAAATGGTAGGTATGATAGCTGCGCAATCAATTGGTGAACCTACAACTCAAATGACATTGAACACTTTTCATTTTGCTGGTGTAGCTAGTAAATCAAATGCCACTCGTGGTGTACCAAGAGTTGAAGAGATTTTATCTCTTTCTGAAAATCCTAAGAAACCATCTGTTACTATTTATCTTAAAGAAAATGAGCGAGATAATATCGAAAAAGCACAGGAACTCAAATATACATTGGAATATACTAGTTTGCGCGATGTTGTTGATTCTGTAAGTATTTGTTTTGATCCAGATGATATGATTACTTTAATAGCGGACGATAAACCATTGTTGGCTGAATATAATGCCTTTCAGAATTTGATAGAAGAATGTCAAGAAGACGATTTTGATACTGAATCAGATGCAAAATCTAAATGGATTATTCGAATGGAATTAAACAAAGAAGCAATGTTGGATAAACATATCTCAATGGACGATATTCATTTCGCGGTATCCAATAGTTATAGCGCTGATATTAACTGTGTGTATGCTGATATGAACTCTGATAATCTTATATTTAGAATTCGACTTACAGAGAGCAATTGTGCTAGTAAGAAAAAGTCTTTAGACCAATCTGACGAAATTTATAAATTAAAGAATTTTCAAAACAATTTGCTCAATAATATTATTTTAAGGGGTGTTAAAAATATACCAAAAGTTCTTTTGAGAAAAGTTGTGAACGAAGTTGTTGTTGATGATGCTAATTATGTCCAAAAAGACGGATGGGTACTTGATACGGTTGGAACTAATTTGCGTGATATTCTCACTCTATCGTCTATTAATAGTGATAAAACCACCAGTAATGATATTCAAGAAATCTATAGAACGCTGGGTCTGGAAGCTGCCCGACAATCAATATTCAATGAGCTTTCAGAAGCAATGGACCACGCCGGTGTTTATATTAATTATCATCACTTATCTATTTTATGTGACCGAATGGCAGCAACTTGCAAAATGGTTTCCATCTTCAGACATGGCATTAACAATGATAATATTGGACCTATTGCAAAAGCTTCTTTTGAGGAGACACCTGAAATGTTCCTGAGAGCTGCTCGTCACGCCGAGTTAGATCCTATGACAGGGGTATCAGCTAATATTATGTGTGGACAAGAAGGTTACTTTGGTACAGGATGTTTCCAAGTAATGTTAGATATAAATAAGATGAAAGGTAATAAACTCTTAGAGAAGGATATTGATATACAAGCATTAATGTCGGCGGAAAATACAAGCGATCCTTGTTCTTTGCAAAATATTCAAATTAGCAATACTGCGGAATTCATTGGAGGAAAAGATACAGGTGTTGTTGACGATGAATATGATCCTGGCTTTTAAATAAAATATAAATTATTATTAATGACTATATTAACTTATATTTTAAGACGCGTGATAGAGAAAAGCAAATATCCAATTTTTAATATTTGTCCTATGTTTTTTTTTCCTGATTTTCCAAGCAAATTTAAATCTCTTCAAAAAGAGGTATTAGAAAATGACTTTTTTAATGAAAACCAGAAAAAAGTATACATGGAGTTATTCTCGGAGGCCCAAAAACATTATTATTCTTTATCAAAATTTGCTAAAATATGGAAAACCAATAAATATACATACTACAACAATGATGTAGACTTATGTTTGAAACCTCTGTCATTGTATCCCGAGTCACAAAAGGTTACATTAATACATTTTAAAAAGAAATATGTGTTTCGTTTAACCGATTTTATGAATATGTGGTTAAGAGGCTTGACAAAAAATAAGGGTTTGTCTCCAGACCCACGATATCCAGTTAATCCATATGTAAATAAACCCTTTAGGAAACATCATTTATATATTGTATATTTCAAATTATTAGATTCATCATTTATGATTCCATTGCTTATTCAAAATTTTTATCAATTAAGTTTCAATATTGCCAAATTTGAATTGATAAATTATCCAATACTAAAAGACTGTGCTATTAATAATTATCTACAAGAAGAAGAAGATACAACACTATTCTTAGATATAATACATATGGTAGAAACATTTAAAATAGAGTTGGATTATGCTTATATAGACTCAAGAATGCCCCATACTCAAAGGAAAGACATAATAAGTACAATGAAACCTTTTTTAAAAGATTTTTTAATGGGCACATTATCTTGCAACCCATTAACGCGTGAATTATCTCGGTCGTCTGCATTAAATGGTTTAAGATATTTCTTTAATAGATTCACTTTATACGGTACATTACAATATCATGGTGTATCATGCTCCGAACTCTCCTTTGTAGAAGACGACGAAACAGATATGGAAATGTCAAGTGAATTATCAGCCAGTGAATTATCAGCTAGTGAATTATCAGCTAGTGAATTATCAGCTAGTGAATTATAATTATTTAGCACGCGCTCTCATCTTACGGCGTTTTCTTTGTAACCTTCTAGTACGTTTCTTTTTCCACTTCCATCGCATTTTAGCTGTTGATTTCTTAAAAGGACAACCGTGACTCATTATATAAAGATAAATAACATTATATCTTTATGTAATTATTGTGTTTTAGTAAAACCTTACCATGTTTACATTATCACAACCCTTTATGGGTTGTTAGTATTGATTCCGCACGCAACGAATTTTAATTTTTTTTTGGGTCAACAGGACTTGACGGCGTGCCAAGTCCCCCTGTTCTTCGACGAGTACGTCTTCTTTTTCTTCTTCGACGAGTACGTCTTTTTTTACTTCTTCGATGACGACTAGAGCGTCTGCGTTTAGTTCTCTTTTTTCGGCGGGTTCGTCTTCGCTTTTTTCTTCCTCCACCAAATTCCTCTTCATTATCTCCCTCATAACCTTTCTCGTCTTTTTGATCGTCTTTATTCCATTTTTTGATTGTAGATGAGTATTTTGCCATATCTTCCATAAGAGCTTTTTCAAGCCTTTTGATCTGGTCGCTAAGTTGGTTTCGCTTTTTTCTATCTCTCACTCTATCTCTCTCTATCTCTTTCTTTTTAATGTTTTCTTCTTGGTCTATTATCATTTCTCGCATTACCTCCATTTCTGCAATTCTTTCCATCGATGTATATTATCTAAATATTAATTTCTGATAATATATTAATGCGGCAAGTAATAAAACTTATTTTAAAAAAAAAAGCCAAAACTTATTTAATATTGCATTTTGCTAGTGTTTTAATTTTTACATTTTTATATTGGCTAAGTGATTTTTTAGAAATATTATATCCAGAATTTTCAAAAAAATATTTAAATGATATTGATCAATCAGAAGGGTTAAGTTCATTTATGTATTATTTATGGTTTTCTTTGGTTACTCAAACTACGGTGGGGTATTCAGGATTGCAAACGTCCAGCGGAAAAACTATATTTATTACACAGTCAGATTACCCATATCAAATTATTAATATATTACAAATTATATCAATCTTTATTATACCGGTTGTTACTTTAATCATATAAATATTTAGTTAATATAGTCGTTAGAATATTGCGATTGACGGTCTTTATTTACGTCCTTTACCACCTCTACGGGTGCGTTTTCCTCCGCGCTTAGCATGTTTGCGTCTCAAAATAGCATTTGCATCGCGAGCTACTCTAGTGTATGTACGACGTCTCATACTTGGGCGACTCTTGCCTTTGTAGCGGGATCGTTTTTTACCCCATTGTTTTGCTCTAACATAAGCTGCATAAACTCCTTTGGTATTGACACGACAAGTTCCTTTGGTGCAAATTGGGAAACTTGGATGAGGGCGTTTTGCTGGTCCTAAGAAACATTTGCGACCACATTTTTTGTACATAACAGTGCGCTGATGACCTTTGGGTTGCTGTTTCCCCCAGCCGGACCAAGGAACGCGTTTGCGAGTTTTACGTCTACCTCCTTTTTTACGAGTTGGCATTATATATTATAATTATATTAAATTACCAACAAAAACAGCTTTTTTTTTGTGGACCATTTAATGCGTTCCATTGTTTTATTGTATAATTATTACTCATAGATAAATTACAACGCGCGCAAATTGGCTTCAAATTAGAAACATCTAAAGTACCGCCTTCACTTTCGGGTTTATCGTGTCCAACATGAAAATCAAATACACTAATATCATTTTCACACCAATTAATATAACATTTTTCTTTAAAAGTCTCTCCGAATATTTGAATCCAACACTGTTCTCTAATAGCTTTTGGTATAGTAGCTTTTTTGTATTTCCCTTTTTTCTTGTTTTTTGTATTTTTACGACCAGTTCTTCTAGGCATTTGAGATTATATATTAATATTTCTTTAATATATATGCATAAAACTTCCAAAAAAGTTGTGGTATTTGATTTAGATGAAACAATAGGACATTTTGAAGAATTGGGTCGTTTCATAGATGGTTTATCAGCGCTACATGAAAACAAACAATTTATCCGATCATATCATACAGACGCATTTGAACATATTACTCAAAAACATTTTAACGAAATCTTAGATTTATATCCAGAATTTTTAAGACCAAAAATACTAAAAATATTTAAAACATTAGTCAAACTTAAAAAGAAGGATAAAAATTTGAAGGTAGCAATTTATACAAATAATATGGGACCGCGTAGTTGGACATTATATATCAAAAGATATATCGAAAATAAAATTGGTCATAAATTATTTGATAAAACAATTACCGGATATAGACCGCGCGAAAAAGGCAATTGTCGCACAACACATAGTAAAACCCATAAAGATCTTATTAAATGTATGAAATTACCAGATAATACGCCAATCGTTTTTTTCGATGATCAATATCATCCAAAGATGAAACATAATAATATACATTATGTGCATCTTTATCCATATACCAGAAGTATCAAATTTTTAGATATGATAAAACGATTTATGAAAGCAAATGATAAAGGAAATTTTGGAAAATCATTTAAATTCGCTCCCAGTTTATCAAATACTCAATTTATAACAACAATGTATAAAATTTTAGAAAAACTAGGCAGACAACATGTCACATATAAAGCAACCAAAACGAAACTTAGCAAAAAAGATGTTGAAGAAACAAAACGAATGCAACTTGCTATAAAACAGTTTATAGGGAAAAAAAGCAGAAAAAAGAAAAGGAAAACTGTTAAAAGAAAAACTAGGCGACGACTTTCTTAACTACCGGAACTTTTTGTAATAATGATTTTATAGAACTAGATAATAATAACATAATTCCAGCTTCAAAAATTATTTGTTTATGGTGACTGGTGATGACTCTTTCATGCCAAGGATTACATAAATATATTAGAACTGAACCCACAAAAATCTTAAATATATCATCTGCCTTCTCTAAATAATGTGGTGCACTGTCCCACAAGCCTAGAATAGTAACTATGTATAATATCCAAAAAACGATCCTTCCCATATCATATATCCGTTCGTATAGTTTCATTTATAGTAAATTTAGATAATATTACGTTGATAACCAAAACTTTTGAGTTGTATTGTTTATCCAAATATTACTAAACATTCGCTGTGCTTCATACAGTCCTCCAAAAAATTTTAATTCACAATAACATACGATCTATATTTTGGCATTTATAATATTACTATTTAAAAATTATAATATAATGTATCTTAAATGGATTTTTATATGTACAAATCGTCCTGTCCGCGTTGGTATGCTATTCAAAATGATATTCGGCATATCGTAGTTGCAAAAGATACTAAAGAAGAAAATGTTAAAGAACAAGCAAAGCAAACGGCTAACACTCTTACTGGATCTAAATCATGCAATATTCAACTAATTCAAAAATATCATATGATTATACAACCTAAAAAAAGTTATGCAGCGCTCACTCATTTAACCTTCCATGGTCAAAACACGCCATATACAATATCTCCCTCAACAGAAAATAAAAATGATATATAAAAATATATGGATAACTCTTATAATTGTGTAATATGTTTAAAAGATTTAGATATGGATAATGGTGTATTAACACCTTGTAACCACCGGTATCACTCTGAATGTTTTTTCAAATGGATTTTAAAGAAAAGAACGTGTCCATTATGTCGTACAGAATTAATCGCACAACCAGATATAGAAGAACGCACGTCTTTATATGAATTACGGCGTCAAATAGACTGGGAGAATACCCTCTATAATACTTTGAGAAATAATACTAGAGTTTTAGAAGAACACATAACAGATCGTCAAAAAAAATTAGATATATTAAAATCAAATATAGAAAGAGGAAATCACCAATTATCAATTATTATACAAAGACATAACAATATATTAATTAATATGCGCAGATTTCAACGACGAAGACGAAATATGTTTTATTAAATTGAAATAAATTTAATGTTTTATTTATAATACATTAAATAAATGAACCGATATCTAGTTGCACTACAAACATTCACACCTCTTATAAATATGCCAGCAGTAGTAATAGCACGTTATACAATGCCCCGACACTACCTAACTAAAAAAGGTATGTCTAAAAAAAAAGAATATCTTCAGATTGAGGGCGCACCACTGATTGTTACTGAGTTTAAAGAAGGTTTAGTCACCTTAAATTCTTTAACATCATCTTCTTCGAGAATGTTTCAAATTCCATTACAGGAACTAAAAGACAATTTTGATAATGGAATATTAGATGCTAACAAATTCATTACAAATATAGATCCAGAAAAATATCAAAACCAGGCTGTAAATGTATTTGAATTTCAAAAGCGCGACGAATGGATTAAATTTAAAAAAGCTATTGAAAGTTGGGTTAAAAAATTAGATAATGGTAAATTAAAACAAGTATTCGAAGATAAATTATTTCAAATGATACAGACTCAAGGTGCCCCTTTTGAAACAATACAAAAGATAGAAAATTTTATATTGGAAAAGGCAAGTGGAGAAAGTAAACAACAGTCAAACAATGCACGATTTGGAAATCAAATTTTCAATCGAAATTGCAGGTGGTGTCCTGTTGCGGACTACGTAAATTGGGAAGATTTCAGTGCGAGTGAAAAATATCAATATCCTATTGGTATCAGGGCGAAAGACTTTTGCTTACCCTCTGAAATGATTAATGTTCTTGTTGAAATGATCCGTCAAATTCTAAATTTTAAAAACGTTGATCAAATATATCGAACACAAATGCAGGAAATTTTCACTAAATACAATATACAAAACCAATTCGCCAATCCTAGCTATCACTGTTGTAAATATTGTGGCAGCGAAATCGATGTAGACCTTTACGAATCGAGTTATGCCAGTGAAAATAATTATATTGAAATTTGCCATAGGGATCCAAACTCGTACTTTTGTGTTAAAAATATGTACTGGGGGCATGGCGAATGCAATCGAAGACAAGGTGGATACACAGAACCAGAAAGAATTGAAGATGTTATTGGTCTGATTCGTGCCAACGACGATTATTCTCCAGACCTATTAAATAAATTATTCCTTGTGCTACAAGCTCGATTAACTAAGACTAACTAATTCACAATTTAAAATAGCGATACTTGACAAAATTGTATTATATTTTTCATAATCAATATCTTCTTTTATATAAATATTTTTTATGTCATCATCTGATAGTGTCTCCATTATGCTACCCGTTACCATACTTTGATGTTGAATCTTAAATTCTTCGGTAAATAGGTTGGCAAATATAATTACCAAACTTTTTTCATCTTTTGGTCGAATCACACTGAAACCATTTGAAGCAATAAGATTTTCTTTGGACTCAGTTACAACTGTGAATGAAATTTTCCCTTTTAATTTTGAAATTAAAATATCGTTTTTCTCAACTTTATATTTACCTCTAGAAGGTAAAAGCACATTTGGGTAAAGATTCGGATTATAAAGTGGAGTATTTACACTCTTGATATCAATATAATAATATTGCGAAGCCGTCTTTTTAAATTTAAAAGTAGCATCTGTATTGCAATAATCTCTTAGTGTTTTGTAGTTAGATTTCTTACACACACCAATAGTGTTTTTATAGATATCCAGATATCGTTTAATATCAAAGATCAAATTTAAATCCATATCACTTTTTTTAAAGCTTTGGTATGTGGGTCTGGAGAGAGTGGTTGTAAATAATAAATTGGAGATCTTTTTTTTTAACACGAATCGTTGAAATAGTTTTTTGGCATTGGTTAATTCTTCATCAAGTATAGGATTCGAGTCCTTATCCCATTGATAATAACCATCGGGTGTCATTTTATATTTAAATGGTGTATTTTTCTTGTTTAATGTATATCCGATTGTTTTCACATCCTCGATAAATATAGAATATTTCTTTTTTGGCTTTTTATTTTGAATAATGAGAATTGAAGTTGCTACACCAGTTCCACTTCTCGCAAATGCATTATCTGGCAATTTAATTATTCCCAATAATGTATATTTATCTATGATCATCCTTCTCATAGCCACGTAGTCACCTTTTGTATTACCGAGATAACCATTTGGAACAATTGCAAATAAGATGCCGTTCGGTTTTAATAATTTTAATCCTAATTCAACAAATAGAATTCCTATCTCCTGCTTCTTTCTACCTCGACCTAATTCATATAAATTTAAGATATCTGTGTCCATGGTTAATGTTTTAGTACCAAATGGTGGATTCAAAACACAATAATCATATTTTAATGGACTTGTCATCAAATATTTTAAACTATCTTTATTATGTATAGTTGCATTATTACCGAGATGTTCTTTAATAAATTTTGTCATTTCCAATACTGACGCACATTTGTCTACAAGCGTAATATCACCTTGATATTGATTTAACAAATCGCCAGTACCACAAGCAGGATCAATTGCAGTCTTGCCTGATATAAGAAGACTATTAATAAAATTACAAATAGTCATTGGTGTATAAAACTGGTCCAATTGTTTTTTAAAATAGTGATTTCCGAAAAACATAAATATAATTTGATATATTTCATTTTTCTCAATACTAACCGTAGATAGTTTCGCTTTTACCCACTCAATAATTTCGACAGACGTTAAATCAGTTGTTTCTTTTTTCAATAATATCCCAATAATAATATCATATCTTTTGACTAGTTCGACGCCTTTATTAT
>Ga0114996_10003998_pt1 | contig 17922 bp, 11 predicted proteins | sample ArcticOcean_MG_C_4_FD_87039 | JGI IMG/M metagenome (GOLD analysis project Ga0114996, IMG submission 87039) | Marine microbial communities from western Arctic Ocean - ArcticOcean_MG_CB4_134 | ecosystem: Environmental > Aquatic > Marine > Oceanic | place: Arctic Ocean: Canada Basin | collected...
AAAAAAGCAGAATTATCAATCCTAACAAAATTCTATAAATAACAAAAAAAGTTAAATTAAATTTTTTTATATAATCTAAAAAATATTTAATAGTTAAATAAGAAAAAATAAATGATAAAAAAATTGCTATTAAATTTAAGATAGATAGATTAAAATAATTGGTATGATATAAATTAATTATATTATAAAAACTTAACGAACTTAGAGTTGGAATAGATAATAAAAATGATATTTTAACAGAATCGGTTCTGTTAAAATCTAATATTCTAGCTGCAGAAATTGTTATCCCAGATCTACTAACACCAGGTATTAATGATAAAACTTGAAATAAACCAATATAAACTGCTGATTTAAAATTAAAATTATTATTAATATTTTTTTTTGTTTTAGTTTTGTCAGAAAAGTATAAAAAAATACCAAAAATTATTGTCATCCAGCCAATTATTTTGTAATTTTGTAAGTATTCAACAATATTGAATTTTACTAATAGATATCCTGCTAACATTACAGGGATAGACGATACTAAAATTTTATAAAAAAGCATTTTGTTTTGAATAAAATTAAAAAAATCATTTCTAAAATAAATAATTACAGCAAATAAAGAACCAGCATGAAGGCTCATGTTCAAGGATATACTTTGGTTATTAAAATTAAAATATTTAGAAATTAAGATTAAATGCGCACTTGAACTTACGGGTAAAAATTCTGTAATGCCCTGAACTATTGAAAGTAAAAATACTTCGATCATGCTTAGATTTCTTACACTAAACCCAATTACGAAAAATTAATATATGCAAAGCTGATATGCACGTATTATAGTTTAAAATGAGGATTTTATGGATAAAAGGTCAACTACAATGACCTATTTATTCTTTTAAAATCATTATAATTAAATTAGCTTGAACTAAAAATATGTTGGACAGTATGTTAAAATTTGTAAGTTTAAATCAACAGCCTCCTGATAAAAGAGATACTGATAAAAGAAAAAAAGATTTTCATGAAATTTATAGAGAATACATTAACGAAAAAGCACAAGAACAATCAAGTAGATGTTCCCAATGTGGAGTGCCATTTTGCCAGGTGCACTGTCCGCTTCAAAATAATATTCCAGATTGGTTAAAATTAACTGCCGAAGGTAGATTGGAAGAAGCTTACGAACTTTCACAAAGCACAAATAATATGCCTGAAGTTTGTGGAAGAATATGTCCACAAGATAGACTCTGTGAGGGCAATTGTGTAATAGAAAAGTCGGGTCACGGTACAGTAACAATAGGTTCAATTGAAAAGTATATTACAGATACAGCCTGGGAAAAAGATTGGGTTAAACCAATAAAAGTAAAAAAAGAAATGAGTCAAACGGTAGGAATTATAGGGGCAGGTCCAGCAGGATTAGCGTGTGCAGAGGAATTAAGAAAATTTGGATATCAAGTAACAATTTATGACAAGTACGATAGACCAGGGGGCTTACTTATTTATGGAATACCAAATTTTAAATTAGAGAAATTTGTAGTTGAAAGAAGAACAAATCTTATTAAAGAAAGTGGAATTAAATTTATTCAAAATTTTGAAGTTGGTAAAGATAAAAGTCTTTATGAATTAAAAAAAATTCACAATGTTATTTTAATTGCAACAGGAGTTTATAAGCCTAGGGAAATAGGTATCCCAGGAAGTAACTTAAAGAATATTTTCCATGCTATGGAATTTTTAACAGCATCAAACAGAAAAGGGCTTGGTGACAAAGTTGAACTTTTTGACAATGGGACTTTAAATACACAAAACAAAAATGTTGTTGTAATAGGCGGCGGTGATACAGCTATGGACTGTGTAAGAACAGCAGTTCGCCAAAAAGCAGCATCAGTTAAATGTATTTATAGAAGAGACCGAGAAAACATGCCGGGCTCCGCGAGAGAAGTTGCTAATGCCATAGAAGAAGGCGTTGAATTTATTTGGTTAACGAGTCCAAAAAAATTAATAGGAGATAAATATATAACAGATGTTCAAGTTAATAAAATGATACTAAGCTCAGCAGATTCATCTGGCAGAAGAAAACCGGAGGTTAAAGAAAACTCAGAATATAATATTAAAGCAGATATAGTAATTAAGTCTTTAGGATTTGATCCGGAAAATCTTCCAGAACTTTTTTCAGCAAAAGAATTATCAGTTTCTAGATTGGGAACAATCAAAATAGATTTAAATACTATGCAGACTAATATTGAGGGAGTCTTTGCAGCTGGAGACATTGTAAGAGGAGCATCCTTAGTTGTTTGGGCAATTAAGGACGGGCGTGATGCAGCAAAAGAAATTGTAAAACATTTAAAAGAAAAAAATAATGAAAAAAACAAAGTAAAAGCCGCATAAATTATGAGCAATTATTTAAAATATTTAAAAAATAAAAAATTTTTACAGGAAAATTTAGCTTACGATCCTAGCACCGAACATGACGCCTGCGGAGTAGGATTAATTGCAACAACAGATGGTAAAAAGTCTAGAAAAATTGTTGAATATGGAATTGAGGCATTAAAAGCTGTTTGGCACCGAGGTGCCGTAGATGCAGATGGTAAATCAGGGGATGGAGCCGGTATTCAGCTTGAAATCTCACCAGACTTTTTTAAAGAAAAGATTATAGCAACTGGCCACACGCATGATTCAACCAAAAGAATTTGTGTTGGTATGGTTTTTCTTCCTAAGACAAATTATTCAGATCAAGAAAAATGTAGAGAAATTATAGAGTCAGTTTTATTACAAGAAAATTTTTATATTTATGGTTGGAGACAAGTTCCGGTTAATCCAAAAGTTTTAGGAAAAACTGCAGATCAAAATAGACCTGAGATTACACAAGTATTATTTAAAAAAAATCAAGAACTAGAAACTAATGATTTAGAAAGAGAGCTTTATGTTACAAGAAAAAAAATAGAGAAAAATGCAAGAGAAAATCAATTAAAAGATTTTTATATTTGCTCATTTAGTTCTAGATCAATCGTTTATAAAGGAATGTTTTTAGCAGAATCACTAGCTGACTTTTACCCGGATTTAAATAATCAAAACTTTACTTCAAGATTTGCAATCTTTCATCAAAGATATTCCACTAATACATTCCCAAGTTGGGATCTAGCACAGCCATTTAGAACGTTAGCGCATAATGGAGAAATTAATACTGTTAAGGGAAATACTAATTGGATGAAAATTCACGAGCAAGATATGTCAAGTCCTCTATTTAAAAATGTTGATGATTTAAAACCAGTTATTATACCGGGTGGTTCAGACTCTGGCGCTCTAGATAATGTTTTTGAATTATTAACACATTCAGGAAAGTTAGCGCCGTTAATTAAACTTATGATGATCCCAGATGCTTGGTCAAAGAGAAGTAAAACGGTTCCAAAAAATCATCAAGATTTATTTAATTTTTTAAACAGTTCCATAGAACCTTGGGATGGTCCGGCCGCAATATGTGCAACAGACGCTAAGTGGGTTTTAGCAGCAACAGACAGGAATGGTCTTAGACCTTTAAGATATGCTATTACGTCTGACAATTTATTTTTTGCAGGTTCTGAATCTGGAATGATCAAACTTCCAGAAGAAAAAATAATTAAAAAAGGAAAATTAGGACCAGGGCAAATCATTGCAATAAATTTAAAATTAGGAAAATTATACAATGATAAAGAAATCAAGGATTATATAGCTAAAGATTATAAAAAATATAATAAGCAAATTATTGATTTAGATAAAAAAATTTTTACAGAAAAAGAAAAACCAGAATTTACTTTAGAAGAGTTAAAAAGAAGACAGTATTTATCAGGCTTAAGTATAGAAGATCTTGAACTAATACTTCATCCGATGGCAGAAGAGGGAAAAGAAGCCGTAGGATCTATGGGTGACGATACTCCTGTAGCTGTTTTATCTAACTATTTTAGGCCTATTTCTCACTATTTTAGACAAAACTTTAGTCAAGTTACTAATCCTCCAATTGATTCTTTGAGAGAAAACAAAGTGATGAGTTTAAAAACTAGATTTGGAAATTTGGGTAATATTTTAGATTTTGATAACTTAACACAAGAAAATATTTATGTTTTAGAAAGTCCAATTTTAACTAATTCTCAATTTACAAAGTTTAAAAATCTTTTTAAAAAAAAAATTAGAGTATTAGATTGTACTTTTGATATTAATTCTCCACTAAAAGATAGAATAGATAAGATAAGAATCGAAGCTGAGATCGCAGTACGTGAAGGTAGCAATAATCTAATCTTATCAGATAAGAAAATTACTTCAGCCCGAACAAGCATCCCATCAGTTTTAGTTGTAGGCGCAGTTCATTCACATTTAATAAAATTAGGATTAAGGGGATATTGTTCAATAAATGTTGAAAGCTCAGACGTGCTCGACACACATTCTTTTGCAGTTTTAATTGGCGTTGGAGCTACTACAATAAATCCATATTTAGCAATTGATAGTATTTATGAAAGATTTGGAAAAAAATTATTTAGTAATTCTGATTTTGAGAGTTGTGTAGCTAAGTTTAAAAAATCTATAGACGATGGTTTGCTAAAAATTATGTCTAAGATGGGTATCTCAGTAATTAGCTCTTATAGAGGAGGGTGTAATTTCGAAGCTGTTGGTTTGAGCAGAGCTATTGTAGCAGATTATTTCCCTGGAATGAGTTCAAGAATTTCAGGTATAGGAATAGCGGGAATTGAGAAAAAAATTAAAGAACACCATAAAAAATTTACCACAAGTAATGTTATTGCCTTACCAATTGGAGGCATTTATAAATATAGAAAAACCGGTGAAGATCATCAATTTGATGCAAATTTAATTCATATATTACAGCATGCAGTAAGTACAAGTTCTTATGATCATTATAAAAAATATTCTAAAGGTATTCATGATCTTCCACCAATTAGTCTAAGAGATTTATTAGAGTTTAAGAAAAAAAAAGAACCTATAAGCATTAACGAGGTAGAACCGTTAGATCAAATCTCAAGAAGGTTTGGAAGTGGAAGCATGTCTCATGGTGCACTTTCTGCAGAAGCTCATGAAACATTAGCAATTGGAATGAATAGAATTAAAGGTGCTTCTTGTAGCGGAGAAGGAGGAGAAGACGCAAAACGTTTTGTTAAACTGCCAGATGGTGACTCAGCGAATTCTAGAATAAAACAAATAGCTTCAGCACGCTTTGGAGTGACAATTGATTATTTAAATAATTGTAATGAAATAGAAATTAAAATTGCACAAGGAGCTAAACCAGGCGAAGGAGGACAACTACCTGGATTTAAAGTTACAGAGGAAATAGCTAGATTAAGACATTCAACACCTGGTGTGACTTTAATTTCTCCACCGCCCCATCATGACATTTACTCAATTGAAGATTTAGCTCAGTTAATTTACGACTTAAAACAAATTAATCCAGAAGCTAGAGTTGGAGTAAAGTTAGTTGCTTCAACTGGAATAGGAACAATAGCAGCAGGTGTAGCAAAAGCTAAAGCAGATGTAATTTTAATTTCTGGACACTCGGGAGGCACTGGGGCTAGCCCACAAACCAGCATTAAATATGCAGGCATACCTTGGGAAATGGGACTAACTGAAGCTAATCAGATTCTAACACTTAGTAAATTAAGGCACACTGTAACCCTAAGAACTGACGGAGGACTTAAAACAGGAAGAGATATAGTTATGGCCGCTATGATGGGAGCCGAAGAATTTGGAATGGGTACATCTTCTTTGGTTGCAATGGGATGTATTATGGTTCGACAATGTCATTCAAATACTTGTCCTGTTGGCGTTTGTAGTCAAGATAAAGCACTAAGAGAAAAATTTACAGGTACACCGGAAAAAGTTGTAAATTTTTTTACATTCGTTGCAACAGAAACCAGAGAGATTCTCGCATCATTAGGTTACAAATCTATTAACGAAATTATTGGAAGAACTGATCTTTTGACGCAAATAAATAAAGGTTCACCAAATCTTGATGATCTAGATCTAAACCCTCTTCTTGTTCAGGCTGACTCAGGAGAAAACCCAAGATATTGCATAGATAACTTAATCAACAAAGTGCCAGACACTTTAGATGAAAAAATTTGGTCAGAGATTAAAGACAAAATAAATAATAAAGAAAAATTTGTTTTCGAATATGATATTGAAAATACACATAGATCAGTAGGAACCAGACTTTCCCATTATTTATACAAAACATTCGGAGACAACAAATTGAACGAAGAATCAATTACAATTAAACTTAATGGTTCTGCAGGCCAGTCACTGGGAGCTTTTCTAGCCAAAGGATTAAAATTAATGGTCGAAGGAGACTCAAATGATTATGTGGGTAAAGGTCTTTCAGGAGGTACAATAGTTATACGTCCATCAAAAAAAAGTAAGTTAGTTTCTAATGAAAACATTATTATAGGAAACACAGTTTTATACGGTGCTACTTCTGGAAAACTTTATGCATCAGGGCAAGCAGGCGAAAGGTTTGCAGTCAGAAACTCTGGTAGTCTTGCAGTAATAGAAGGTTGTGGAGCGCATGGGTGTGAATATATGACTGGAGGAACTACAATAATACTTGGACAGGTCGGAGATAATTTTGGAGCTGGCATGACTGGAGGAATGGCATTTATATATGATATTAAAAATAATTTTGAGGATTTTGTAAATCCTGCTTCAATAGTTTGGCAACAAGTTGAAACTAAATATTGGAAAGATTTTTTAAAAAAACATCTAGAAGATTTTTTAAAAAAAACAAATTCAAATATTGCTAAAAAAATTTTAGATAATTTTGAAAGTAAGTTATCAAATTTTAAACAAGTTTGCCCAATAGAAATGCTTGATAAACTAGAAAATCCAATTACTTTAAAAGATATAAATAAGAAAGTAAGTTAAATGAAAAAAATAAATATTTTTTGTTTTGGCTTCGGTCAAGTTGCAAAAAATTTTGTAAGAAAAATAAATTCAGAGAATATAACAGTAAATTTAAGCATTACTTCCAGAGAAAAATCACAATTTTTTTTTTTTTACGATATACAGTATGACAGTTTTCAGTTTTCTGAAGATAGTTTTGATCAAAAGTTAATCGAGAATTTAAAATCATCAGATCATATATTGATATCTATAGCTCCAGTCAATGGTGTTGATATAGTAATAAAAAATTTTCAAAACATCTTTAAGAAAGGCAAAACTAAATGGATCACCTATTTATCAGCAACAAGTGTTTATGGTGATCATAATGGAGAATGGGTAGACGAAAAGAGCAAAACTAATCCAACTTCGCCTAATGGAGTAGCTAGATTGAATGCAGAAAAATCTTGGGTGGAGTTAGCAGCAAGCAAAGATTTACAAGTACAAATATTTAGATTAGCTGGTATTTATTCTAATCAAAGTAATATATTAACTAGATTAAAGTCGGGAGAAGCAAAAATAATTAATAAAAAAAATCATTTTTTTTCAAGAATACATGTGGAAGATATCGCAAACATTTTGTTTAAATCTTTAGAAAATTTTAAAGCAAAAGAAATTTATAATATCTCTGATGACAAACCTGCGTCAGCAGAAGAAGTTATATCGTATGGATCAAAATTAATAAATATTGAAAAACCAAAAACTGTTGAATTGTCTTCAATAGAGAGTGAAATTATAAAAAATTTTTACAAAGATTCAAAAAAAGTGAGTAATAAAAAAATGAAGAATTTTTTTAGTTATGAATTAAAGCATTCTTCTTATATTGAGGGACTAAGATACATTAGAGACAATTTTATCTAATTCTTTTATAATTCGTTTTAGGTGATTTTTGTTTGATAAACTATGGTCACCATTTTTAATAATAACAAGTTTTTTTTTAGCTTTTGTAAAAGTAGCTAAAACTTTTCTAGAAAATGAAACTGGTACAGATTCGTCTTTACTGCCATGAAGCATTGTTACTTTTATCGGTAATTTAATTTTTCTTGATAATACTTTATTTTTTTTCCCGTCTTTAATTAACTGATGTGTTATTAGATATTCATATTGTTCATGCTTTATATTACATATCCCTCTTTTAATAATTTCTTTTTTTATTTTTTTATTAAATTTTTTCCACATAATTCTACTTGTAAATTCAGGAGCTGCTCCGATGCCAACAAAGCCTTTAATTTGTTTTTGAAAATACTTAAAAAGATTTAAAGATATCCATACCCCCATACTAGAACCGACAAAAATAAAGTTATTTTTTTTAACAATTTTTTTTATTGAAATTTTAGCATCATTACTCCATCTGGTTATATTGCCTTCGGTGAATTTACCTGATGATTTTCCATGCCCAGAATATTCTACTGATAAAAAACCTATTTTTTTTTTAACAGCATATTTTTTAAATATTTGAGGTTTTTTTCCTTCAATATCAGACATAAAACCATGAAGAAAAACTATATATAATTTTTTTTGGTAATAATTGACCGAATACCTGAGTTTTTTTGTTTTAGAAATTTTTAAATACTTATATTTTTTCATATAAAGTTTAATGCCTGATCTGATATTATATAGTTTTAAAAAATGTCATCTACAATAAAAGTTTTACAAGTAATACCAAAACTTGGATTTGGTGGGGCAGAAACAGGTTGCTACGATCTTGCTCATTTTTTAGCTGAACAAAAATGCAAGTCAGTTTTAATTACTAGCGGAGGAGAACTTTTAAAATTTGTGCGAAGAGATAAAGTAAAAATAATTCGTTTGCCAGTTCAATCAAAAAATCCACTTATAATGTTTATAAATTTTATAATAATTTTTTTTATAATATTATTTTATAATATAGATATAATACATGCTCGAAGCCGAGCACCAGCATGGTCTTGCTTATTGGCTTGTTTTTTTACACAAAGAAAATTTGTTACTACTTTTCATGGTACTTATAATTTTTCTGGTAGATTAAAACTTTTTTACAATAGCGTTATGCTTAGATCACAATTAATAATTGCGGGGTCAAATTTTGTTTTTAATCATATAAATGAAAATTATCAAAAATATTTAAATTCAAAAAAAAAATTAATGGTTATTTTTAGAGGTATCAATTTAGAATATTTTAATTCAAAAACAATCTCTGAAAAAAAAATTAATGCTTTAATCTTAAATTGGAAAATTGACCGAAATAATTTTATTATTTTACTTCCGGGCAGATTAACAAAGTGGAAAGGCCAAGAAATGTTTATTGAAGCTTTAAATTTGCTTATAGATAATCACAATAAAAATAATTTTCATGCAATTATTTTAGGCTCTGACCAAGGTAGAAATGTTTACTCTAAAAAACTTTCACTTTTAACTGAAAGATTTAGATTAGGAAAAAAATTAACTTTTATTGAAAACTGCAAAGAAATGCCGGTCGCCTACAAATTAGCCGATCTTGTTGTGTCGAGTTCAATAGAGCCGGAAGCATTTGGTAGGGTTGCTGTTGAAGCTCAAGCTATGGGCAAACCTATTATTGCGAGTAATATTGGAGGATCTAAAGAAACAATATTAAATGGCAAGTCTGGGTTATTATATAAGTCAGATGACTCAAAAGAACTAGCTAAAGCTTTAAATAAATTTATGGAAATAGATAAAGAAGCTTTAAATTTAATAGGAGAACAAGGAAGAAAAAATGTGGAAAAAAAATTTAATGTTGATCAAATGTGTCAAACCACCTTTACAGAGTATAAGAAACTACTTAAATAAAATAAATAATGCCTAATATTCAACTTTTAGACGGAAAAAAAATATCTTTTGAAAAATCCATAGATGGATTTGAGCTTGTAAAAAAAATTAGTAAGTCTTTAGAAAAAGATGCTCTTATAATGTCCGTAAACGGAGAGCTCAAGGATTTAAGTTATCAAATAAAAGAAGACTCAAAAATAAAAATTATTACATATAAAGACAAAGAAGGTTTGGAAGTTTTAAGACACGATACAGCTCACATTTTAGCAATGGCAGTTCAAGAGTTATATCCCGGAACACAAGTTACGATTGGACCAATAATTGAAAATGGTTTCTATTATGATTTTGCTCGAAAAGAACCATTTACAGATGAAGATCTAATAAAAATTGAAAAGAAAATGGGAGAAATAGTAGATAGAAACGAAAAAACTTTAAGACACGTCTGGAAAAGAGAAGATGCGATAAAACATTTTAAAAAAATTGGAGAAAAATACAAAGCTGAAATTATTGAGAGCATACCTTCTGGCGAAGAAGTTTCTATTTATAGCCATGGAGGTTGGAGTGATTTATGTCGTGGTCCACATTTATCTTCAACTGGAAAAATTGGAAAAGCTTTTAAGCTTACTAAAGTTTCCGGAGCATATTGGAGAGGAGACTCAAATAATGAAATGTTGCAAAGAATTTACGGAACATGCTGGACGACAAAAAAAGAATTAGCAGAATATCTACATAGATTAGAAGAAGCTGAGAAAAGAGATCATCGTAAATTAGGAAAAGAAATGGATTTATTTCATTTTAGAGAAGAAAGTCCAGGGGCTGTGTTTTGGCATGAAAAAGGATGGACGCTTTTTCAAAGACTAATTGAATATATGAGAATGAAACAAAGGTTGGCTGGATATAAAGAAATTAATACACCTGAATTATTAGATAGAAGTTTGTGGGAAAAGTCTGGTCACTGGGAAAAATTCGGCGAACATATGTTTACCTCAGAAACCCCTGATGAAAAAATTTTTGTTATTAAACCCATGAACTGTCCTGGCTGCGTTCAAGTGTTTAACCAAGGCTTAAAAAGCTATCGTGATCTACCTCTAAAATTATCTGAATTTGGGAAAGTTCATCGGTATGAACCTTCAGGAGCATTACATGGCCTCTTAAGGGTAAGAGCATTTACTCAGGATGATGCCCACATCTTTTGTACAGAGGATCAAATTACGGAAGAAACATTAAATGTTACTAATTTAATTTTAAAAATTTATAAAGATTTAGGTTTTGAGAATGTAATATTAAAATATTCTGATAGACCAGAAAAAAGAGTAGGAGACGATAAAATTTGGGATAAATCGGAGCTAGCTTTACTTTCAGCTATAAAACTTTCAAAGTTAGAATATACAATTAATAAAGGTGAAGGCGCTTTTTATGGTCCTAAAATAGAATTTGTATTACTAGATGCCATTGGTAGAGACTGGCAGTGTGGAACTTTACAAGTTGATTTAAATTTACCTAATAGACTAGGAGCTACTTATGTTGATAAAGATGGGAGTAAAAAAACTCCTGTAATGTTGCATAGAGCATTATTTGGATCTCTTGAAAGATTTATTGGAATTTTAATTGAAAATTATGCAGGTAAATTACCTTTTTGGTTAGCATCAACACAAGCTGTGATCTTGCCAATCGCAGAAGAAAACAATGATTATGTAAAAAAGTTATTTGAAGATCTATTTAAAGAAGGTATAAAATGCGAAGTGGATTTAAGAAATCAAAAAATTAATTATAAAATCAGAGAACATTCATTGGCAAAAGTTCCAATGATTTTAGTTTGTGGCAAAAAAGAAGTTGTTGATAACACTGTAACAGTTCGAAGACTTGGTTCTGAAAAACAAGAAACTTTTAAAAGAGAAGAGCTAATAAAAAATATTCTTGCTGCAAATAAACTTCCACTCAATTAAGTGTCAAATTTTAAACCAAATTATTTTCAAAGAAGAAGCAAACCTCAAGGACCAAAGTCTAATGAAAGAATAAGAGCTATCGACGTTCAAGTAATAGGTAGTGATGGTAATAATTTAGGAACTTTACCTTTAAATAAAGCAATAGAAATAGCAAAAGAAGAAGGTCTAGACCTGATTGAAATTTCACCAAACGTAAACCCGCCAGTTTGTAAAATTATGGATAGGGGTAAATACAAATATGATTTACAAAAAAAAGCTAATATTGCCAAAAAAAAACAAAAAGTAGTTGCGTTAAAAGAAATTAAGTTAAGACCGGGAACTGATGTCCATGATTATAATTTTAAAGTAAAAAATGCCAAAAAGTTTTTGGTTAACAAAGACAAAGTTAAGTTTACAGTTAAATTCAAAGGAAGAGAAATGCAGCATATAAATTTAGGCAAAGACTTAATGGATAGAATTATTGAAGACACCAAAAAGGTTGGAAAAATAGAGACACGCCCGAAATTTGAGGGCAAACAAATGGTGATGATAATTCAGCCCATTTAGTAAAGATAATATCGTCTTGTAAAGAATATTTAATCTATATATAAAGCCCCAATATTTATGCCAAAATTAAAAACAAAAAGTTCAGCAAAGAAAAGATTTAGATTCACTGCTTCGGGAAAAATTAAAAGAGCACAGGCAGGTAAAAGGCATGGAATGATTAAAAGAAGTAACGAGCAAATTAGAAGACTTAGAGGTACTACGATAATGTCTGATGCAGACACAAAAATTGTTAAATCGTATATGCCTTACAACAGGTAGAAAAAAATGGCTAGAACAAAACGTGGCGTAATTAGTAGAGCAAAACATAATAAAGTTTTAAAAAGAGTTAAAGGTCAATATGGTAGAAGAAAAAATACTATTCGTGTAGCTCGACAAGCTATGGAAAAAGCGATGCAGTATGCTTACCGAGATAGAAAAACAAAAAAAAGAGAATTTCGATCGTTGTGGATTCAAAGAATTAACGCCGGAGCAAGAGCAGAAGGAATGACATATGCTCAGCTTATAAATGGTTTAAATAAGTCAAAAATTAAATTAGACAGAAAAGTATTGGCTGAATTAGCCTACAACAATCCAGAAGTCTTTAAAACTATAGTAAAAAAAGCTCAATCCTCCCTTAACTAATTAGGGTCTTTGATTTATCTTATATTAATAAAAGGGATTTATCTTATATTAATAAAAGGAATCAAAAAACTCTATGAGTGATTTAGATAATATAAATTCTAGTTTCGAAGAAAAAATTAAATCTGTAAAATCTAAGGAAGAATTACAAATTTTAAAAACTGAATTTTTTGGAAAAAGTGGTCAAATTACAAATCAGTTTAAAAATTTGGGAATAATTTCGGCAGACAAAAGAAAAGAATTTGCATCATCTTTAAACAAAATAAAAGATAATTTAACCAGCCAAATAGAGAATAAATTTTTAGATTTAGAAACACTGGAAATTAACGAAAAGTTAAAAGATGAAAAAATTGATTTAAGCTTACCAATTAGACCATTTCAAACTGGCAAGATTCATCCGGTATCTCAAGTGATTGATGAAATTTCATCAATATTTTCCGAGATAGGTTTTTCAGTTGCGGAAGGGCCCGATGTTGAAACAGAATATAATAATTTTACAGCTTTAAATACACCCGAAGATCATCCGGCTAAAGATATGCATGATACTTTCTATCTAGAAGAAAATAAAAAAATTTTATTAAGAACTCATACTTCTCCAGTTCAAATTAGAACCATGTTAAATAATAAACCACCATTTAAAATTATTGTCCCAGGCAGAACATATCGTTGTGATAGTGATCAAACGCATGCTCCAATGTTTCATCAATTAGAAGGATTGCATATTGATAAAAATATTACCATGAGTCACTTAAAGGGCTGTTTAGATTATTTTATTAAAGAATTTTTTGAAGTTAAAAATGTTAAAATGAGATTTAGACCAAGTCATTTTCCATTTACAGAACCGTCAGCAGAAGTTGATATTGGTTATAGAATTGAAAATGGAAGGATAGTAATTGGTGAAGGAGATAAATGGTTAGAAATACTTGGTTGCGGAATGGTGCATCCAAACGTTCTTAAAAATGTAAAGGTTGATCCAGATAAATATCAAGGTTTTGCTTTCGGTATGGGCATAGATCGTCTTGCAATGCTTAAATATGGCATTAATGATCTCAGAGCTTTTTTTGAAAGTGATTTTCGTTGGTTGAGTCACTTTGGTTTTGACCCACTAGATGTACCCACAAATTATAGAGGCCTAAGCAAATGATAATCACATTTCCATGGCTTAAAGAGCACTTAAACACAAAAGTCAATGAAGCTAAAATTTTAGAACAATTGACCAGTATTGGTTTGGAAGTTGAATCTGTCATAGAAAATTCAGGTGAGCTATGTGAGTTTAAAATTGTTAAAATATTAAAAGCCGAGAAACACCCTAATGCAGATAAGTTAAAAATTTGTGATGTAAGTCTTGGCAATGGAACTGTTGTAAAAGTTGTCTGTGGAGCATTAAATGCTCGAGAAGGATTGTTAACTATCTACGCTCCACCAGGAGCAATAATTCCAAAATCAAAATTTAAATTAAAAGTTGCTAATATTAGAGGAGTAAAATCCAGCGGGATGCTTTGTTCTGAAAGTGAGTTAAATTTATCTTCCGAAAGTGATGGAATTATAGAATTAAAAAATAAAGAAAATGAAATTGGCAAAAGTTATTTCAAAAGTAAAGGAGAAAAAATAGTAGATATATCAGTAACACCGAACAGAGCCGATTGCTTAGGAGTAAGAGGAATAGCTAGAGATTTAGCAGCTTCTGGATTAGGAAGTCTTTTAAATTTAAAAAAAAATCCTTTAAAACAAAATTTTTCGCAGCCTATTAAAGTTTCAATTTCCAAAGAAAAAGATCAAGGCTGTTTATCGTTCGGCAGTTGCTACATTAAAGGAATTACAAACAAAGAGAGTCCCTCATGGTTAAAAGAAAAAATTACAGCATTAGGCTTAAAGCCGATTTCTGCAGTTGTTGATATTACAAATTATGTAATGTTTGACCTTAATAGACCTTTGCACGTCTACAATGCAGATAAGATAAATAAAGAAATAATAGTAAGAAACTCAAAAGTAGGAGAAAATTTTGAGGCACTTGATAGTAAGAATTATAAACTTAATAATAAAATGTGCGTCATTACGGACAAAAGTGGAGTGCTCGGGTTAGGCGGCATAATTGGTGGAGCTACAACTTCAAGCGAATTAGATACTAAAAATATTTTATTGGAGTCTGCATATTTTTTACCTACATCAATTAGAAAAACATCTAGAGCACTTAATATCAATTCAGACGCAAAATATAGATTTGAAAGAGGAATTGATCCAAATTCAATAATAGAGGGCCTAGAAGTAGCCGCAGCATTAATAGTAAAAATTTGCGGGGGAAAAGCAAGTAAGTTTTCGGTTGTGGGATCTAACTCTCAAAAAAAAAATATAGTAAATTTAGATATAGAAAAGTTTAAAAATGTAATTGGCATTTCAATCTCAAATCAAGAAGTTAATAGAATTTTAAAACTATTAGGTTGTAAATTAAAAATTAAAAAAAAAACTTTTAAAGTAGAAGTCCCGTCTTGGAGACCAGATATCACCCAAGATGTAGATTTAATTGAAGAACTAATTAGAATTAAAGGTTTTGATAAGATTACGTTAATAGAACCAGAAAAGAGAAGAGAAAAAGAAACATTAAACTTTAAACAAAAACTGTTTCACCTTTCTCAAAGAGCACTAGCTAGTAAAGGTTATATAGAAACAATAACATGGTCTTTTACCGACTCTAATATTGACAAACAGTTTGCAAGAGGTGAAAAGGAAATAAAAATTTTTAATCCTATATCTTCTGATTTAGATGTTTTACGAAGGTCAATTTTTTCAAACCTTGCTATTCATTTGAAAAAAAATCAAGATCGTGGCCACGTAGATTTATCATTATTTGAAGTAGGACCAACTTTTTTCGGTAAGAATCCTGGCGAACAACAAATTGTAGTTGGAGCTTTAAGATCTGGCCTTGTAGGAAGAAAAGGTTGGTCAGAAAAATCAAGAAACGTTGATGTTTTTGATGTCAAAAGCGACACAATCAGAACTTTAATCGAACTAGGGATTAATCAAAACGATCTTTATATAAGCAGTAAGACAAAAAATTGTTATCATCTAGGTCGTTCTGCAGCGATTAATTTAAAATCTGAAAAAGGTCCACATCTTGCATACTTCGGTGAATTACATCCTGGTATAATTGCAAATTTAGATTTTAAAGAAAAAAATGTTTATGGAATAGAGATATTTTTAAAAAATATACCTAAACCAAATAAAAAAATTAGGATTAGTAAAGAAAACTATATTGCTTCTGATTTTCAAAAATCAGAAAGGGATTTTGCATTTGTAATTGACAAATCTTACAAAGCAGGAGATCTTGAAAGCATAATAAAAAAATTAGATGAAAATATTATAAAGGAAGTAACAACTTTTGATGTTTTTGAGGGTCAAAATATACCTGAGGGAAAAAAATCAGTGGCAATAAATGTAGTAATTCAAGCTCTAGATAAAACTTTAACTGAGAATGATTTAGATCAAGTAAGTCAAAAAATAATCAATACTGTTAAAGAAAAAACGGGCGCAACAATTAGATCCTAATGTTTGATATCGAAAAAATACGTAATTTCGCTATAATTGCGCACATTGATCACGGAAAATCTACGATCGCAGATCGGATTATTCAAAAATGCGGAGGACTAAGCGATAGAGAAATGTCAGCCCAAGTCCTTGACTCAATGGATATAGAAAAGGAAAGAGGAATTACAATAAAAGCTCAAACTGTAAGGTTAAATTACAAAGCTAAAGACGGCAAGGATTATATTTTAAATATTATAGATACACCGGGACACGTAGATTTTAGCTATGAAGTTAGTAGATCTTTGTCTGCCTGCGAAGGTTCTTTATTAATAGTTGATAGTACACAAGGTGTTGAAGCGCAAACATTAGCAAACGTATATCAAGCTTTAGAAATTAACCATGAAGTTATCCCTGTATTAAATAAAATAGATTTACCTGCTTCAGATATAGAAAAAACTAAAAAAGAAATAGAAGAAGTAATAGGAATTGATACATTGAATGCAATTAATTGCTCAGGTAAGACGGGAGAAGGTATCGACGACATTTTAGAATCTATTATCCAAAATCTACCAGCGCCAAAAGTTGATAATACAAACAAGCTAAAATCACTACTGGTTGATAGTTGGTACGATAGTTATTTGGGAGTGGTAATTTTAGTGAGAGTTATTGATGGTCAAATTAAAAAAGGCATGAAAATAAAGTTAATGTCTAATGATAAAGAATATATAATTGAGAAAGTTGGGGTGTTTACACCAAAACCTACTGACATAGATGAATTAGGTTCTGGTCAAATTGGATTTATCATTACAGGTATTAAATCTCTTTTAGAGACAAAAGTTGGAGATACTATTTGCGATGCATCAAATCCTATAGAAAAACCTCTACCAGGATTTAAGCCTAGTAAATCTGTAGTTTTTTGCGGACTATTTCCAATAGATAGTTCTGAATATCAAAAATTAAAAGATGGTTTAGGTAAACTAAAATTAAATGACGCAAGTTTTTCTTATGAGGCAGAATCTTCAAGTGCGCTTGGATTAGGTTTTAGATGTGGGTTTTTAGGATTGTTGCACTTAGAAATAATAACAGAGCGGCTTGAAAGAGAATTTTATGTAAATTTGATCACAACAACACCTGGAGTAATCTACAAAGTATATAGAATCAACGGTGAGGTTATAGATTTACAGAATCCTTCTAATATGCCCGATCCAACATACGTAGAAAAGATCGAAGAGCCATGGATCAAAGCTACTATTATTACACCTAATGAATATCTAGGTACGATTATTAAGATTTGTCAAGACAAAAGGGGAATCCAAACTAATTTAACCTACTCGGGAAATCGTGCCGTTTTATCTTACGATCTGCCACTCAATGAAATAGTTTTTGATTTTAACGATAGGTTGAAATCTGTTTCCAGCGGTTATGCTAGTTTTGAATATGAAATTACTGGGCATAAAGAAGGTGACCTAGTTAAATTAAGCATTCTTATAAACACAGAACCTGTTGATGCTTTAGCAATGATTATACACAAAGAATTTGCTGAAAAAATAGGAAGACAAGTTTGTGAAAAATTAAAAGATCTTATACCAAGACATAATTTTATGATTCCAATACAAGCTGCAATCGGAGGAAAAATAATAGC
>Ga0114996_10003999_pt1 | contig 17922 bp, 18 predicted proteins | sample ArcticOcean_MG_C_4_FD_87039 | JGI IMG/M metagenome (GOLD analysis project Ga0114996, IMG submission 87039) | Marine microbial communities from western Arctic Ocean - ArcticOcean_MG_CB4_134 | ecosystem: Environmental > Aquatic > Marine > Oceanic | place: Arctic Ocean: Canada Basin | collected...
CCAGGAGTCCACATGAAGGTGCCATTTTCGAACGTGGCCCCTTGAGGCAATTCGCCAATTTCCAGCGTAATCGGATCTTCATCGGCATCGGTTGCTTCTACGAGGAAGTTTACGAGCGCGCCTTCCTGCACCGACACAGGACTGATGACGGCGAAAACGGGGAGCTGGTTCGGCACGCTTGCGGCGCTGCCGGGCAGCGTAACGAGATCCCGGTCGCCCGGCGCAGCCTGACCCGAACTCCAGACGCCCGTCGGATCCTGCAGTTCGAGTCCGTTCGTGGCGCCGTCACCGTCGGAATCGGCTCCGGCCAGCGTGGCGTTCCACTGCACGTTTCCACTGGGTCCATTGGAGTCGAGCCCCGCTTCCACCGCAGAGCCGAAAGCGTTTCGGGCACCGCCACCCGCAGCGTTAACGTGGCAGTTGGCACAGTCGTTGACGTTGCCGTTGGGAATCTGCGCGACTCGGTGGGGGCGGGCGTCTGCGGTTCCGGCGCAAAAGTACAGGCTAAGCAGAAAAGCAGTAGTGAGTAGACGAATCACTGGCGACCTCAAAAGGTGATGGTGAGCAGGTTATTGGTATCATCGAAATCAGCTTGAAAACGCGCCAGCGGCGCGGGGGCCGGCCCCTGGGTGACCGTGCCGGTAGCGGGATCATACTGGGACCCGTGGCAGTCGCATGAGATGTCGGTGATGCCGCGGGCGCCGGGCAGATTCACTTCACACGCCTCATGGGTACACACCGTACTCAGCACCAGAAACTCCTCCGCGTCCAACCGTCGAATAAGGACCGGTTGCCCCCCGTTAACAGACGCGAAAGTGCGCTTTACTGTCGCCCCTACGGCTGCCAGTTCGGGCGCCGACGCCAGATCCAGCTGCACGGCCGTGTTGGACGACTTCACCAGATCGGTCTCACAGCCCGCCAGCACGGATCCACCGAAGAGGGCGGTTCCAATGACCGAAAGGGTACGGCCAAGGAAATGCCGTCGGCCGGAGTTCAACTCTGGAACAGCGCGGGGGCATGCGCCGCACCGGTTTATGTTAGAGCGACTCATTCCGTATCGCTCGCGTAGGCGAAGAACTGAGCCTTAACCTCAATGGTCTTACCCACACGCTTGCCCACGATGCCTCGCGCACCGGACACATCGAAGTCGGCCAGTGCAATCTGGAAAGATGCCTTGATCAACAGGAGATCTCCCGAAGCCCGCTTGCGGGTGGCTGGAGACTCTACCAGAAAGGTGGCCTCGATCGGAATAACTATCGATTTCGTAACGCCATGCAGTGTGAAATCACCGACGGCGGAGCCCTTCAGAGGAGCCTGGGTGCCCGTTCCACCGGTGCTGGAGATTCCGTCGAGGCGTTTCAGACCAAAGGTGATCGTCGGGAACTGATCGGCGTCCAGCCAATCGTCGCTCATCAGGTGACCGTCGCGCTTGGAAATGCCGGTACGCATAGAGCGAACGTCTACCGAAATCGAACCGGAAAGCGAATCGGGCGCTTGTGGATTGAACCGTACGCTACCGGAAACCCCTGAAGCCGTTCCGTGGATCTCCTCAAGCGGCGCCGAACTGGTGAAGGTAATCTGATTCACTCCAACGTCGTCGCTCACTGCGAACGTCTGTGGGAGATCCTGCCCAACGCCGAACCCTCCCGCCCAGGCTCCCAGCGGTACGGTCAGCAGACTCGTGAGGACAGCTGTTGCGATTCGATGGAAACCGATCCGGCTGATCATATCTCCTCCACGTACGATTCAGGAATTTCGGCGAACGCGATAGATCCCAAACCCCAAAAAACCTATCCAGACTGCAGAGACCGGGCCGGCGATGTCGAGCCCGAGCCAGAACCCCTCTTTCCACTCCACACTTTCAGTACCGAAAAGCTCGTCGCGCACCACCGACTGCTCAGCGGTTTTGGTAAAGATCATGGCGCCGTCGGAGTACCAGCGTCCAAACGTCAACACCAGTCCCAGAAGGCCGACCAGGGCGATTCCTTTCCACACTTTCATACCCGAGCACCTCTCCCTAGCGGAAGATGTGAAACTGGACGGCGTATCGTCCGGAGCGGAAAACCTCTGTATCCAGGAGCCGGTACTCCGGTCGGATTTCGATACCTGGCAGAACGATCGCCTGCAGGCCGATCACAAGATGCTTCGTAGTCACCTCGGAATCGCCGGTGGAGCGATAGAGCTTTGTCCTCCCCACTTCACCCCGGGCATATCCGATAACAGAATCCAGAAGCTGAACGCCTGCTTCAACAGAGCCATTCCTTCCCTCGCGTAGAGCCAACTTCTCCTGGAAGGCCAGCTCGCCCTGCACGTAGAGACGATCCTGATACCCGATGCCGCCAAAGAGGTTGAGGAGATCGAAATCGTCGTTTCGCAGATAGGACGCGCCAAGGCTGAAATTAAGACGTCCCTGGGCCGCCCTCGGCCAGAGTGCGATGCGACCCAGAAGCGAGGGTCGATCCTCGTCGACGACCAGGGAAATCGGCCTCCCCATGAAATCGTCTACACGGTTCTCCGCCAGACTCCGAGCACCGGCGATGCCTGCCGTTACCGTAAGCCAACGATAGCGGTAGTACGTCAGTTCGGCGGCCATTTCAGCATAATTGGGCGCAATGAGCGACTGAGAGCCCGATGAAACGGCCGTGGATCGAGGAAACATCGTATGGTCATCGAACCGCAGGCCGACGGAAGGCTGGAAGTAGCCGATTCTCAGCTGGGGCCAGTTGAAGTCGGGCTGCAGCATGGCCGAAGCCGACCAGCGTTCCTGGCCGTCGAATTTCTTCGGACCGAAGTTGTAGGTTCCTTCAAGCGTCAGCCATTCGGTGGCCGCGGAGGAGGCATAGACAGCCGCCTGCATCGGGAAGTACCGGCGATCGGTCTGGGAGGAAACGTGGGATCGCACTGTCTGGGCACGGAAGTCGAAGCCCCATTCAACTGGGCCCCCGCCTTCGGTCGAGAGAGCATCGAACAGCCCGGCCAGCCCGACCGATTCCGGACTGAGCAGGGACACACCTTCCATGGCGTACCGGCCCAATTCGCTCCGCTGGCCCCCGCCCTGGTTGGTCACATGGCAGTTCACACACCGATTGCCCGTAAGCAGGGCAAACTGCGGGACAGCTTCCGCCGGAAAGGCGGACATGATTCCGAGACCGACGGTCCCGGCAAGAAGTATGCGTCGGATCAAAAGTGGATGCTCCCTTCAGTCCTGTTACAAGGCAAGCGTTGTGCCAGTGCGGCCCGACTCGACAGATGTCGGGTAAACCACTGTTAATACAATAACCTATGATATTCGGAGAGTTTTCGGTAATAACCGGTAGGGGGTAAAGCTGGTGCAGCCGTGCGGCGGTCTATCTTAAGCGTGAGGGAAGAGCCTGATTCAGCTTCTGAAATCGTCCGATTCAATTTCGTGTCGTCGCATCAATCTCTGGAAGGAAGATCGATGAAGGCCCGCCTGCTGAGAGGCTGCGGTAACGTTTCCGGCGTTTTGCTTGAGGATTTCTATCAAGTAATGGCGCTCGAAAGGCTGTAAGAAAGTCTCCTTCGCGTCGGAGTAGCTGACGTTGAGATCCACACCGAGTCCACTGGCAGACACCTCCCGTATCTGCGCCGGCAGGTCCAACGCAATCACGTAATCTGAATCCGTCAGAAGGTAGGCACGCTCAACGACGTTCTGAAGCTCGCGCACATTTCCGGGCCACGCGTAGGCCTGCATCAGATCCATGGCGTCGGAAGAAAACCCTTTCACTCCCCGAGGGTGTTTCTCCTCCAGGCTCAGAAGGAATTTTTCGGCCAGCAGCGGAACGTCTTCCGAGCGCTCCCTCAGGGGAGGAACCCTCAAGGTAATGACATTTAAGCGGTAGTAGAGATCGCGTCGAAACCGATCCCCGGCAATGGCCTCGCTCATGGCCTCATTAGTAGCCGATACAACGCGAATGTCCACATCGATCAGTTCACGACCGCCGACGCGGCGGACCTGGCGCTCTTGCAGGACCCGAAGAAGCTTCGCTTGGAGATCCATCCCCAGGGATGAAATCTCATCCAGGAAAACGGTGCCCTTGGAGGCAGCCTCCAACAGACCCTGTTTTCGGGTATGGGCTCCGGTGAATGATCCACGTTCGTGCCCGAACAACTCGCTCTCCAGGAGGTGTTCGGGAAGCGCGGCGCAGTTGATGGGAAGAAACGGGCCCTGGCACCGCGGGCTGGCCAGATGAAGCCCTCGGGCGATTAACTCCTTCCCCGTTCCGGTTTCTCCTTCGATCACAATACTGCTCTCGCTTCGGGCCACACGCTCCGCCAAATCCAGAAGCTGCTGAATCGGAGCGCTCTTGCCGACAATCGACTCGAAGCCCTTCCGGTCTGCGAGAGCCTGCCGAAGCAGTCGGTTCTCTTCCGCCAACCGTTTCTGCTGCAGGCTGCGTTCCACCACAATCAGGAGCTGATCCGGTGTGAACGGCTTGGGTACTTAGTCTGAGGCCCCTTCACGAACGGCCTTCACCGCTGTTTCGATCGTCGGCTCGCCCGTGATGACCACTGTGGCAACGTTGTCGTCGATCAACCGTATTTCGCGTTGAATGCTCAGACCATCTACGTCGACCATCATCAGGTCGATGAGGACCAGATCGAAGGTATGCTCTCGCGCTACGGCAAGCCCCTCTTCCCCAAGGGGGCAGAGGGTGACTGCATAGCCCTGGGACTCCAGAGTCTGCCTGCAAATGTCACGAATATCAGGCTCGTCGTCGATGACGAGGATACGTCCGTCAGCCACCTTTTTCTCCCGGCTCCTGCTGTGTTGAATCGAGTCTTCTAACTCACTAACTCCCGGTGATCAGTTCCTGCTTCACCCGGAGGCTTTTCCCGTCACGAATTCAGCCATCTATCGAACCACTCGAACGCTTCGGCCTGCATGGCGCGGTCGAACTTGTGAGGCCCGGGATAGAATGAACACCGATACCGATCGCCGGCCCCCGCTTTCTCGAAAACCTCCCGGAGAATGACGTCGGCGCGCTTCATTTCAGGGAGCGTGAACAACTGATCCTCTTCATCGCTGAGTACCATCGTCGGAAGAGGAACCCTTAGGCCGTAGACTTCGGGGAAATCGAGATCGAGAGGCAGCAGCGGAACGTAGGTCATCCAGGTGTGCGTGAAGCACTTGTTCAGCAGAAAGTCACGCCACGTGCTCATCAACCCCACACAGACGGAGCACCGAATGCGGTCGTCGGCTCCGGCAAGGAACACCGTTCGCATACCTCCACCCGAGAGGCCGCCGCATCCCACCCTGGATCCATCCACATCAGGCCGGGCGCAAAGGACATCCAAGGCCCGCTGGTCTTCCGCCATGAACACACCTGGCCAGGTGGTTCCGGCGCTGAAGAGCGATTTGGCCATGATGTCTTCGTGGTCACCCGCCCACGCGTTGTAGGCGTCGATATGATCCGGATTCTCCGGGTCCGCGTCCGTAAGCCCGCGCCGAATCCGCTCAGGTACATCTGCCAACAGCACCCGCCTGCTTGCAAAAGGATACGCGTCGGGTACCAGAACGGCATACCCTCGCTTTGCCGCCGCATTCGCCCACGGGACTCCTTCGTAATAATGCTCGTAGTGATCCAGCATCATAGGATGCCAGTCATCGGCCGTCCGCGAGATCTTCCGTTTCCCGAAGTACTTCTTCCCGGCGTGATCGTGGAGAGCCAGCAATCCGGGAAGCGGCGTTTCAACTCCCTGGGGTTTCAGGAATGTCGCACGCGTGGGTGGGCCGTATGGCAGCTGCCAGGAAAGCTCTTCGATATCCAGACCATCGTAGGTCGTCCGGCTCAAGACCGTCACCGTTGGGTGGCGACCGGTGTCCGGAGGCAGCAGGCATTCCATCAGCCGCGTCCTGGCCGCAGGCCGCCAGGTTTCCACGTCTTTGAATTCCGCCTGCCTGAAGGAGAGCCTCGGCGGGCCATCGCCGGCGAGCGCTGCCGCCCATGGCCCGTAGGCACCAATCATATTTGGTTCCATTACAGCTCAACCCCTCTTTCACCCAGGTAGTCCTTGAAATCGATAACCTTATTCTGGTCGGACGCCGCCCCAATGGCCTCGATGAGGCCCACCGTCTGAAGGTTTCTGCGTCCTCCGAACCGGGGCTCCACCCCTTCGGTCACATACTGGTAGAAGCCATCCAACAGCGCCACTTCGGCTTCAAGGACATCATCCAGCTCCAGACTCTCTTCTCCACGCACCCCGGTGTGCTTCGCTATTAATTCCTGCCCACGGACCTCCAATGTGGCGCCTTCGGCATCTACCCGGAAGAGCATGGAGGAACGAGGGGCGATAAAGGAGCAGGAGTAGCCGCAAGATGCCCCCGACTCGAACTCGACGCAGGCGTGCACGCCGGCCCCATGCTCATAGGGGCTCCAGGGAGGATTGAAGCTGTGTCCCCACACACGCGCAGGAGTCGAATCGAACACATAACGCATCGTATCCAGATCGTGAATGCCCAGTTCCCACAGATAGCTGTGTCGGGTGGTGGCGGAGTGCTTGGGGTTCTCACGCCAGGTGTATCGCGTCGACGTGCCGGAATAGGCCACTCCGAACGTCTCTTCCTTCACGTGCCGGTGGAGGGTTATCTCCGCCGGTCGGTATCGGGCATTCTGACAGACAGCGACACAAACGCCTGCAGCCTCGGCTTCTCGTACAACATCTGCCGCATCCTGGAGACTGAGGGCGAACGGTTTTTCGACCAGCACATGTTTGCCCGCCCGAACGGCCTCCATGCACTGCCCCGCGTGGAGAGGTGGCGGCGTAATCACAACGACGCCATCTGCCTCCACGGCGTTCAGCGCCTGGGTGAGTGTCTTGAAGCAGGCCAATTCCGGCAACCCGGATACCTCCCGGGCCTGAGCCAGATTGGCTTCACTAACGTCGACGAGGGCGACACTTTCGAAGTCGTCTCGCTGTGCTGCCCGCCGGATGGGCCATTCCCCGCGCCCGCCGACGCCCAGATGGATCAGTCGAATGGGGTTCAAGTGAATCCTTTCCATAATGTTGAAAGTGCTATCCAGGCAGCATCGACCCAGGAATCGGCAAAGGGCCGGAGTGTCAGACAATATAATGAATCCCTCCGGGGCCCGCATTTCTTACGCGCGGTGGCCGGGTGGACAGAATTTGACACCGGTATCCGGGTTGCGGATATTGCCGGGGTCCTGCAGCGCCCGACCACCATCTCCTCAATCGAAAACCGGAACCCAATGGATCTGATCGCCGAACTCATAGGCCGGGCGTCGGCCTTTGCCCGCCCTCATCTGTTGACGATCGCCACCTCGTTTACGCTGGTGCTCCTGGTCATCTTCGGGGACGACATCAACGGGGCCCTTAAGAAGCGGGTACGACACTACCCGTTTCTCGTCCGGATGCTGTCTTTCGTCATTCTCTGTACGTTCGGTTATGGTCTCCTGACCATTTGGCTCACTCCTCTGCTGGCGCGGGCCTTTTTGTCTCTGGGCGACCGATACCTTGCTCCAGTGGTGGTGGCGGCGTTCATGGGACTAGGAATGCTGGCTGAAAGAAAAAAATACATGTAACCAATACGCGCACCCCGGAGGACACATGAAGGTTACGTCGATCGAACTGACCCACCATCACGTGCCGTTTACACCGCACGCCGACAGTCATCTGAAGTACTGGCTCCCCCACTGGCAGATCACGCAGATCTGCAGACTGGAGTTCGACAACGGGATCACAGGTTGGGGGGAAACGATCCCCAACTATACCTGGTCGAAAGTGCCCGACGACGTTCAGGATCGCATCATCGGAGAACCTGCCGCTCGGCTTATGTGGGACGATTCCCTGGGCGCCGGTGTGCAGATGGCCCTGTTCGACGCCGTTGCCAAAGCGCTGAAGGTACCCGTTTACGCTCTGCTGGGCAGGAAGATCCGGGATTGGTGTCCCATCAGCTGGTGGAACATGGATATGCCCCCCGAAGGGTGGGCCGAAGAGTGCCGTCAGGCCGTGGAGGCCGGCTATACCAGCGCGAAGCTGAAGGCACGACCCTGGTTCGACCTCCACGCGGCGATCCGGGCCGTGAAGCAGGTGGTGCCCGAAGGGTTTCACCTGGACCTGGACTACAACGCAACACTTGGGAACGCGGCCAACGCCGTACAACACCTCAAGCAGTTAGAGCAGTATGAAGAAGTCGCCATAGTCGAATCCCCTATCCCTCAAAGCGATGTCGCCGGAAACCGCCAGATCAGGGACCGCATCAACAGGCCGGTGGCCATGCATTTCGGTCAGCCGCCTGTGATGACGACGATGAAGGAAGATGTCACCGACGGGTTCGTCCTCTGCACCGGAGCAGCCTCTATGATGGCTCAGGCAACCGCCTGTAATGATGCGAACAAACCGTTCTGGCTCCAATTGGTGGGCACCGGCCTCACAACAGCCTGGGCCGCCCATCTGGGAGCGGTCCTTCCGCAGGCAAAATGGCCGGCCATCACTTGCATGAACATCTGGGAAAACCAGCTCCTCCAGACCCCACACCAGGTACAGGGCGGATTTTACCGGGTTCCGAACGGTGAGGGCCTGGGCGTCTCTCCGAATGCAGACACATTGAAGCGTACGGCCGTAGACTACACAACTCTGGATCCACCAAGACACGTGTACCGTTACATTCGGTCCAGCGGAGAAGTGACCGTCTACGCCTGCAGCAAACAGGAACTCCACCAGGTGTACCCGAAGGACGCCCTGCCCATCTCCGAACCCGGGTCCAGATTGGATGTTCAGGAAGACGACGGTTCAGAGGCGTTCGACCGCATGTACAAGAGTGCCCTCGACGCCCCGATAAAGGAACGGAAGAGGACCTGAACCTACCAGGAAGTGATGGCCAGACATTGAAACGGAGCCCGGTTCAGGCGAACCAGGCTCCGTTTCTGAATTCTGGAGATACGAGTCGCGAGTTGGACGATTCGCGACCGGTACTCGCCTGCCGCCCGACGGCACTCCCTGTCAAGTTCTCATCACCCGTTCCACGACGTCAGGCGCTGCAGCAACTGCTCCCGAAGCGTCTGCGCGGCCCTTTTCGGGAGAGGGGCTCCAGCCAAGTGAATACCGTCGTCGACGGGAGTCACAGACAGGCCCGGCATTTTCCCTCGTCGCGTTACGGTGATGGCGACATCCGCCCGGGTCGCTGGAAGAATTCCCATCAAGTAAGCGAACACATTCATATCCGACAGGTGCGGTGGTCGTCCCCCGGTGTCTTTCTTGTTCTGCCGCCACAGATCTACTGCCGAAGCGAGAAGCTGACATAACAGCCCAGACGACTCCCTCAAGCAAGATTCGTCTTCCTGCCTGAAGGCGGACGCCGCAGTAGCGTTCTCGGGCAGCAGCACCCATGGCACAGGCCCCCGAGCCACAATGGACGCAGCTACCGGATCGTATCGCAGATTCCACCCGATGGTCTGTTTCGCTCCCCCTCCGAAAACGCCACCGTTTGTGACGACCTGCTTCAGATGGGCGACGGAATCAGGCCGGCGGACGAAGGTCTGGCCAACGTTTGTCATCGATCCGATCGTCAGGAGGCTCACCTGACCCGGATGCGCCTCAGCAGCGTCGGCAATAAGGTCCACGGCTGAAGCCGGCGACGCCGGCGGAAGTCCCTCTTCATCCGGCGCCAGATCCCACTGGGTGACGCTGCCACGCCCGATTGTGTCGGGGTTGGGCTGGGGCATATTCCGCATGAACCCAGCCGCCACCGGGAGATCAGGACGGCCGCAAACAGCCGCCAATCGTCGAGCAATTCGGGCTCTGGCGTGGGTGTCCCCGTCCGTCGTCGTAACGCCCAGCACCTGGAACTCGGGCGAAATCAGGGCAAAAGCCAACGACAGGATATCGTCGATGTCCTCTCCGATATCGGTGTCGATGAGAATCTTGTGAGGAGTATCCGATATCATCTGCGGGCAGGTTGGTGGCGGGGTTGTCAAATCCGGAGTGGTGGGGCGCGGAGAGCAATTAACCGATGGCTGATTGAGAATCTGATCAGTCCAAGTACCGAATCCGGCGGGAGATATCGACGTTTACGGAGTGGTACGGACGCAGGAGATTGCCGGTGTTGAAAATGGACTGACGGATCGCTTCCACGTCGTCGTGGCCCACTGCCGTGGCAAAGATGGGAAGAAGATACTGTATGCCCATGGCGGAAGGCTTCATAAGGGTAGGATTGTAGAACGAGGGATGGAGTTGCCGGGCGTGGATCAGCCCCCACCGGTCGCGTAGAGCATTGGCGTCGATACTGTCCAGCGTAAAGCCGTCTTCACGGTTCCACTGCAGAATGGAGATGGTGTTGTTCTGGCCCTCGGCCAGCATATCCACCGCCTTCCCTCCAAGCTGAGCGGCGTAGACCCGATCGAAAAGTACCGGACGTCCGCCACGCTGCGTGTGCCCCACCTTCCGGGTGAAGATCACCGCTTTTGCGGACTCGCCGCGTCGCTTCTGCGTGAAGTACGCATCGCCGATCCTCTCCACCAGAAGGTCGCGCAGCGCCTCGGCTGCCCCACTCAGCTGAAGGTTGCCGGCCGGATCCAGCGTCGGATGACGGGCCCCAAGTTCGTGTCCGTCGGCATCGACGATGCCTTCACCGCAAACGATAACGACGTTCTTTTGAAGTTCATACAGCTCGATGACCTGTTCCACCAGATGGTCGACGTCCACCGGCGACTCAGGAATGAGGATGAGATCCGGCTGTCCGTAGGCGGCGGCCAGAGCGAGATAGCCTGAATGCCTTCCCATCACTTCGACGATCGCGATTCGGCGGTGGCTTTCCGCCGTCGTTCGGATACGCTGCACGCCCAGAACGACATCGAAAACAGCCGTGGCGTATCCCGGAGTTGCGTAGTTGACCATGCGTTCAAGGCTGAATTCGGTGCGCGTTCGCGTGCGGTGATACTTTTCCTCCCCTGCCCCATCTTCTTCCCGCACCCACTCCTGTGCTTCGCTGAAATAATTGAGACCCAGGTCGTTATCGATGGTTTTCGGCGCAAGTACGGCCGGAAGCCGCTCGGTGAGCGGTTGAAGCCCGTTGAGCGTTCCGTCTCCCCCAACGCAGACCAGGCCGTCGATCCCCAGCCGCTCCAGCCGCTCCGAAATCCGGTCCAGCGTATCCTTGTCATCAGGATCAACGTATTCGCGAGACGCACCCAGCAGCGTCCCGCCTCGGGTGGCGTCGAGCTCCGGGATTTCCTGAAAAAGCGGGTTCAGCCGGACATGAGGAACTGCAGGGTTGAGCAGGCTGCTGTAGCCCTTGATCAGCCCTATGACCTCAATGTTGAGCTGGTTGGCTCTGGCCACGGTGCCATAGATGGTGGCGTTTAGCGCAGGTGTGTCTCCACCTGCTGTAAGAATGGCAATCCGCTTCATATCAGGTTTCTCCGAGAATCCAAACGGTCAGTCGATAAACGCGTGATAGATGGCGCGCACAGCGGCTTCGTAGTCTTTCGCTTCAACACCAACGATGATATTGATCTCAGAGGAGCCCTGATCGATGACCCGAACATTTACGCCCGCATCGGCCAGCGCGAGAAAGAGCCGGGAGGCCATCCCTACCTGGCGGGACATCCCTAACCCCACCGTCGCAATCAGTGCGAGGTCACGGACGAGCTCTACCCGATCTACGCCTAGATCTCGTCGAATGGACTCCATCAGCTGATCGCCCCGATCAGCCAGCTCCTCATCCCGGAGGATCACCGACATGGTGTCGATACCAGTAGGGGTATGCTCATAGCTGATGTCGTGGTCGGCGATGATCTGAAACACTTTCAGGCCGAAGCCCTTCTCCGTATTCATCATCGCCTTTTCCAGGAACAGCATACTGAACCGGGTGCGACCGGCCACTCCCGCAATCCTCTCCACCGGCGTTCGCTCTGCAACGACCATGGTGCCGGGATCTTCCGGACGATTCGTGTTGCGGATGTTAACGGGGATGGATGCCTCTCGCACCGGGAACATCGCTTCGTCGTTGAAGACGGTGGCCCCCATGTAGGAGAGCTCACGGATTTCGCGGTAGGTTATCTCCTCGACCAGGCGCGCCTCCGGGACAATCCGGGGATCTGCCATACGGAGCCCCGACACGTCCGTCCAGTTCTCGTACACGGCTGCTCTTGCAGCGCGGGCGACCACGGCCCCCGTAATGTCAGATCCTCCGCGCGGGAACGTTCGAACACAGCCGTTGGGATCCGCCCCGTAGAATCCAGGAACAACTAACATCCCGCTGCCGGACAGCTTCTCCCCCAACCTCTCATAGGTCTGCGGGTCCAACCTGCCGGATCCGTCGAACAGGATGGCGTCGTCTGCAGGATCTACGAATGTGGCCCCCAGAAGATCGGCCAGAAGCCGGCCGCAAATGTATTCACCGCGAGAAGCGACAAAGTCCGGATTATCGGACTCCGTAATCCGGTCGAGCACGTCGGACAGCAGACCGTCCAAATCAAGCTGAGCGCCAAGCGCCTTGCCCAGGTCCAGGAATCTCTCTCGGATTTCCCCAAAGGGAACGGAGGGATCGTTGGTCCGCAGCTGATGGCAGCGGTAGAGGTGATCCGTAATCTTCGTATCGGTGGGCGATCGCTTCCCAGGAGCGGAAGGAACAACGATTCGTCGGCGGGGGTCGGCCTTGAGGATACTCAGGACCTTGGAGATTTGCGAGGCATCTGCCAGAGATGTTCCACCGAATTTGCATACGATCAGCCCTGCGTCTGCCACTCTGTTCCTTTCATCCGGCCCGAGTGGGAAAGCAGGCACACGGGGATGACATCGATGAATTCAATCTATCGGGGTTACGACAACAGGAGCCAGGCAGCCACTCCAACAAGCCCGCAAACAACGCCTGCGGCCGACCATGCCTTCAGCGCGGAATCAGCGCCGTCCTCATAGACCCACGACGCGATACGGGAAAGGCAGGCACCCGGAGATCGGGTAGATGACACAGCCACCTCATCGAATTCTGGTGAGTCGGATGCCGCGCCTCCATCCGTCAAGTCATCTACCAGGCGACGCAGATCGTCGGGATCAACCGGTTTCTGAAGATACGCAGCCGCACCGAGGTCGCGGGTGCGCGCGCGCATGATTTCTTCTCCATGCGCGCTAACCACCGCCACCCGATGACGACGGCTTAGCGGCTTCAGCAATTCCAATACCTCCTCTCCACTCAGGGAAGGCATCATAAGATCCAGCAGAATCAGATCGTAGTCCTGGCGCATCACCCGACGCAGACCTACACGGGGATCGTCCACCGTTTCCACCGAGTGCCCATCGCTCTCCAGTGTGTGGCGGACAATCTCCAAGAAAAGGGCATCGTCATCTATAACGAGGATGCGGTTTCCGTTCATGGATCCGATGGCCCTGGCTAGAGCGGCAGTTTCCCACGCTCTGCGCGCAGGGCTTTCAACAGCTCCTTCGGTTCCTGAAGCCCGGGGTCTCTATTCACCGATTCGTTCAAGGCCGAGATTGCCGCATCCAGATCGGGAAGTTCTCCTGAATCCTCGTACGTATAGAGGTAGGCGAGTCCTACAACGGGGTAGGCGAGAGCACGATCTCCGTCGGAAAGATGCTCGTTGCCCAGTGCCTCGTCGGCCAATTTCAGCGCGCCAGGATTGTCGCCGAGGGTATAGGTGTAGTAGGCGGCGTACACCCTGGCAACGGCCACCATGTCGTCACCGGAGGCATACCCGATGCCCTGGTTAACGATATCCAGAGCTTCCTGGTAGCGGTTCAGTTCCTGAAGCATCCGTCCCACGTCGATCGCCTGCCGGCAAAGCCGGTCGCGCCAGGTCCGATCCGCAGTGGTGGCCCTAAATTCGTAACGGCTCCAGAGGCTGTCCTGCCGTGCCCAGAGCCTCATTGTTGAGTTGATGAATCCCGGTGCGCGGGTCTTTGCAGCCGATCGACCGAAAAGATACGACTGGTTGTAATATAGACGCCCCAACTTGCGCAAGGCGGGAGGATATCCTGGTGACGCTTGGATGAAGCGTTCGTAGAAAGACACCATCGAATCGGCCGACACAGAATCCGCCGCGGCCACGAATGTTCGGGCCGCCTCCAGCTCTTTGGTTCGAACGGTCGCTTTCAGTCCGGCCGGCGTCTGGGGATACTTCTTGGCCAGTTCCCGGTACTTCAGAATGGCCTCCTCAAGCGCCTCGAATGCCTCTTCATGATCACGAGCCCGCTCCAAAAGCCGGCCCGACTCCGCGATATCCTTCTGCGAGGGGCCGCAAGCAGCAACACAGATGACGAGTGAACCGACCAAGATTGCGAGACAACGATTACGTGCGCGCATGGAACCATCAACCTCCTTATCGAGTGTTCAGGCTAACGACATCTTCCTGCTGGGACTATTCGACATCATCTCGCATCGACACCTTCGACTGAGCCTTCTCCTCGATCCGCTCCAGAAGGCGCTGGCTGAAATCTCTAGCGGTATTGAAGCCCTGGATTCGCAGCTGGTAGTTCAGCGCAATGGCTTCCGCAATCACCGTGATGTTCTTGCCCGGGTAAATGGGTACGGTCGTCATCGGAATCTCTACGTCCAGAATGGATGCCGTGGTTTCAGCAAGGCCCACCCTGTCGTACATGGCAGACTCATCCCATTCCACAAGTTTCACCACAACTTCAACGCGCTTCTGCAGCCGAACCGCTCGCACACCAAACATATTCCGGACGTTGATAATCCCGACACCCCGGATTTCCATATGCTCGCGAGTGGTCTCGCTGCTGGTTCCAACAAGGATCCCCTGCATTTTCCTGGAGACGAAGACGATATCGTCGGTGACAAGCCGATGGCCGCGCTCGACCAGATCCAGCGCAATTTCGCTTTTGCCGATGCCGCTGGGCCCAATGAACAGAAGGCCGATCCCGTACACGTCTACCAGAGTACCGTGCTGTGACGTGGAGGGGGCGAAAATATCGTCCAAGTAGAATGCAAGCAGGTGGGAGAACTTCGTCGTCGAGCAGGATGTCGTCAGCAGCGGAATGGCATTGCTTTCGGCCAGTTCTCTCATCATTGGCAGAACATCGTTGCCGTCGGTGATGACGATGCATGGGATATCGAACTGGCAGACCGTTTCTAGAACCAATCGACGCTTTTCCGAATCCAGGCCCGCCAGGTACAGCATTTCGGAATTGCCGAGGACCTGGGCACGATCGTACGTAAAAAGGCCCACAAATCCGGCCAGCACCAGGCCAGGTCTGTGGACGTCACTCGACGCGAGGTTGTTGGACAGGCCAGAAGCGCCGGCTACGAGTTCAAGCGCAAGCCGATCCCCGTAGCGTTCCAGGACATCGCCTACAGTTAGGTTCTGCACGATTCAGCCCTGATCCGGAGAAAACGTCTTAATCATCCGAACGGACATGCCGCGTTTCCAGGGAACGAAATCGACTTCGTCCATGAACGCTCTCATCATGAGTATCCCTCTGCCGGAATCGCGCATCAGATTCGGAGGAGCCGTGGGATCAGGAACTGCGCCAGGATTGAACCCTGCGCCTTCGTCTTTCACCCATATCGTCATCCTGCCCGACTCTGACTCGATCCGTACGATCACCCGCTTGCCTTGATCTTCCATGTTGCCGTGCTGAATGGCATTGTTCACCGCTTCTGTGGTGGACATTACAAGATCGAGGCAGTCCGACTGGGCCACCCCGGCGTGCTGCGCTTCCTTCTCGACGAAGGCGGCAACTTCATCCAGGTTGTCGTACTGGCTGGCAACGACAAGCTCATGGACGACCATTTCCCCACCGGGCATGCGAAAACTCCCAAGGCGTTCAGGCTGGTTTATCCCACTGAGAAGAATTTATCCTTCGTACCGGTTGGCGAAACGCCAATCCGTACAGGCTGACCACACCGCGGACAGCCGGCTGAGAACGCGGACCTGTCTGCATTCAAATAGGCCCGCCCGTAGACCCTGCAGCACTTGAATAGGACTCCGATAAAAGGCCGCTTTTTCACGCCCTAAACCCCTATTAAATAGTCGCTTTTACCGCCTCGAATGTAGGCAAAATAGGAGACTGTGTCAAGTCGCGCAGCCTTGACTTACGCCCTGCCGAACCGTATACTAGGCCGCCCGCGAATGGGCGCTCCAACGGGGTCGATCACACCCTCCAGGTCCCTCACCATCTGCCACGGACCAACCGGCTGTTCTCCAGGAGGTGCTCGGCCGCCGACTACGGTTGTCGCCTGTGACACTGTTCGGCAATCTCCCGTTCTACCCCACGATCCCTCAATCAGATGACACCCCATGCCTTGCCTGATGTCGCAGCCCTACGTGACTAAATGATTACGATCCTCTCCTTTGCGGTTGCCTGGGCGGTACTCCAGGCGGGGATGGCTGTCTGGAGGCGTTTTAACCTCCCTGCCCCTCTGGAAAGCCTGCGGATCGGCCGCATCCAATACCTGCTGCTGGGCGTAGTACTGACCCTCGGCCTCCCCGGCCTGTTCCACGCCGGGGGTGCCGGAAGACTCATTGCCGATGAATTCAAGCCCATCGAAACAGGCCTGCTGGGGGCGGCGATGGTTTGGGTCGGCTTCCAGGCGGGGCTCGCCTTCGACCTCCGGCGCCTCACGCAGCCCGGTGCGAGCAGCCTCATTACTGAAGGCCTTCAGGCCGCCATCTCCTTTCTCCTGATCTTCGCGGCCGTTTCCGGGAGCAGCTTCGCCTTCGTCCCCCACCTGGGCGTCCATCGAAACGTGCCGGTTGTCGCACTTCTCCTGGCTGCCGCCGCAATTACGCATCGCTATCCCGAGCCGGTCTGCTTCTGGCGAAGAAAACCCTCTCCGTTGCCATCCATTCCCCCTCCGTCCTCCCGTCTATCCAACTCAATTGGACTCCTGATACTGGGGCTTCTGGTCCCCTTCGCCCAGGACCGCACGCTGTCCGGAATCCCTGCGCAGAGCGCCTACGGCGCCCTTTTTACCATACTCGGCCTGGGGCTGATCTTGGGCATTTCTGCCGATTTCGCGTTTCGGGCGAACAAGACTCCCCTTCGTGCCCTCATGGTTCTCCTTTGCGCCGTTGCCGTTGTCGCCGGCCCCAGCCTCCAAATGGCCCTGCCCGCAGTCTCAGTAGGCTTTGTCGGCGGCAGTTGGTTCATTAACACGACCGTCCGACGCAGGGAGGCCATCGAACTAACAGATCGGGCAGGGGCGCTGATGGAATCCCTCCTGCTGATTCTCCTGGGAGGGCTGTTCACCGCCTCCCTGCAGGCGGCCGATGGCCCCGGTTCGACCCCGTTCTGGGCGGTGCTGCTCTGCGCTGCCGCCTTCTTCACGGTCCGGGTCGCATCCCGTTTCCTGGGTGCATTTCTCACCCACAGGGCAATGGGCATTCCCTGCTCAGCGCTACAGGCCATTGCCCCTGGCGTGCGCCCCATGGGGCCGCTGGCTATGGCGATCATCATGCAGATTCACTACATCCCGATGGAGCTTCAGAACCAGGTCCTGGTCACAGGAGCGCTTCTCACCGTCGTCCTCAGCCAGCTGATCTTTGTTCCACCCGATCTGCGACCTTCAACCGGTGCATCCATCTCCCTTCCGGTGCCCGGTTCCCCCAGGGACTGACGATGCGAAACCTCTTCCTCTTCCTCCTCTTGATCTCACTGGTGACCCTTCTGGAACAGGGCCAGGGGCCTTTACAACCTGTTACGGCAGCCGCTTTCCTTTTCACGGGGGCGCTCCTGGCCTCCGGGTTCGCCGGACGCATAGGAGTGTCTCCCTTCGTGGGCGCAATTGCTGCCGGAATGGGGTTGTCGGTGTTCTACCCCTCCATCGCCGGCTCCGCGCACGCATTTGGCCAGGTGGCCGCTGCCTGGGTCGGCTTCGCCCTGGGTGGACTCCTTGCTCCCAGGGCGATACTGACGCGATCTTCGGCCCTCGCGGCGTGTGCGCTTGGATCAGGAGCGTTTCTGACC
>Ga0114996_10004000_pt1 | contig 17920 bp, 12 predicted proteins | sample ArcticOcean_MG_C_4_FD_87039 | JGI IMG/M metagenome (GOLD analysis project Ga0114996, IMG submission 87039) | Marine microbial communities from western Arctic Ocean - ArcticOcean_MG_CB4_134 | ecosystem: Environmental > Aquatic > Marine > Oceanic | place: Arctic Ocean: Canada Basin | collected...
AGTAGTAGCCCTGGTAGATCTGCTCTGCCAGTTGAGCCGAGATCATCTCGTAGAAACGGCGAGCCCGGCGGTCGAGCACCTGCTGAAGCAGCAGTTCGTAGCAATCGCCCAGCAGACTCAACCCGGGGCTCTCGTAGACGCCCCGAGACTTGATCCCGACGAACCGGTTTTCAACCGCGTGGATGCCAATGCCAATACCGTTCCGACCGCCGATCGTGTTGGCCTGCTGCAGAGCCTCCGTGGCCGTTACCCCAGAGCCGTTCACCGATACCGGGCGGCCGGCGTCCAGTTCCACCGTGAACGTCTCGGCCTCATCGGGCGCATCCTTCGGAAACACCCCCATGCCGGGATCGATGAAATCGGCGGCCACGTCCAGATATTCCAGCTTCCCCGCCTCGTGAGTCAGACCGAGAAGATTGGAGTCTGTCGAATAGGGCTTTTCCTGCGTGGCCGTAATCGGAAGTTCACGCGCCTCACAGTAAGCGATCATTTCTCGGCGACCCCCGAAATGCTCGAGGAATGCCTCGTCCCTCCAGGGCGCATAGACGACCACCGAGGGGTCAGTCATATTCGCCACCAGCTGGAACCGGACCTGGTCGTTCCCGCGGCCCGTAGCTCCGTGCACCAGCACATCGATGCCTCGCCTGGCCATCTCCTTCAGCAGGCCGCGCGTCGTCACATGCCGGGCGATTCCCGTTGTGTTCCAGTATCCGCCTTCGTAGCGGGCGTTGGCCACCAGCAGGACGATGGCCGCTTCAGCCAGATCTTCTTTCAGATCCACCATCGTAGCGTCGGACGCTCCGCACGCCAACATCCGCTTTCGGATATCGTCGATATCTACTTCGTCGGGCTGCCCGATATCTGCCGTAATGCTCACGACGTCAACGCCGTTGTCAACGAGCCAGCGCGTGACCGTACAGCTGTCCAACCCACCCGACGCCGCCAACGCCACACGCTTGCCCTTTAGATCGTTAACCGTCATCCATCCCTCAATTCGTCAGCGGATCTGTTGAAGCTCGGCGTCCGCATTGTCGTCTCTTCGTAACCGATGCTTCCGGTCGTCCCCCTGCCGCTCTTCGCTATGAAATTGACTTCTCGAACGCATCCACTGCCTCGTCGATATGCGCCTTCTCCACAACCAGCGGCGGAAGGAACCGCACGACGTCGGGGCCGGCCACCACAAGCAGCACATCGAACTCGCGCGCCTTGTTCATCACGTCTGCCGCTGTGGCTTCGTGCAGCACTGCCCCCACGATCAGACCGCGGCCCCGAATCTCCTTTATCTTGTCTCGATGCCGTGCCTTAACAGCCTCCAGCTTCTCCGTCAGGTAGTCGCCCTTGGCCTTCACATCGGCAACGAAATTAGGCTTCGACAGCGTCTTGAACACCTCGATGGCCACCGCGCAGGACACGGGATGGGCACCGAATGTGGCGGCGTGATCCCCTGGATCGATGGCGTCTGCCACTTTCTGTGTGACCAACGTTGCTCCAATGGGCAATCCGCCTGCAAGCGGCTTCGCCAGAGTCATAATATCGGGGGTTACCCCGTACTGTTCGTAACACCAGAGCGTCCCCGTTCGGCAGAGCCCGGTCTGGACTTCGTCGCAGATCAACAGCATACCCATCTCATCACACAAGCTCCGAAGTCCGGCCATGAACTCCGGCGTGGAGGGATGGATACCACCCTCCGCCTGAAGTGGCTCTACCAGCACGGCAGCCGTCTGGCCGTCAACCGCCTTCTCCACCGACTCCAGATCATTGAAGTCAGCGAACGAAATACCCGGCAGCATTGGGCCGAAGCCCTTGTGGTACTTCGGCTGCCCGGTAGAGGAAATAGACCCGTAGGTCCGGCCGTGGAACGACTGGTTCATCGCCACAAGCTTCGTCTTGGGTGAATTTGGATACGTCTTGAACGCCCACTTCCGGGCGAACTTGAGTGCCGCTTCAAAGGCCTCGGTGCCGCTGTTGCAGAAGAACACGCGGTCGGCAAAAGAGGCTTCGCACAGCAGCTGCGCCAGCTGCGGCGCCGGAATCGTATGATAGAGGTTCGACACGTGAATCAACTGGTCAGCCTGCTTCTTCATCGCATCGACAATCATTGTGCTGCCGTAGCCCAGCGCGTTTACCGACAGACCGCTGACAAAGTCGAGATAACGCTTACCCTCGGTATCGATCAGGTGGACGCCCTCGCCCCTCTCCAGGACAAACCCCGGCCGCCCGTACGTCTGGAGAATGTACTTCTGCTCAAGGTCGATCGTCTCTTGCGTGGATGCCATGGTCAGATCCTCGTTGTCCTCGGTCGTGGTGCCGGAAGGTAGCGGCATAAAGCTGAAAAGGACCGGCAGAACCTGTAGTTACCTCTGCCCTCTGCCTTTTGCCCTCTGCCATTACTGTAGTATCTGTGTCCCGATGCCCTCTCGGGTAAAAATTTCCAGCAGCAGTGCGTGAGGAATGCTGCCGTCGATAACGTGTGTCTTGTGAACCCCACCCTTTACAGCCCGTTCGCAGGAACGCAGCTTTGGTATCATTCCTCCGCTCACGGTGCCATCCTGGATGAGGGTCTCCACGTCGTTCACGCGAAGGGTCGAAATCCGGGTTGAAGGATCCGAGGCGTCCCTCTGAACCCCGTTCACATCGGTCAGATAAACAAGCTTCTCGGCCTGCAGGGCTCGGGCGATTTCGCCGGCGGCCGTGTCTGCGTTCACGTTGTACGTCAGCCCATCGTGTATCCCCAATCCTAACGGGGCGACAACGGGTATCATCTCCTCCTCACACACACGTCGAATCGGGTCCGAATCAACTCGATTCACGTCACCGACGAAGCCGATATCGACCTCCAGTGTCCTCCCCCCCTCCTCCACCGCCTCCAGGTGTCGGTCCACGTGGAGAATCCCGGCATCCTTTCCGGACATCCCGCGGCAGGAACCGCCCAGCGACTCGATGCCTTCGCAGATCCGGCGGTTGACCACACCAAACAGGGTATCTTCCACCACCTTCACGGACTCCTCGTCCGTCACGCGCAGCCCGCTCACCCAGGTCGACTCGATCCCCGCCTCTTTCAGGCGTCGGCTGATCTCCTTGCCCCCACCGTGGACCACCACGGGACGCATCCCCACCGTTTCCATGAACACGAGATCGGACAGAACCGTGTCGGATCCTCCCTCATCCGGTTGGGCACTTCCTCCGTACTTTACCACCACGATCTTGTCGCGGAAGGACCGGATATAGGGGAAGGCCTCAACAAGAGTGGCGGCCTTTTCAATCGCTTTTTCCATCATCCTCTTCTCACAGACATAGGTACTTGAAAGCGAGGTGCAACCTACGACAATCGGCACACACCGTCAAGGTGAAAGGGCCGTCAGAACAGGCTTTCCGGCCTTTCGCGCCCCTTCCGAGCGGTCGACTGCTACCACCGCTCCAGCGACTGAATCCCAGCCCGAATGTAGCCCAGCGCGTAGGCCATCCCGGCGTGCCATGGAGCATCGCAGGCAGTCGCCGGAGTATGGTCCGGAATCATCACCCCATCGTAGCCAGAATCTCGATAGGCCTTCAGTGCGTCGAGCATATCGACGTCGCCCTCGTCGATGAACACCTCCCGGTAGTTCGGGATCTTCCCGCGCACATTTCGGAAGTGGACATAGCAGATATGCCCGCCTGAGCCGAACCGGCGGATGGCTTCGGTTACATCCACGTCTGGAACTTCTGAAATCGTACCCTGGCAAAATTCGATTCCGTTCGCGGTGCTCGGCACGAGGCTCAGCATCTTGTCGTATGCGTCGGGATGAATTATCAATCGAGCCGTAGACCGAAGCTCCGGCAGAGGAGGGTCGTCGGGGTGGGCGGCCAACCGAACCCCGGCCTCCTCGGCGGCCGGGACCAGCTCCTCGAGAAAGTAGGCGAATCGGGCCCACATCTCCTCGGCGGTCACCCTGCCGATGGAGCCTTCCTCCGCGTCGTCATTCACCCGTTGTCCCCAGACTTCACCCAGGGGGATCTCCGTTTGCTCCGGGGCCTCGGCTTCAAGGTAGCCTACCGATGTCGCCCCGCCCCGGGCGAACGGGCCGTTCACCCGTCCCCAGACGCCGGCGAGGCTGAAACAGTAGCCCATAATCGGAATACCCGCCTTGCCCATGTTCCGGATCGTCCTTTTCAGGTTCTCCATCTGCCGGTCACGCTCAGGCCCGTCCAGCAGCACCTGGTCCCAGTGTGCCGGGTTGAAGTTCTCAATGGCCTCCAGCGTCAGACCGTGGCTGTCTACGAATGCCTTCAGCTGGCGAAGGTCTTCGTAGGACCAGACGCCGCTCGGATCGGACGGGAACGTCTCCTCTCCCGGAAGATGGGCGACGATGTGGGTGGCTCCCATCTGCTTCGCGAACGTCAGGTTCTGGTCCGTCACCATTCCGGCGTAGAATCCCATTCCAAGCTTCATTGGTCCTTGCCTCCTTGTCCGACTCTAACTGCAGCTCTCGCCTCAGGGAGAACAAGCCCGCCTGTACCAGTATCGATAAACCTCCCGGAACCCCAGCCCTGCGTACAGGCTCAGGGCGGGATCGTTCGAAAGTCCAACCTGAAGGTACGCCTGCTCGGCTCCAGCAGCACGCGCCGATTCGAGCAGCCCGGCGATCAACCGGGTGCCGAACCCCCGGCCACGCTTCTCGGGCGCCGTTCCCAGCCCAAAGAGGCCCACCAGTGATCCTTCCCGAACAGCCATTCCTACGCTCGCCGGCTCCCCAGCGTCGTCGCACACCAGGCCGAAGGTGCGGCCTCTGCCTCCGATGTTCAGCAGCCTCCGAAGGATTGTGGCGGACCCTGCGTCCATGCCCTGGATCTGAACGTGGGCATTGAACCAGTCCGTCTCCGCATCCGTCCAAACGTCGCATTCCGTAGACGAACCATAGGCCTCCGCCAGCGGCAGCCACTGTACGCTCGTAGGCGCTTCGCGTGTGTACCCGCGATCCGCCAGCACGCCATCCAACCCGTCCGGCCGACTCTCTACCGTCACCCGAAACATCGCAGGAAGATGACGCTCTCGGTACCAGCGCTCAGCCGTCAGGATCTTCGCATACAGACTCCGTGACCCCTCGTAGAGTGGCTGAACCGAGTTGGACCGTCGCGTGTAGCCGACGGCCGAACGCAGCAACCATCCGTCGACAATCACCTGCTCCAGCGACGGCCAGGCGTTCACACCCGCCTCATCCAATTCACGCAGCGTCGGCCGTACCGCGGGGGCACATACCATTGACATCTCTCAACTCCCATAAAAAGAAACGGCCCACCGAAGGAACTCGGGGGCCGATGATCCGTTCACTGATCCCTGGATCAGCCGGCTCCCCCTGCCTGCTCCTGGCGCAGAATTCCGCGCAGCCGCAGGAATCCTAGCATCAGGTTCATATTCTCCACGCCCTGTGTGGCAGCGCCCTTGGTCAGATTGTCCTCGAGCGAGTTGATGTAGGCGTGCCCCTCGTCTACGCGCAGTTTCACCAGCACCAGGTGTGTTCCGTTCACATCCCGGGTACCCCACTGCTTTTCTGAAGAGTCCTCCACCAGGCGCACCATATCCTCCGGCTCGTAGGCGTCCGTAATCGACTGGCTGAGCGCCTGAACCGCCTCGTCCGACGAAACCGCCTGGAGCTCTTCGCTTAACTCGATTCGGATGTTCGTATTAATCCCCCGGAAGACCGAATTCAGCACGATCGGTGTAAAGTTCACCCGAAATCCCGAGTAGAGCTCCATTTCCGGAACGTGCTTGTGTCTCCGACCGTAGCTATAGGTCAGCTCGTTGTCCTCGACCTCAACCACTCTGCGCGCCCCCGAAATCCCCGACGTCGCCACAACTGTCGCCTCTCCCTGCACCAGGCCCTTCAGCGGACGCAGCGGAAGAATAACACTTGTGGGATAGCAGCCGGGATTGCCCACAATTCGGGCGTCGGCCACCTTCTTGGCGAGCAAGGCAGGCATACCGTAGACCGCCTCCTTCAACAGCTCCGGCGCAGTGTGCTCCATCCCGTACCACGTTTCGAAAGTCTCCTTCGGCAGCCGGAACGCACCGCTCATATCGATCACCCGTTTGCCTGCGTCGGCAACGTCGCGAGCAAACGCCATCGACTCAGAATCCTTCGTCGCCAGAAACGCAATATCACATGCGTCCAGCGCGCCCTCCTGCCGTTTCGAATTCTGCCGAAATCCGATGGACACACCGTCGTGAAAGGCCAGGGCCTTTTCCAGCTCCTGTCCGACCATTCCGGTATCCCCGAACAGCGCCACCTTCTTCATCGTTAAGAAGCTCCCGTCATCTGCTGCAGTTTCTTCTGAAGTGCCTTTCGCCTGGATTGCGACCGGCACAGAATAAAGATCGTATTCTCCCCTGCGATCGTCCCGGCCACATCAGTGCCCAGACCCGCTCGATCAATCGACTCGCACACCCCCTGTGCGTGGCCCGTCATCGTCTTCACCACCACAAACAGTTCTACGCCGTCCACGCTCACGACGAAATCCTCAAGCTCCCTCCGCAAGAGATCCGGGCCCGGTGTCAGGCCAGCGCCATCGGAAGGCGCCATATACCGGAAACCGCCGGCGCCGTCTGGAACCTTGGCAATCCCGCACGCCTTCAGGTCTTTCGACAGCGTAGACTGTGTCACCCGAATGCCCTGAGCCTCCAGAGCATCCACCAGGGCCTCCTGGCGGTCCAGCGACCTGGAACTCACCAGTTCCAGAAGCTTCTGTTGGCGTTGACGCTTTGCATTCATATCGAACAGAAGGTATAGAATATTTATTCCAAAGTCAAGAATAAAAAGTCATAAATCAGAAGTCAGAATAAGTTAAGCAACCGTCCGTTCTTACTGACAACTGAAATAGCAGGGGCTGAAGCCCGCCGCTGCACCAACTAAGCCCACTAAAGTGGGCTCAAAACATACAGAAGGTGCTTGCCATAGTATCGAACGGGACCTCGCTTTCTGATAGCTGATAGCTGACAGCTGCCTTGCCCTTACTGACGACTTTCCTTCACGTACTCCCCTAGCCACGTCACCATCTCCCACAACATATGCATCACCGACTCCCGGGCGCGGTAGCCATGGCTCTCGTGGGGTAGAATCACGAGTCGAGTCGTTGCGCCGTGGCCCTTAAGGGCATTGTAGAAGCGCTCGCTCTGGATCGGAAAGGTCCCCGAGTTGTTGTCGGCTTCCCCATGGATCAGGAGGATAGGAGCTTTGATCTTGTCGGCATGCATGAAAGGCGACATGGCAGCGTAGACCTCTGGCGCTTCCCACAGCGTCCGCTCTTCCGACTGGAACCCGAAGGGGGTCAGTGTTCGGTTGTACGCGCCGCTCCGGGCAACGCCGGCCTTGAAGAGGTCCGTGTGGGCCAGGAGATTGGCCGTCATAAACCCGCCGTAGGAATGCCCGCCCACGGCCAGACGCTGGGGATCGGCCACGCCTCTCCGCACCACTTCCTCCACCGCAGCGCGTGCGCTCGACGTCAGCTGCTCGACGTACGTATCGTTCGCTTCCTCCTCCCCCTCCCCCACGATCGGCATCGTCGGGCCGTCGAGAACGGCGTAGCCCTCCATCAGCAGGTAGAGCGGCGACCCGGACGTGATCTGTACGAACCGGTAGGGGGAATCCTTCACCTGTCCGGCGGCGGCGCGGCTCTTGAATTCTCTTGGGTAGGCCCACATCACCAGCGGAAGCGGGCCTTCGTCAGCGGAGTACCCGGGAGGCAAGTAGAGGGTCCCCGTCAACTGAACGCCATCGTCTCTAGTGTAGCGGATGAGCTCTTTTTTCACCTCGGCCAGTTGAGGCATCGGGTGCGGAAACGCTGTCACCTGGCGCGCCACACCGTCGCCCAGTGAGCGAATGAAAAGATTCGGCGGCTCATCCACCGTTTCGCGGAGCGTCAACAGTATCCGACTTTCGACATCCAGCAGGTCGATGGGGCGCTCGTAGGCAGGCGCCTCGGACTGCCAGAGACGTTCCGCCTTTCCGGTCTCCAGATCGAAGCGGTCCAGGAAAGGTCGATCTCCTTCGTCAGACGCTCCATTCCCGGCCAGGAACAAGCTGCCGTCGCCATCTCCTGTCAGCAGTACCCGGCCGCCATCCGGTGTCGGCTTCACCAGTGGAGACCCCGGATCGTGGTACCGATCTTCAAATGAATGGTCGAACAGGAGCCGCCGCTCGCCGTCCACGCGATCCGGCGCCGTCACCCACGTACGCGTCCTCCGTGTCTTCCACCACCGCTCCCCAACAATCGCAAGATCTCCGTTTCCCCAGGTCAACTGGTTGAAGCGGAAAGCCAGCGACGTCAGCACGCAGGGCGGCCCATCGAATGGAGCCGAGAGGGTGTAAACGATGTCCCGAACATCGGCTTCCTGCGACGGGTCCCCGCCGTCCTGCGCTTCAGCCCAGGCAAGCGTGGCAGGGGCGTCAGCCCGCCACTCGTGGAAACGCGGCCCCGTTCGCACACCGTCGAACGCAATCGGCACCGACTCCGCCAGCGGCAGATCACAAAGAGATGTCACGGATGCCCCGTCGGAATCCCACACCTCCACGCGGTGAGGAAACCGGGAGCAGGGCACCAGGTACGAGAAGGGCCGGTGGAACGACTCCGCCAGCAGATAGCGGCCGTCCGGAGAAGGCGTCACCTCGTGGTAGATCCCGGGTTCACCAAGCTCCTGAACAGAGGCATCAGTCCCGACGCGGGCGACCTGCGACGTCGTGAAGTACTCGAATAACTGTTCGTCGGAGGGGTTTTTCAAGAGATCCTGGTAGGTCCGGGAAGGGGCAACTCCCGACAGATTCTCCTGGATAACCGGGCCCTCGGGCACCCGCGGTACCGTCGGCTCAGAACCTCTCCCCTGCGGAATGAGGGCGCAGATCAGCGACCGGCTGTCCGGCGCCCAGCTGAACGGAGTTCCCATGCTCGCGTTCAGCAGGCGTCCTCCGGAAACCAGCCTGCAGTCACCGGAGGCGGCGGTTGCCACGAACAACTCGATCCCGCCTTCGCCCACAACCGTGAAGGCCACTTGGCACCCATCCGGAGACCACTGCGGATGACGGATTCGTCCGCCCTGGGGAACGCCGGCGACAGTTATGTCTGGCCCGTCGGACAGCGGCATGATCCGAAGCCCCGTGATATATGGCTGCCTGCTCGAGCCGTTCGTCTCCGGATCGATTCGCAGTCCGGCAAGCCGCAGCTCGGGACACGATAGTTCATCGACCGAAACCAGTCCGGGACGTTCCATCACCAGCAGGCGGGACCGGGAGGGGTCGAGACTCAATCCTGGCGTTGCGGGGGCGTCCACCAGATCGGCGATCGCCTTGGGTGGCATCTGATAGATCAACTGGTCTGCGGGCAGACTCACTCGGTCTCCTGTCGACAGAGGATGATGTCCTTCATCCGAGGCCCCGGCGCGCCGGGGCCTCGGGCAAATGTCTAATGAACGAGAGTGGAAGGGTAATCGGAAGGAACCGTCGGTGCGTTCAACTCACGACGGTGTAGGCGCAGGCCTGGGGAATATGAAACACGTCCAGATTCGGAAAGGTGCGAGACAGGTAGGCAGCCAGCTCCTCGATCCCCCACTCTTCAGCCACACCATGATTCACGACCAGGGCTGGGAAGTCGAGCTCCTGGGCATGGGCGCCCATTCGTACATGGAGATAGTAATCGTCGGTGAGAATGCCGCAGTCTGCTCCCAATTCGCGCATCCGGATCGGATCCACCGACACGCCGGTGCCCGTTGCCACACGGTTTACCATTTGATCAGGATCGCCCGCCATTAAAACGCCGTTCAGCCCCAGGGGCTTCACTTTACCCAGGACATGCTGGGCCAGTGCCTTAAGTGACTGCGGCTCAACCTGCGTCACCAGAAATGGGTACCCGTCACCCACCGCCGTGCCACCCAGAAGTCGTTTCTGCCAGGTCCATCGGATGCCGATCTCAGGAAACTTGTCCCACAGATCGTGGCAGCGGAACACCACCAACCCGGTTTCATCCAGCCAGTCGAACTTCGGCGCCTCGGTCGGGAGCGCGAACTTCCGCTCCGGACTCGGATCCCGATTGTCGGCGCGCACCGCGAGAGACTCGTGGGACACGAACAGCTCGGCGCCTCGATCGTGCGCCTCCTTCAGGGCCGCCCAAGTTGGCTTCCAGCCCACCGCCACCGTCGTTACCTCCCGACCCGGATCCCCCGCCTTGAACGTATCGGTCGTCTGGTTCCAGTCGACGTAAGGCCCAACTTCGTGGAAATGACTCTCAATATCTCGGCATATCATTGCAGTTCCTCTATTCCGGTCAGGTCTCTGCCTCTACCGCTTCTGTTTCCGTCTCTTCTCATCCCCGCATCATCCTAAGCCCGCTCTCATCTCGCCTCTGATTATCCGCTTCCGGTTATCCCGCCTCTGATTATCCCTGCTTAAATTCTTCCCTCTTCAATATCAAACACGTCAAAGTAGACATACACCGCCCGTCCGCTTGGCAGATTCTCCTGAATGTAATCCTCCATATACTCCAGGTGCTCGTCGTCCAGATCGCTGAGCGTCATCTCCCGCATCCGATTATTCCAACGGATCACGTCAATACGATTCCGAACTTTCGAATTCGCGTTGAACCATTCTCCCACCTCATCGTCATCGGCGCCGGTGGCAATGAACGTCTTCAGATCCTCATGGTCGATGCCGGAGAACGGCTCGAGGAAGCTGCAGAGCGTGCACGGCCAGTACGTGTACTCACCGTTGACGCCGACCAGTTCAGCCCGGCACTTGTCCACGCACCGCCCCAGGATCACGTAGCCGCCCAGGGTCTCCCGGGGACCTCTGGGAGGACCCTTGCGCAGATCCCTGGCCAGCTTCTCAAGCTTCTCCAGCTTCTTCATCTCTGTCATCGTTCTCGCCCTCCTACAACCGCGTCCCAAACACCTGTGCGAACGCGAGGAAATCGCCGAAGCCCACCCTGCCATCGCCGTCCAGATCGTACGGCTCAACGTCCGGTTCAACCGACACTTGCTTCCCGAAGCGCGTGGCGAAAAGCAGGAAGTCACCGAAGTCGATAACGAGGTCTCCATTGAAGTCGCCGCTGGATCCAACCGTCACTGGGGCCGTCACCAGTACCTCGCTGAGGGGGTACCACCCGTCTGCTTCTCGACCCGCATTCGCCAGCAAGATGGCCGGCTCCTCGTTGTACGAATAGACCAGGGCCATAGACAGCTCATATCGGCCGGCCATAATCGGCAGCCGCGCCGCCACTGTCGTATCCAACTGCCCTGGAAGCATCCCCTTTACCGATGTCTTTGTCACATGAATGGAGATCTCATCGGAATCGACGTTCCGGAACCGGTAGGCGAGCCAGTAGTCGTGGTAGGGCGGCGCCACGCCCACGTTCTCCCACATGGATGCAACACCCAACTCCGACCCAGCCGTGCCCTCGCTCTCATGTTCCACCGACCGCAGAGCCAGGCGGTATCCCATATACTTCAAGGTCTCCACCAGTTTCGGCATCCAGGCAACCGGTATCGAACCCGCTTTGAGGTTGATGGACGAACCGTGCCACTCCAGGGCCTTGTCCATAATCTGGTCGAAATCGAACCCCTTCTCCACCCACTGATCGATCGTTCCGCAGATCTCGAACGACACCATCCCCCGCTTCCACGCGTCGCCATAGCGGTTGAGGATTCCGGGATAATAATCCTCCATGTGATTCCAGGTCGGCCCGAAGTAGCCGTAGTCGCCGAAGCAGTCGACGCGCCATCCGGCTCCCTTTTCATTCATCACGTAATCGTGGATGTCTTCAGCGCCGCCCAACTGCATGATGGGGACATTCGGAAACGTCTCGAACTGGATATCGATAATCCGGTTGAAGGTCTCGGGCGTCCACCACTTCTCCACCGCCACCCCTCCCGTAATGCAGGCGTCGTTCTGTTCACCCCAACATCCAAAAAAGCTCGTGTCCCAATGATTCAATCCCGGATGATCGGCGTAACGGTCTCCAAAAGCCGCCATAATCCGCTCGACTTCCTCTGTGAACGTCGTCCCGTTGTAGTCCGGCCAGAAAACCCCGTTTTCCCAACTGCCGCCCACCCGATTGGCAAACCACTCCGGAACCGCCATGTTCCCCGTCGCACTTCCGTAGGTCCCCTGGTTTCCTCCCCCCACCGTCATCAGGCGGAAGCCCGTCCGCGCACCGGTGGCAACGGCGTCGTCGATTGCCTTGTCGATAATATCCCACCGGATCTGACCCCGCGTCTGCTCGATCTCATGCCAGTACCACCGGTAGTACGTCACCCGAACCTCCGGGTAATTCAACGGCGTCTGCGCCCATTCCGAACGATGCCACATCTCGGCGCCGATGCCCGGGTTGTAGAGCATGTCGTCAATCTCAACGGGCTCCACCCGAACCGTCTCCGCGTTCAAACCGGTAGCGGCCATAAGTAGTGATAGCAGTACCATCCAGATCCGTTTCACGTCGACCTCACAGATTGTCCATGTTCTGGGGTGCAGTGTTGTGTTCACTTCAGGATGCAACACGCCTGTCTGAGAACCTGTACTCCGTAGCCGCGCAGTTGCGAACAGGAACTGACAGCCGCCTTTCTTTGCACTTTCCCTTTTGCCTTCTGCCCGCTTCACTGCCTCCGAGGCTCCCACTCCACCACGTAACCTGTTGCCTCCTGAAAGGCCCTTCGGAGATCGGCAAGCTCGTTCTCTCCTGGCGCAGTCAGCACCGGAACCACGACGCGTTTCTCGTTTCCGTACAGCTTTGGCGAGCCGCGCAGCGTGCAGGCTTTAGGCGTCAGGCGCTGGGCCTCGCGTGAGATCATCTCCTGATTGGCCGTCGACCGGACCCGGACCGACCAGCCGATCTCTTCAGACAGCTTCTCCAGTTCCCCGGAGTAGCGCGCTCCTACGTCTGGAGAAATGAACGCCGCCTCGATATAGGACCCGTCGGCATCCTGCTTCTTTCCGACACGATAGGGCGCGTGTGGAAGCTTCTCGAACGCCCTCCGGATAGCCCCGTAAGCCGCGTTGACCTCCCACGCGTCCTCAGGCGCTTCGGCATTGGACGGCTTCTGCAGCTCCTCTCCGGCGACAAGCACCTCCAGCAGATACCCGGTCCGCTCACGAAATCCCTCGACGTCTACATCGCCCCTCTTCCCGCCTATCTGGACGACGACAACCCGATCTTCCAGCCGTAACCCAGGCGTCTTAAGTACGAGCGCTCCCTCCGGGAGATGGTCTTCTGCCGCCCGAAACAGCATCTCCTGGTGCGGCGTTGCCCGCAGCCGAAGGGCCCATCCGGTTTCCGCCTCAAGCGTCTCCAACAGTTCGCTGAAACGGCCTGGAATCGTATCCGGGAAGTGGAATGCGAGCTCGAACACCCCCTCTTCTGCGTAGGCGCTGCATCGGTAGAGTCCAGCCTCCTCAGGGAACGCCGCCCGTAATCGCTCTCGCGCCGCGTTCATGTCTGCCCGCCCGGAAGCCTCTCTCCGAACCTCTTCCGCAGGTCTGTAGAGGTATGGTCGTTGTCGATCAGGCTGGAAGGCCATGCCGCCGCCGGCCTGAAGAAGATCTCGAACCTCCTCTGCTGAATGGGGCTGCGCACCGGTCCCGTACCAGACCTCCGCCAACTCCTGGGCCCGATACGCGCCTTTCGCTCCGGTCTCTTCAAGATAGCGACGGACCTCATCCAACGCCGCTTCGTCCAGGGCCCGTCCCCGTGAGATTCCGTTCGCCGGCACCGAGCGCCCATAGGACTTCCGCCTCTGCTTGCCGCTCGACGTCTCGACGGTTTCGCCATTCTGAGGAAGCCGTACGCCGCCGGCCAGATGAACATCCAACCGCTGCGACAGCGCCGCGCGCGCGTCATCATCTCCATGAACCAGGAAGACCTGGTCCGGCTGCAGTCGCTGCGCCAGCCCGAGCAGTTCGCCCGCATCGGCATGGGCGGACAGGGAATAGGTCTCCACTCGGCATACCACCCGGCGACGTTCTCCGTTGAGCGTGAGCTCTCGCCGTGTCCCGGCAGGTGCGCTGGCCACGTCCAGCAGGGCGCGCCCGGGCGACTCCTCGTCCTGGTAACCGGTAATGGCGATCAGGTTTGCCTCGTCCTCTACAAGCCGCTCCGCATAGTAGCTGGAAGCTCCTCCTAAAAGCATACCCGAACTGGCTACGACACAGCAGGGCGGACCATCCAGAATCCGATCTCGGTCGTCTCTCACAGACACAGCAGAAATCATCTCCGAGTAGAAGAGCGGGTCGTCCTTCTCAACCTGTCGACGCAAACGGGGCGACAAGTAGTCCATATGCGCGGCGTAGACGGCATTCACCGAACGTACCATACCGTCGACATAGACGGGGAACCTCGGGATATCCCCTTTCCGCATCGCCTCAGCCAGAATCAGAACCACTTCTTGAGCGCGGCCCACCGCGAACGCAGGGACCAGCACCTTCCCGCCCGACTCGACAACATCGGCCACACGCCGGGCCAGCGACGCCTCCTGCTGGTCCCGATCGGCATGCTGACGATTGCCGTAGGTCGATTCCATCACCATCACGTCCGGGCGGCACTGTGGAACCACCATCCCCGGAATCGACTTCTGATGAGCGACCGAAACGTCGCCCGTCATCAACAGGCTCTCGGAACGACCTTCTATGTAGATCTGAGATGCGCCCAGAATATGTCCCGACGGGATCCAGGTCGCACGGAGCGCCCCCCCACAGATGGGCGTCGTCACCAGCGGCGGGACAGGCCGGATCCGGGCCAGGCAGGCCTGCACCGCTTCAGGAGGGTACAGAGGCAGATCACCGTCGCGCTCCCCTCGAAGCTCCATAATCTTCAGGGCGTCGTTCAGCAGAACCTGCGTAATCGATCGCGTCGGGTCGGTGCACCGTATCGTCACATTGGCCGGAAGGCTGCCGGCCAGAACCGGCAGAGCGCCGGTATGGTCGGTATGGGCGTGCGTCAGCAGCACCTCTTCGGGAGGTCCCACATCGTCCAGGATCGAGAAGTTGGGGAGGTGGCTTCCGGCGGGCGCGCCCATCCGGATGCCGGCGTCCACCAGGACACGCCGCCCCTCGATCTCAATCAGCGTACAGGATGCGCCCACTTCGGACGCCCCGCCTAGGAAATGGAGTCTCACAGTCCTCGACCCTTCTGGTCAATGAAAGTTTCAGATACGTTCTGGCCAAAGACGTCGGACGCAGCTCGAATCACCCGTTGGCCTTGATCAACGGCCAGACGCTGGTGAGCCGAGATCCGTCCCTCGTCCTTACTCAGGTTATAGCTCGATTTGATGTGAAGATCAACCCTCACCGTCGGAATCCTATTCGGATCCGAACAGGGCATCGAACGTCTTGCTGTAGAACGCCAGCGGATCCACCGACAACTGATTCATCAGCTTCCCCGGATTGTGGCCAACGCCGGCTACCACTTCATAGCCGTGCTGGATCTCCAGGCGCCCAAGCAGGTCATGCATCCGGCCGCTGGGGCCGCGGACCGGATCCTGGTCGCCCACGATCAGACGAATGACTGAATCCCTCCGCAGGCGATCGGCCTGCTTCTCCACCCAGAGCCACGGACTGTGCTCGCGGAAGTAGTCTTTCGAGCCGTACACCGCGTCGAACACCCGCTTTCTCCGCTCAGGCGGCACGCTCCAGTCGCCTGGCGTCCCGCCGCCGGGCAAACTCTCCTCATTGTGCAGCGCCCCGGCCAGGGACGACACCACACCAAAAACGTCGGCGTAGCGACTGCCAAGATAGAGCGCGCCGAATCCGCCCATCGAAAATCCTTCCGCGGCGCGTGCACGTCGATCGTCGATCGTCCGATAGGTGGCGTCTACATGGGGGACCAGGTCCTTCACGATCACCGATTCCATGGGCACCTTACCGTCGAACGAATCGGCGTACATGCTCATCGCCCGGCCGTTGACGCCCACAACAATCATCTCAGGCGCAGAGCCCGCCTGAATGCCCTGGTGAAGGCGCGACACGAACCCGAAGGACTCCCGCTGGGTGCCGCCCAGGCCATGCAGCCAGTAGACGACGGGGTATCTTCGGGAACTCGTTTCATACCCCGGCGGCAGGTAGAGGAGGTAGCTCACCTCTTCGCCGGCTACAGCACTGTGGAAGGTCCGATACTGCATCAACTGCGGCGGCGTGGTAACCGCATCTTTCCACGCAACCGCCGGTGGTGGCCCGTCGGGAATGGAAAAACGTTTCTCTGTGGCAGGCGCCGGAATGTCGACGCCCTTCAGATGACGCTTGAAAAACGCCTCGGCCAACTCCCGAACCTTCGGCGTCCTGAACCCGTGGCCGCCCCCTTCCACCGTCACGAAGGTCGCCTCAACGCCTACTGTGGAGAGGGCGTTGAACAGCAGCTCGCTCTGGTGGTGGAGAACCAGCGGATCCTTGTCGCCATGCACAATTAGAAAGGGCGGATCGTCCGGCGTCACGTAGGTAATCGGGTTGGCCGCGCTCACGCGATCGTGATGATCCTCTATGGCGCCACCAATCAGCAGCGACTCCGGAGAATCGCCCGACGTATGGGTCATCTGGCCGCCTGCCGCATCCATCTGAAGAAAATCGGTCGGGCCGAAATAATCACAGACTGCCTGAATCCGGCTGCTGAAACCAGGTGACCCGTTCTCTCCCTCCAGCGCGTCGACGTCTCCACTGGTACCCAGCAGCGCCGAAAGATGACCGCCTGCCGACGATCCCCACGCACCGAACCGTTCAGAGTCGAGCCCGTAGGCGTCGGCCTGCTCTCGCAGCCACCGGACGGCCGCCTTGCAGTCGCCGATCTGCGCCGGGAACGTAGCCTCACCGCTCAGGCGGTACCCGACACTGGCAACCGCATACCCCTTCGCCGCCATATCCGCGGCTGGACAACGGTCCTTACTCCCCATCCGCCAACCGCCCCCATGAATGAAGACGATCACCGGCAGCCTGCTGGACGTCTCTTCTTCGGGCAGGTAGAGATCCAGCAGCAACTCGCGGACGCCCGCCTTGCCGTACACAAGGTCGTGGATCACACGAGCACCGGGCGGCGCTTCGCCCTTCACAGTCGCATCCGCCACTCCAGGCAGCAGAGGGACCAGCAGCAGAAAGGCAAACAGAAGGATGAAGTCGCCCAGGAGTCCGGGCATGGTAGAATCTCCAATGGTGGAATCTCCAATTGAAAGGGACTCGAAACGTCCGAATCAAGATAGACGCCTGTCCGCGGGGGGTCAAGGTATCGGCCGTCTTCCAGAAACCGGTTTACACGGTCTGCAGGCGGCGCTACTTTAGCTGGCCCGAAACAAAGTCCGGTCACCAACCGCTGTGGCGAAGGACAAGAGGTCGGGAAGGCTGCCTTGTCTGTGGCAGTACCTTTGCGCTTCGGTGTCCCCTGCCCCGGCGGGAGCAGGCCATTTGCTGTGAGAAGGGTTTTATGGAACAAGCCCCCAACAACTGGTCCAAATGGGGCCCCAACGACCAGGTCGGCACCCTCAACTACATCACCCCCGACGTCATCGTGCATGCGGCCGGGCTGGTGCGCCAGGGCAAAGTCTTCAATCTCGGCCTCCCCATTGGCCCCGGCCATCCTTGCGGTACCGCTCGCGACGGCCGCATCTACCGCTACATGATCTCCACCGCTCAGGGTGCGGGCCAATCGCCGGGCGTAGCCGAGGACCATCTCTTCGGAGAAGTCCACGGCAACAGCCACTGGGACGGCCTCGCCCACTACCACGTGGACGGACTCATGTACAATGGGTTCGACGCCGAGGAGTGGGTCAACTGGAACGGCGCGCGGCGGGATGGCGTTCACCACGCGGCCGACAAGATCGTCACCCGCGGTCTCCTCATCGACATCGCCGCGTTCAAGGGCGTCGACATCCTCGCCCCACACACCCTCATTACCGTCTCCGATATCGAAGGAGCGCTCGAACGTCAGAACG
>Ga0114996_10004005_pt1 | contig 17912 bp, 12 predicted proteins | sample ArcticOcean_MG_C_4_FD_87039 | JGI IMG/M metagenome (GOLD analysis project Ga0114996, IMG submission 87039) | Marine microbial communities from western Arctic Ocean - ArcticOcean_MG_CB4_134 | ecosystem: Environmental > Aquatic > Marine > Oceanic | place: Arctic Ocean: Canada Basin | collected...
AGGCGATCCGCCGGCGTGGCAAGAAACGCATGCCTCCGGACGTCTCGCTCGAATCTGGCGACGTGCTCGAGCTGGTGACTTGGATCAAGAACGGAGCCGTGGTTCCGGTGGCCGACGGAGCTGGAAAACGTGAGCCGGGCGGGGAGATCACCGACGACGACCGCCAGTGGTGGTCGTTCCGACCGCTGGATCCCGGTGTCGTGCCGGTGGTTCCCGGTGACCGGTGGTCGCGTTCGGCCATCGACCGCTACATCCAGTCACGGCTTCACGAGGAGAAACTGGAACCATCGGGTCCGTCGACTCCAAGAGCGTGGATTCGGCGTGCGACGTTTGACCTGTGGGGGTTGCCTCCGACTCCCGAAGCGGTCAGGGACTTCGAGAGCGACACCGATCCGGGTGCCTTTGCCCGCGTCGTCGATCGCCTGCTCGCCTCACCTCGCTACGGCGAACGCTGGGCCCGGCACTGGCTGGACGTCGTCCGTTACGCCGACACTAATGGCGGCGGGTTCGATTTCGTCTACCCCACCGCCTGGCGATACCGCGACTACGTCGTGCGGGCCCTCAACCTCGACATCCCCTACGACAGTTTCCTGGTCGAACAGCTCGCCGGTGACCTGTTGCCCGAGACCGATGATGAGGCGCGTGCGTTGGATCGCAAGCTGGCCACCGGCATGCTGACACTGGCTCCCAAGGGGCTGGGCATGCAGGACAAGGAGCTGATGGCCATGGACGTGGTCGACGACCAGATCGACGTCCTCGGCCGCTCGCTGATGGGGCTCACGCTGGCGTGTGCACGATGTCATGACCACAAGTTTGACCCGGTACTGACGGCCGACTACTACGCCCTGGCCGGCATATTTCGCAGCACCGTGTTTCTGAGTGACCTGTCCAAGAACCCCTCGTACTGGCCCGAACAGACTCTCCAACGACCCTCCGTCCGCCTCGCCCGCGAGCAACACGATGCCCGGACACAGGCGACATCGACGGCGATCTCGAAGATCGTCTCGGTGGCCAATCAGCGACTGGTCGTTGATGCGAGGAAGCGACTGGACGAGTACCTGCTGGTCGCTGCCGTGATGCACCACACTCGCGGCGATCGTGGCGCGGTCGCTCATTGGACTTTCGACGGGCTGTCGGGCAAGAGCGTTGCCGCGACCACCGGTCCGGCGGGGATTCTGGCCAACACGTCGGGCAAGAAGGACGCCGAGGCGCCGACGCGGATCGAGGATGGCCAGGTGGGTCGGGCGCTGAGGTTCGGGGCGGGGAAAATCGTTGAGATCGAAGCCAATTCACTGAAGCCGATTGCCCTGGGTCGGACCGATGACTTCAGCGTCGGAGTGTGGCTGCGGGCTCCAAGTGGTTACAAGCCGGCCACGGCCGATTCGATCGTCGCCGCCAACTACAAGTCGAAGGCCTTGTGGTTCATCGCGTTGCGACCCGGTGTCTACAACGGCGTCTATCTCAGGCACTACAACGGCTCCGCAGCGGTGGACATCAAGCCGAGCAGCAATCTGCTGCCGGTGCTGACTGACGGCAAGTGGCACCACCTGGCGGTGACGTCGGATCGAGATGCGGCGGGCATTCTCTACGTGGACGGCAAGCAGGCCGGTCGGACGTCTATCGCGGCGGTGAGCGCGACGGCTGACTACGGGGCTCCCGTGTCGATGAAGCTGGGCGCATCGACGAACCGATTCGCCGGCGACCTGGATGACGTGGCGATTTGGGATCGCGTGCTGGATCCTGCCGAGATCATTCGACTGTTCGATCTGGGCCATCGAGACGACAATCGCCAGGACGTGGGGACTATCGAGCGGCAGCGGCCGAGAAAGGACGGGGGCCCGTCCGTGGGCGAGCTGCTGAAGTCGCATCGACTGGTCCCCAGCCTCGCTCGTGGCCTGTCTCGCGAGATCCTGGCGGCGGCCGGAAAGCCCGGTGCGGCGTTGCATGACCTAGCCCTGGAGATTCCCGAAAACGTCGGGCAGGTTCGGTCGCGGGTCGACCTCGACAGCCCCGAACTGGCCAAGCGACTCGATGGCAAACAGACACTCTTGGCGCCAGGAAGCGACGCCGAGGCGTTTTACCCGGCGGAAGAGCGGAGGGAGCTGGCGACACTGAAGGACCGGTCGGCCCGGCTTGCGGCGGTGACGTTTGCCAAGCCGGTCATGGCGATGGTGGCCTTCGACAGCAAGAAGCCCTCGGATCTGCGGGTACATGTCGGCGGCGACAATCGACGATTGGGTGAGGTTGTCTCCCGAGGATTCCCCCGCGTGCTGCTTCGCAAGGACCAGCCGGCGGTGAAGATTCCCCAGGCCACCAGCGGGCGGCTCGAACTGGCTCGTTGGCTGACTCGGGTCGATCACCCTCTGGCCGTCCGGGTGATGGTCAACCGAGTCTGGCAGTGGCATTTCGGCGAAGGGCTGGTTCGGACGCCGGATAACTTTGGACAGTTGGGCGAAGAGCCCTCGCACCCCAGGCTGCTCGATCACCTGGCCCAGACCTTCATCCGCGACGGCTGGTCGCTGAAGCGATTGCATAGCCGGATCCTGCTCTCGGCTGTCTACCGCCAGGCGAGTGCATCGCGGGAGGGGCCGATGCAGGTCGATGCCGACAACCGATGGTTGTGGCGGATGAGCCGTCGACGGCTGGAGGCCGAGCCCTTCCGCGATGCGATGCTGGCGGTTTCTGGCGGACTCGATTCTCGGATGTACGGCACGCTGCAGTCGTGGAAGCCCCGGGAATTCAGCGTCGACGACGCGAACAAGGAGACGGCCAACTTCAAGACTCGCCGACGCAGTCTCTATCTTCCGGTCGTGAGAACGACGCTGCACCAGATGATGGAGCTGTTCGACGTCGGTGACCCCAACTCGATCACGTCCCGCCGTGCCAATACCACGGTGCCTCATCAGGCCCTGTTCCTGCTGAACAATCCCTTTGTACGGCAGCGGTCCCGTGGCCTGGCCGAACGGGTGATGGCGTGGTCGGACGACGAGGAGCAGCAGGTCGAGCGGGCCTGGTGGCTGGTGCTGTCACGGCCTCCGAGCACTTCCGAGATGTCACGCGCCCGCCAGTTCCTGGCGGGCACGAGACAGTCCGAGAGTGCTGATGGCAGGCAGGCCTGGACATCTCTGGCCTGGGCCTTGTTCAGCCTCAACGAAATGCTTTATGTAGACTGAATGACCATGGATTCTCTGAAGCAGATCACCCATCGCGAGTTGGCCGGTCTCAGTCGCCGCAGGTGGCTGTCGCAGGCGGGGTGCGGTTTCGGAGGCGTCGCGCTGTCGGCCCTGGCGACTTCGGAAGTCCTTGGTGCCGAGACCGGAGCCGGGGCGCGGCCGACCCATTTCCCCGCACGCGCCAAGCAGGTCATCTTTCTTTATATGCACGGCGGGTGTTCCCACATCGACTCGTGGGATTACAAGCCGGCCCTGCTCCAGCGACACGACGAGTCGTTGCCGGAGTCGATCAACACCGGCCGCAACAAGTTCAATTCCGGCCTGCAGAAGATCATGCAGCCACCCTGGGCCTTTCGCCGGCACGGCGAGAGTGGCCTGTGGGGCAGCGAGTTGTTCCGCGAGACCAACACGCGGATGGACGATCTGTGTTTCCTGTACTCGATGTACAGCAACAACAACGCCCACACGCCGGCGACCCTGGAGTTGCACACCGGTTCCCAGACCCTGATGCGTCCCAGCATCGGGTCGTGGATCAACTACGGCTTGGGCACGATGAGCGATGACCTGCCCGGCTTCGTGACGATCTGTCCTCCCCTGACCTATGGCGGGCAGCGGAATTTCGGATCGGCCTTTTTGCCGGCCTCGAACCAGGGAACGATGATCGGCACCAATCGACTGCCTGTGGCCCAGTCGCAGGTCCGTAACATCAAGGCGGCACGACCGGCGACCGAGCAACGGAGGCTGATCGACTTCATCGCCGCGTCCAATCGCGAACAGCAGCAGGCCGGGGCGGACAGCACGCTGGAGTCTCGTATCGCGTCCTTCGAGCTGGCCTTCCACATGCAGCAGTCCATGCCCGAGGTGATGGACCTGGGAGATGAGACCGCCGCGACACATAACCTGTACGGCATCGACAACAAGACGACAGAGAACTATGGCCGCGAGTTGCTGATGGCCAGGCGACTGGTCGAGCGGGGTGTCCGGTTTGTCCACGTGGCTCACACCGGTGGCCGGGGTGGCCGCTGGGATCAGCACAGCGCGCTGAAGGCCAAGCACGAAGAGAATGCCCGCAGTTGCGACAAGCCGATCTCGGGACTGATCGCCGACCTGAAGCAGCGGGGGTTGCTCGAGGATACGCTGGTGGTCTGGAGCACCGAGTTCGGCCGGACGCCGGAACGGCAAAACGGCACCGGTCGCGGACACCACGCACAGGGGTTCACCTTCTGGCTGGCCGGTGGCGGCGTGAAGTCGGGATTTGGCTACGGGGCGACCGATGAGTTTGGTTACCACGCCGTGGAGAAGCCGGTCAGCATCCACGACCTGCACGCGACCATCCTGCACCTGTTGGGCCTGGACCACACGCGGTTGACCTACAGGTATTCGGGGCGGGACTTCCGCCTGACCGATGTGCATGGTCGGGTACTCCACGACGTGCTTGCATAGAGTCCGGTCCCGCTGTGGGCTGGGCGAAGCGAAGCAGGCGCTGGAATGGGTGAACCAGGCCAAGCACAGTATGTGCCTCCGAGAAAGTGATCCCAATTCAATCCCCATTTGTTGCCGATCTCTGCAAAGTGTAGAATTTCAGGTGAAAGGAACCCGGTCGTGACACGTCACCCATCACCTTCGTCAACCGGCTGCAGCGGATTCCGTGCCTGGCAGCAGATGTCACGGCGCGAGGCTCTGCAGATTGGCGGATTGGGCGGCGTGGGGCTGACGTTGCCGGAGTTGTTCCGCGGTCGCGAGGCTGCTGCTGCCGATGGGACTCGGCCGACGTTCGGTCGGGCCAAGACAGTGATCATGATGTTCCTTCACGGAGGTCATCCTCAGCAGGAGACCTTCGATCCGAAGCCCGAGGGGCCGTCGGCGGTCCGAGGCGAGTTCTCGTCGATTGCGACCAGTCTCGAGGGTGTCCGTTTCAGCGAGGTGTTACCGCGGACGGCCCGGTGGGCTCACCGGATGGCTGTCATTCGCTCGATGAGCCACTCGAACCCCAGCCACGTCCAGGCCTGCCTGCCGGCTCAGACTGGCCACGTCCATCCGGACGAATTTCGTTCTCGAGGCGATTTCCCTCCGTCGGCGACCGACTTCCCACCCGTCGGTGCGGTGCTGGATGCCGTTCAACCTGCCGTCGGCGACCTGCCGACGTGGGTCCGCGTCGGTCCGCTGATGCGTCGCAGCAACGGCACGGTGCTACACGGTCAACTGCCCGGATTGCTCGGAGCCCGTCACAGCAGCTTTGTGGTGGATCAGTCGCTGAAGGATCCGGACGTCAGGATCGAGGCGATCCGGACCAACGATGAGCTGACGTCGATTCGCCTGAAGGGTCGTCGTGACCTCCTGACCCAGTTCGACCTCCAGCGCGGCCTGATCGACGAAGTGGCCGGGGCCCAGAACCTCGACGGGTTCTATCAACGAGCCTTCAATCTGCTCTCCTCGTCCAGGACACGCGACGCGTTTGCGCTGGGCAGTGAGAAACAGGAACTGCGAGACCGGTACGGCCAGACGGAGTTTGGCCAGAGGTGTCTACTGGCTCGACGGCTGGCCGAAGCGGGGGTTCCGCTGGTCAACATCAGCTACTGCCACACACCCAAGGGCAGCTTCGACACTCACAGCAACAACTTCTCGAAGATGAAGAACTCGCTGGGCCCGACGCTCGATCAGTCGCTTGGGGCGTTGATCGAGGATCTTGACGAGCGAGGCATGCTGGAGGATACGCTGGTGGTGGTCAACGCAGAGTTCGGGCGGACGCCGAAGATCAACAGGAATTCGGGCCGAGATCACTGGCCCTGGGTCTACTCGCTGGCATTGGCTGGAGCGGGAGTCAGGGCGGGGACCGTTTACGGAGCGTCTGACGTGTCAGCGGCCTACCCGGCCAGCAATCCGCACGATCCCCGAGACTTCGTTGCGACGCTGTACCACTTGCTGGGAGTGTCGCCGGAGACGACGTTCCAGGATGCCACGAGTCGGCCTCATCGAGTCGTGAATGGTCAGCCGATCTGGGGTCTGATCGGGTAGGGTTCGCGAACCGGGACTGGTTCCCCGCTCGTGGCGGGGGAGAGAGAAATCCCTCGCAGATCGACAGGCGGGCTCGAACCGGCAGTCCGGGGAGCCGATGTGCCGCGCCTGTCGTCTGCGAAGGGCTCGTCCCCCCCGACGAGCTTCGTCAGTCGGCCAATCGGCCGATGACGAAGACCGCCCGAGTCATCGCATGTTGCCGGAGCGAAGAAGCGTGGGGGGGAGGAGTGTTTGGTGAGGTGAAAGGAGTTAGGGTTGTGTGTCGCCGCTGTCCTGGTCTTCCTGTCTTTGCTGGTAGGCTCGTTCGGTGTTGTACAGCAGGAGCTCGGGACCGGCCGGGTGGAACTGCACGTCATCTCGGAGGTAGTAACCCGAAGGCAGGATTTGTCCACCGACGTCGGTTTGGCAACCAGTCAGGGCGGTGGTTCCGAGAGCGGTCAGCAGGAGCAATCCGCTGGCGAGACGTTGGCGGGGAGTTTTCATGAGATGCCTCGATTGTGGCTGCTGTTGTTAGCAACCGATTCCAACGACTGTGCATCGTTGGGATATGAACCGTTTAACGTCCCGTCCATTTTTCCGTACGGGGCCGTTAAAGAGATCGGCCGTTACAACCAGAATCTTCGGCAAAACCGGCAAGAATTAACAGGAGCCGGCATCCGGGCGGGCCAATTCAGGCGTTCTTGAAGACTCGTTGAAGTTCTTCAAGCGAGGTGGTGCCATCGGCGACGTGTCGCATGGCGTCCTTTTGCAGTGTCAGCATGTCTTCCTGTCTGGCCGCGGCCCGCAGCTTCGCCAGGTCGGCACCGGAGGCGACCAGTTTCCGAATCGCGTCATTCATCTCGATCAGTTCATAGATTGCCACTCGGCCTTGGTACCCGCTGTCGTTGCATTTTGTACACGGTTCGATGTCTTCGCCCTGCTCGACCAGTTCGACATTCGGTCGAGATTTGCGGTACAACACGGGGGTTTCTTCGGGGTCGAGCCCGATCTTCTTGAGCAGGTTCGGGTTCGGCTTGTAGGCTTCCTTGCATTCGTTGCAGAGTCGCCGGATCAGTTTCTGGCTGATAACTCCACACAGCGACGCCGCTGCCAACTCGGGATTCCCGAGCCATTCGGACCATTTCAGCAATCCGGCCGCGGCATCGGGGGCGCTGATTTCGGTCATCATCGTGCACTGGTCGTGGCACTCGGCGACGACTTGGGCGACGTCGGCGTCGTCGATCGGGTCGAGCAGGATCACATCGGGTTCGACCCGAAAACAGCGTCTCAGAGATTCCTGCAGGTCGTGTTCGGGATTGGTTTCGAACGCTGTGATGTTGATCAGTTCGCGGTCCTGAGTGTCACCGATGGTCTGGATATCTCGGAGGTAGGCATCGATTCCTCGAACGCAGGCATAGAGTGTGGTGGTGACTCCGGTCCGCGAGCCTCCACAGGCGATGAACAGTCCCTGTCGCAACCCGGTTACTTCACGGATTTTCGCTTTCAGATCGTCCGTTATCCCGCAGTCTTCGGGTCGATCGAGTGTTTCTTCGAGGTTGCGGATATGAACCAACAGTCTTTCGACTCCACCTGCGATCGGCTGAGTGAGCACGGTGAGTTCGAATTCGCTGTCTTCGAGCGAGGCCTTGATGCCACCAGCCTGAGGCTGACTGCGTTCGGCGGAGTTGAGACCGGCGAGCAGCTTTGTCATTTGGGTCATGGCGTGAGCTTTTTGCCGAGGGATCCGGCCGGCGGGCACGGGGACTCCGGCGATCAGGAACCCAATGGTGGCTCGTTCGCCCTTGGGGTCGATCCGGATGGTTTCGGCACCGCGAGTGACCGCGTCGGTGAAGAGTTCCTTGACCGGATCAAAGGCGATGCGGACCAGTTTCTGGTTGGCTTCGACGTCGAGCGGGACTCCGTTGCTGGCTCCCTGGAACCGGATCAGTTCGACTTCCACCTCGTCGTCCTGCCTACGACGGCCTCCGCTTCCGCCTTTTTTGCCGAACTTGAAGATCACCGCCAGTCTCCCGGACACTCGACCGTTTGAGTCATCGATTCTGTCACGTCAGGCGTCCTCGGACAACAGCCCGTAAGTACGGAGAGTGGACTTGAGGTCACTCAGTTCGCTGTCACCGAGCGGTGTCATGGGCAGTCGGACCTCGCCTGTGTCGCGTCCGAGCAGTCCCATGGCGGCCTTGATGGGGATCGGATTCGTTGACAGTCCGAGCAGGTCTCGGCAGAGTGGAAATAGTCGTGTGTGCCAGGCCATGGCATCGGCGATATTTCCGTCTTCGAAGGCCACGAGCATGGCCTTGACGTCATCGGGGATGATGTTGCCCACGACCGAGACGACACCATGTGCACCGATCGCGAGCAATGGCAGGGTGAGGCTGTCGTCGCCCGAGAGCAGTGTGAGGTTCGAGAGTGCCAGGACCTGTGAGGCCTGATCCATCGAGCCGGTCGATTCCTTGACCGCGACGATGTTGTCGAGTTCTCCGATCCGGGCGATCGTTTCGGGCTCGATGTTCTTGGCCGTCCGTCCGGGGATGTTGTAGATTACAATGGGCAGGTCGACGGCCAGGGCGACCGCTCGGTAGTGCTGGTAGAAGCCCTCTTGTGTTGGTTTGTTGTAGTAGGGAGCCACGAGCAGTGCGGCGTCGGCTCCGACGGATTCTGCGAAGCGAGTGAGCCGAATGGCTTCGGAGGTGCTGTTGGAGCCCGTGCCGGCCATGACCCGGATCCGCCCGGCGGCCTGTTCGCAGACGATACGGATCACCAGTTCGTGTTCATCGTGGGACAGCGTGGGGCATTCGCCAGTCGTGCCCACCGGGCTGACGCAGTCGGTTCCGCTCTCGACGTGGAAATCGACCAGAGCTCTCAGGGCCGCTTCATCGACGTCGCCATCGGCAAAGGGGGTCACCAGTGCCACGGTCAGGCCCGAGAAGTCCTTGCCTTTGCTCTCCATCAGTCTTTGTCTCCAGCGGTTTTAGTCAGGATTCCGGCTGTGCGGTGGTCACCATTTCGAGTGATCCGGGCCGCTGTGCAGGAATCCAAAAGGAATGTCTAGCGGTTTTCCCAATCGACGCCACTTGCGGCTGCGAGGGACAATTCGAGGGCGTGCGTGCCATCGCGGCCGTGTCCTTGTGCTTGGAGTCCGAGGTAGAGTTGGTGCGAGAGTGCGAGTCCTGGGAGCGAGAGTCCCAGCGACTTGCCTTCCGACAACGCGATACTCATGTCCTTGATGAAGTGTTCGACAAAGAAGCCGGGGTCGAAGTTGTTGTCCATGATCCGCGGCCCGAGGTTCGACAGCGACCAGCTGCCGGCGGCACCGCTGCCGACCGACTGCAGTACGGTGGGTAGATCGAGTCCGGCCTTCTGGCCGTACAGCAGTGCTTCGCAGACGCCTATCATGTTGGTGGCGATCAGGATCTGATTGACCATCTTGGTGTGCTGGCCAGCTCCGGCTTCGCCCTGGTGCACGATGGTGCCGCCCATGGCGTTCCAGCAGGGTTCCAGGGCATCAACGACGTCCTTGTCGCCGCCGATCATGATCGAGAGTGTCCCGTTGGTGGCTCCGACGTCGCCTCCCGAGACCGGAGCATCGACGCTGTTGACGCCTTTCGCCGCGGCGGCCTCGTAGATTTCGACCGCCAACGACGGTTCGCTGGTGGTCATGTCGACGAGCACGTTGCCGGATTTCGAGCCGGCCAGTGCTCCATCGTCACCGAGCATCACTTCTCGGACATCAGCCGGGAACCCGACGATTGAAAAGATCACGTCCGAAGCTTCGGCGACGGCTCGAGGCGAATCGGCCCACACGGCTCCCTTGTCGATTACTGCTTGAGCCTTGTCGCGTGTTCGCGAATAGACGGTGGCGTCGAATCCGGCGTCGATCAGGTGTCCGAGCATGCTGCCGCCCATCACGCCGGTACCGATCCAGCCGATGCGAGTCTCGCCGGGGATAATCGAAGGAGCTGTCATGATGAGGATTCCAAGGTGAAGCGACAGGTGAGTTCGAATTGGCGGGAAGAGGCAGTCTAGCAGAGCAAACGGGCAAATTCACTCGACGTGTCGCAGGTCGAAGCGGTCACGCAATTCCGGCGACAGCAACGGACACGACTCACTCGGCCGGTTAAACAGCCGGTGGCGGATCGCGGCGATCACTTGGTAGGCCAGGTCGGCTGCCGGTCGAGGCACCAGTCGGGCGGCGATCGCGGCCAGACGCCAGGATCCACCCAGCAGTCGAGCGAACTCGAGTACGGCCGCTGACTGGCAGAGCACTTGGCCATCGGGAGTGACCACGACGATGCTGTCGGGCAGCGAGTCCCGAGCATCGGACTGGATCGTCTCGACGAACGCCTGGCCTCCAAGCGGAGCCAACCGGATCGGATCCTCACGATGGTCCTCGGACAGGACCAATCGGACACAACGGTGGCACAGGCCACAGTTCCCATCGTAGAACAGCCAGGTCCGGCCAGACGTGTCAGCCGCTGATTCGGCTGGCCCGTTGCGATGTCGGCCTGGCGGAATCCAGCCCGGGTCGCTGGCCAGTAGCCACAGCCGCAGCACACTTGGCAGGCACCAGTTCGCCGGGCCACCTGCTCCGACGGCGATCCCGGCCCAGCACAGGCCGATCATCAACCAGGCGAGCAAGCGGGTGCGAGGCGAGAAAGCCAGCAGCGTGGCGATGACTGCAACGGCTCGAATTGCCAGGCCGACGTTCCCGCCCGAGGTTGCCGCCGCCGCAGTGCCCGATTCGAGAGTAGTTGACAACGTGGCGGTCAGTAACAGCAACCAGCTGCCCGAGTGCAGCCAGGCGGGTAGTTGCCACCCTCCACCGGGGTCGTTACGGCCACGAGCCATCCACGAGCCGAACGGAGCCGGTGGTGCGATGGCATGGAGGATCAGATTGGCAACCAGGGGCCAGAGGCTGGCGGAGAGGTCTCCTCCGGCGAGGATCAGTCCGGCGGTCAGAGTTGCCAGGAGTGCGGCGGCCGGACCGTCGAAGCAGCCGACAAGTACGAGAATCGACAGGCCCAGGGACGTGCTGGCCAGGATGGTGATGCGGATATCGTCGACTGATTGGACGAGTTGCTGGATCGAGAACGTGAGCAGCATCAGTCCCAGCAGCACTCGCCACAGGCTGTACTGACCGCCACTCCAGCCGTTCTTGTGCCATCCAAGCATCGGGCGAGATTAGAGCAGCGAAAGGTTGAGGCGGCAAGCTGTGTTGGGGTGTTACGAATCCGACCCCGAGAGGTGTTGGACCCAGGCGGGTGGGAGATTCATGAAGACCCAACTGGTCGACGCCCGACGGGCTCGACAATGACCACTCATGATCTCAGCAATCCGGTTCACTCGAATTCGATCCTTACGCCCGGAGACCAGTTTTCTCAGCGGACGCATGTACATGTATTCGAAGTACGACAGCGTGCCGTCGGGCGACAGCAAGCGGAAGTAGGCTTCGAAGAGTTCTTCGACGAGTTCCGCGGCGAAGTTGTTCATTGGCAGCCCCGAGATGATCACGTCGTAGGGTGCCTGGGACTGGAACTCCTGCAGCGGCACGGCGTGGACCTGGGCCGAGTCGGCGAGTCGGGCGAAGTCGGGGTCGTCTGTGAATCTGTGCTCGAGCAGTTCGGCGAAGGCCGGGTTGATTTCGACGAGGTCGAACGTGTCGTCGGGTTCGAGCAGCCCGACAATCCGACGAGTCACCGCACCGGTTCCCGGTCCGACTTCGAGCACTCGGACCGGTCGATCCAGCCGAGTCTTGAGTCGTGCCAGCGGTCGGGCCTGGGCGGCGGCCAGGAAGCGGCTCGAAGGAGCAATGGCGCCGGTCGTGTGGTAGTGTTCGCGCACCTGCCGAAAAAACGCCAGTCGATCTCGTCGCGTTGCCTTCATTTTCCGATCCAACCTCTACTTGTCTCGAGGCCGCTGGCGCAACTGCTGTGTTTTGGCTTTCAGCCCGGCACGGAACTCGTCGGGCGAGATCCTGCCGTCGCCGTCGGTGTCGAGTCGTTTCAGTCGCTCTCGCAGCAGCATGGGGACCTCGGACACCTCGATCGCTCCGTCACCGTTCCGATCGAGTCGACCGAAGAGACTTGTGCCTTCGGTCGCGTCAGGCCGCTGGCGAGTTGGCTGGGGTCGGTCACTGTTCTGGTCGTTGTTTGTCTTGGATGCCGAGCGTTCTGGCGTCTGCGGCCGATCGGTGCGGGCTCCGAAGAATTCTCTGGGGTCGAGTTGTCCGTCGCGGTTGGCATCGAGTTGTTCGAAGTGTTTGGCGGCCTGAGCGAGTTCGTTTCGGCTGATGCGTCCGTCGCGGTTGAGATCGATGATGCGAAAGATGGCGGGGCCGCGTTGTGTGGTACGAGTCGATCGAGTCGATTTTTCGACTGGTTTCCGATCGGGTTTCTCGGCCGGTGTTCCCACCTGTCGGGCTCGGTACAACTTGGCAAAGTCATCGCGGCTGAGTCCATTCTTGCCGGTTTGATTGAGATACGCGGCGATCCGTTTCTGGATCGATTCGGGGAATTCTTCGACGACCAGCCTGCCGTCGTTATTTTGGTCGAGTCGTTTGAAGGCCAGGTTGGGGTCGAGAGTGGTGGTGGTGGTGGTGGTGGTGGTGCGTGTCGGGCGGTTGAATCGTGAGCATGCGGGTGGCTGGTCGGTGGTGGTGGTGGTGGTGGGTTCGGAATCGGAATCGGAATCGGAATTGAGAGACGAGAGGAATTCACTGCGGGTGAGTCGACCGTCCTTGTTGCGATCGCCGATGCGGATCAGCCGTCGAAACGCTTGGGCCTGGGCTTCGGGGATTTCCTCGGCCACGAGTACGGTGTCGTTGTTTCGATCGAGTTGATCGAAGAGACTGGCTGGTCTGCCGGCTGGGACTTGTGCGAAGAGTGCGGCTGTAGAGATCAGCAGCGTGGCCAACAGGATGCGATGGGGCATGCCGGTCTCCGGGTTGGGAAGAGTCGCGGGTGTCCGGGAATCAAACACCGGGCTCGCGGAATGGTTCCGCAGCCCGGCGAGTGAACAGCAGTGGATGGTGTTTTGGTCGTGCGACTATTTCGAAGTCTTCTTCGGGGTGAAGCTGACCAGCACGGCTCCGTTTTTGTCGGGAATGATGTAGCTGCCCGAGGAGAGCAGGTACTTCTTGACGACAGAGTAGGGCGGCAGTTTCTTGAAGTCGATCGGGAATGGCTCGCTGCCACCGGGGAATCCGGCTCCGGGTGGAGTCGGCGGGAAGTTGCCGGCTCGGACCATGTCGTAGAGTGATTGGAGCTGGTTGCTTTGTTGTGCGTAGCCGATCGAGGAGGCTTCGGCGGGGAAGTTGGCGGCCATCCGCTTGTAGTCGGCGCTGGCCGAGAGCGGTTCGACATCGCCTCGGATGGCCTGTTCGAGCAGAGTGACCGGGACACCGACTATCAGGTTGCCCTGGGTGATCGAGAAGCCGATGTTTCCGCTGAGGGTTCCGAGCTGAGCCGGTACCGGCACGACGTAGATCGTCTCGCCCTTGAATTCTCGAGTGGTGACCGGAGATCCGGGCGAGCTGATCAGCTTGGTGATGGTGGCCTTGAGTCCCTCGACATTCTTGACACCCAGCGCGAACAGCATTCTCTGGCCGGGTGCTCCACCGGCGACTTCCGGTTCAGTCGCATCGGTGACGAATTGAATGCGACCACTGAGGTGATCGACCAGGTCTTTCTTGGGGTGAATCATCGGGCCACCCGGTTGCGTGGCCAATTGGTCCATCAGGTTGTCGAAGGTCCCGGGTCCTTGCGGGTTGAACGAATCGACCAGTGTGGCGATACCGCGCCAGGCGGCCTGTAGGTCCCAGTTCAGGGAGGTATATGAGGTGGCGTTTGCCGGCACCCATTTGGGAGGCGACTGAGCGGTGGCGGGGAACTTGAGCAGGTCGAGTGCGCCGGTGCGGGGTGCATCGACATAGATCACCATCCGGCTGATGTCTTCGTACTTGGGAGTCCCCATGTTCACCGTGCCACCGATGGCCTTGACCTTGTCGAGGCCGAGGGTGGGGAGGAATCCGAGGGCCAATTGAGCCTGAAAGTTGTTGGGGTCGATTCCATTGATCAGGCCGGTGATCGAGGTGATTGGATCGAAGTACCATTCGATGACCGGTTGGGGACCATCACCGGCGCCTTTTTCGGCGATGTAACGGTAGAACGGGTTATCGGCGAATGTCGAGGAGTGTTTTCCGTCCCAGCGGGCGACGACGGCCTTGAGCGTATCGGAGCCGTTGCCGATGACCAGGGTGGTGTCCTTGATGAACCAGGCGAGCTGGGTCAGCGACTTGGGTGGCTGTGGGGTGGCCTGCGACTGGTTGGGATCGGCTTCGGGCACTTTGAGTGCGAAGTTGGTGATCGAGAAGTCACCCACATCGACCTGGCTCTTCGTGGCTCCGCTGTTGGCGAGGCCTTCGTCGAGCTTGGCGATCAGTTGGTCGATGGTCGACTGGTTCTTGCCGAAGTCGAGCATCACTACGTAGCCGAGCCCCTTGGGGCCACCGGCCAAGCCGGCGATCGAAACGTTGCCGTTGGGGATGGCCAGCAGTTTCTCGAAACTGATGCCGCCCTGAGCTTCGCTTTGCTTGGACAAGCCGGTAATGGCCGTCTTGACGTCGGTGATAAAGTCGGCCATCGCCGGGTCGTTGATCAGCAGTCCAAACTGCGACGACTCGAAACGCTTTTGCAGTTCACTGGCATTGGGGGTCGAGAAGTAGGCCACCACCCTGGGGGGAAGTCGTTTGGGAGCGGGAACATTGGTGGTTTGGGCTGGGCACGCCGCGGCGAGCAGTGTGAGCACGAGGAGACTGGCGAATGCCGGTCGGGGGAATTGACGAATCATGATGTGGTGTCCTGAGTTGGAAGATGGTGGGGCTGGTGGCCGCAATGAAACCGCACCAAGCACCCGTAGATCATTCTCGACGATAGGCAGTGAAACTGGCAAGTCTGGGTGTCGATCCGGTTGGCAGGCCGATTTGTGTGGAAGACGTGTCAGTGCCGAATGCGTCTTTCCATTTGCCTTTCCATTTGCCTTTCGGCTTGTTTTCGGGCTGGTACAGCCATTCTGCGGGTTGGCACAGCGTGGCTGCGTACACAGGTTGTTACGCGTGCCACGGGGCGGGCGTTACTGCCAAGACCGGGAAAATGTCGAACTCGAGTCCTTACAGAGCCGGCCGTTACTTGTTGTTGGCAGCTGCGGTAGGAGGCGGGTTGGGGTTCTTTCGTCTGGGTGCGTCCTGGTATTGGTACCCGGTATTGGGGTTGTCCTTGTCGAAGGCCCAGGCTTCGTTGTTGTCGAGGAAGTGTTTGACGTAGATGGCGGGGATGGCGAACCCGAGTCCTTCGCCGGCGGGGATCCCCATGTTGGTAACACCGATCACTTCACCGCGACGATTGAACAGGGGCCCGCCACTGTTGCCGGGGTTGATCTGAGCGGTCATCTGGATGTAGGCCAGCCCGGTGAAGTTCCGATTCCGCGTGCTGACGATCCCTCGGGAAACACTCCGTTCCAGACCCAGCGGGTTTCCGATCGCGAAGACTTCATCGCCTTCGCGGTGATCGTGAGCGCTGGTGATCACGACGGTCTTGAAGAGCTGATCCTTTTTCCGGGGAATTTCCAGCAGTGCGAGGTCGAAGAACGGGTTCAGTGCCAGGATCTTGACCTTGTCGATGCGAGTCCGAGTGAACTTGCCGTCGGCGTCCTTGTCGAAGATGACGACGGCGATCCGTGTTTCTTTTTCGACCACGTGGTAGTTGGTGACACAGAGGCCTTTATCATTGACGATGAAACCTGAGCCGAGTCCGCTGGGAGTCTGGACCAGGACGACGGCGGCTCCGAAGTTCCGAGCCAGTTCTTTGATCGGCTTGGTCGGCATTTTTCCGGTCGTGTAGATGCGGTTCTTCCTGACCAGTTCCTTGGCAGCTGTCGCGGCGGCTGCGTTTTTGGCTCTCGAGGCGATGTTGGCCAGCGGCACCTTGAGCACGTCGACTCCGACATCCAGGAACAGTGCGGTGTCGGTTTCCTTGAGCACGGGGGCGTCGAGTTTCTGTCCCGACTTCAACGTGATCACGTCCCCGTGGGCGGTGATCGCCACGGTGGCCATCAGCATGCTCGCCAGCAGCCAGTCGCGAGTTGCGCATCGGAGGTTTGTCGAAACTCGCATTGTCTATCTCCGTCCCATATGGCATTGAGTGCAGAGTTGATCGATGGTGCCGATAGCCTTGTCGTAGTCGGCGAAGTTCTCTGCCGCGACTGCTTTTTCGACCGTCAGGCAGGCCTTGAGCATCGTGTCGGCGTGCTTGACGAAGTCTTCGTCATCGGACCATCCGTAGCCTTCTTCCTTGATCACTCGAGCCAGCACGCCCATCACCGCCGCTTCGTGTCTCACTTTCGCGGCGTGTTCCTTGTACGATTCTTCATCCCGAGCGTTCCCGAGTATCCACTTGAAGCCTCGGTCAATGCGTTGCATCAGGTGTCCGAAGTCGGCGACATCTGAGAACTCCGCCTGTTCCTTCGACTCGGGCAACTCGGCCGGATTGCCTCCGTCAAGAATCTCGACGATTGTTTCGAACGGCGTCTTGACCTGATCGAACGACTTGCGTCCTCGAGCCAGGTTGTCACTCAGCATCTGCCCAGCCAGATCGCGGATGAACTTGGCGTTCTTTTTCCAGCTGACGTCATCCGAGTGCGACGCGGCGACGGCGGCCAACACTGCCAGTGTGGCGCCATTCGAGGGGATCTCCTTCAGGCCCGAGTTGAACTTGCCGACGTTTTGCAGGTGTCCGGTCAGGCTGTTGCGGATCGCCTTGACCTCGGACTGCAGTGGCTCGATGCCGATCACCGATTTCCAGTCTCCGGCCGACGCGGTTGCCGGAGGTTCTTCGGGTTTGGGCGTGTTGGCTTCACCCGGCTCCGTCATCGGGTTTGCGGCAACCCCGGCGCCTCCCACCGGCCGCCGATCGGCCGCCACGCCGAGGGGGTCCTCGAAAAAGATGTCTCGTGGCACGTCACCGATCCACTGCTTGCCGTCGATCACACGGACGACCGGTTTTGCTCCGATCGGAACAGCCTGGCGGCCGCTGCCTTTGGAGTTGGCCGGGCCGGCAGCCTGGTTCTGCCCGCCGGCAGCCGCTGTACCTGGGGCAACCGGATCGCTTCCTCCGCAGCCGGAAATCGACCAGGCTGCGAGTATCGCGAGAGCAACGGTCGGGAAGAAACGCTGCGACATCGAGTTGGGGTCGGCTGGTTGCGGTCAATGGGTGGTTGCGAGAGTAACCTGAGAGTAGGTCGAGTTCCGATTATGCGGGGCAATGGCGTGCGAGGCAACAGGTGGCGTGGGGCGTGTGGCCGTAGAATCGCTACAACCGGTACTCACACTGGCCTCTAACCCCATTTCGCTGATAGACACACCTTCCGCCGTTTCTCCAGATGGATGTAAAATGGCCATCAGTTCACATGGCATGACGACTCATCAGTGACCCGGTTGACCGGGGACGGGAGACAGAGCGATGACCAGGTTGTCCAGCTTCGAATCGACTCGGAAGACAGCAACCGGTGCCCTATGCCTGGTGGCGATCGGCCTGGCGAGTGTCGTCAGTCATGCCGATGCGGCCGACAGTGGCCCGGTGTTCCAGGCCCCGCGAGTCGTCACTGGCAGTGTCTTCACACCGCCGCCGGCACCGCCCAGCCTGTTCACTCTGCAGACGGCTCCAACCGTCCAGC